>TARA_B100001057_G_scaffold490450_1_pt1 | contig 20924 bp, 26 predicted proteins | sample TARA_B100001057 | Tara Oceans TARA_B100001057 (sample SAMEA2621839) | marine metagenome | biome: marine biome (ENVO:00000447); feature: surface water layer (ENVO:00002042); material: "saline water (ENVO:00002010), including plankton (ENVO:xxxxxxxx)" | depth 5 m
ATGTGTGATAACAAAGAAGATATCCTAATGATGGCATGTGCTATGTTACAACATGTGAAAACAATGATGGATTCGCAAATTGGTGTACAAGGAAGAAAACAAATATTGGAGGAAGCTAACAATGACTAACTTTTTTGATTGGCCGAGAATGTACAAAGACGAAGAGTATATTGAAAGGGAGGCATACAGTTGTGTTGAAAGTGCAATTTGTAAACACTATGATATTGAAGATATCACAAAACTTACTGAAGCACAATGGGTTGAAATACATGCTTGGCAAGAAGAAAACGTAAGTGAATATTCACCAATGAACATGGGTTTTTCAGATGTGTACAATGTTTGGGAAATGGAAAATGAATAAGTATCAAATTTGGTATGAACCAAGAATGGATGATCCAATACCCATGTGGGATTTCCAAACGTTAGAACAGGCTAAAGAACAGATGGATCATGTAATGCAGGAAAATCCACTAGCATACCCATATCACTATATTTGGGATATTGAAAATAAGGTTAAAGTTGAATATAATTCTAACCAAAATGCATAAAAAGGTTGACATAACACTATTCCTATGTTATATTAAAGTATAATAAAAATAAAGGAAATACATGTTTAATATAGCAACTGAAAGATTAGCAATTGAAGATTACGTAAGCAAAAACAACATACATGATTTTGTTTATCAAGATACAATTGGCTTTGAAGCATTAGATTACTATTTGACAATGAATGAATCAGTAATGCTTGAATTTGTATGTACGTACTTAGATAACCAAAATGGTATAGCAACACCATATCCAAAGTTGCCGATGACAATATAGATAGAAAGATGAAAATGAGATATAAAAAATACGAAAAGACAATACTTACAGATTGCGATGGAGTCCTGCTAGATTGGGAGTGGGCATTTAATTGTTGGATGATACAACATGGATTTGAGACCACAGAAGGATACCAGTTCAAATATGATATGGCTGAACGTTATGGTATAAGCATACCACAAGTGAAAAAACTTGTAAAACAGTTTAATGAAAGTGCCGCAATAGGCTTTCTTCCTGTACTGAGAGATGCTATGTACTGGGTCAAAAGGCTACATGAACAACATGGTTACACATTTATTTGTATAACAAGTCTAAGTCTAGATGAAAATGCATACAAACTAAGAGAAATGAACTTACAAAAAATGTTTGGTAAAACTGCATTTAGCAAATTGATATGTTTGGACACAGGTGCAGACAAAGACGAAGCACTGAGCAAGTATGCAGGTTCAAACTGTTACTGGTTAGAGGACAAAGTTGAAAATGCAACTGCTGGTTTGAGATTTGGACTTAGACCGATACTGATGGAACATGGACACAACATGAACGCAGATGTTGAATATCCAATAGTAAAAAATTGGTTGGAAGTTTATAAGCAAATTACCCAAATGTAATAAAACTGTAACATCTATAGGCTTAAATAAAGTTTGTAAAAAGGACTTTCAATGAACAAATTAATTAAAAAGGTGTGTAGGATGGACTTAGGCAATCCCATAATGACAGCTCTTGTTGGACTGGTAGTATTTTATATAGGACTTAAAATGTTCTCAGGTGGTATGAAGTCAATGGGTAACTTGGAACATTTGAACTTCTTTTTAGGTAATCCAATTTATATGTTTATAGGCGGTATTTTAATGACACTGCTTTGGCAAAGTTCAAGTTTAAGTACAACGGCAATAATTGCACTGGTAGCCTCAGGGGCATTGCCTCTGCCCGCAGCCATAGCGGCAGTGTTAGGCGCAAACATCGGAACCACCGGCACCATTTGGTTAGCCGGTTTTTTTGTGAGCGATGGTATGCCCAAAGGCGATACACTTAGGATAGCAATAGCACACACAGGTGCTAACATGTTTATGGCTATAATGTTGTTGCCATGGGTGCACCACATAGCAAGATTTTTGAATAAGTTTTAGGAGTTAAGATATGCATTGGTTAGAGAAACTATTACAAAGATGGTTCAAGTCACAGCCAACTGTACAATATTTGTCAGGAAAAGGCAAACTATAATAAATAACTCGATAAACAAGTAACGTCCAATTTTTTTTGGGCAAATTTTTTTTAGGCAAAAAAAGGAAAGCAAATGACGCAACTAATAGACCCAAGCAAATTCACAGAGACAGTTGGCCTTTTAAGGTCATTTTTTTTGGAAAAAGGATTTCTTGAAGTACACACACAAAACAGATTAAGCATACTAGCCGCATGCGAAGACCCGTTCAATGTAGCAACATACAATTATGCAGGCCAAGTATGGCCACTACCGCAAACCGGCCAGATGTGGTTGGAACATGAATTACTAAGTCAGCCCTCAGCAAAGGGCTTTTTTTGTGTCTCCACATCCTACAGACAAGAGCCAAATGCAATACCAGGCAGACATGATATAATATTTCCAATGTTTGAATTTGAAATGCCAGGCAACATAGATGATCTCAAAGCAATGGAACTTGAACTGGTAGACTACTTAGGCTTTGAAAAGCCACTTGAAAAAACTTATGCAGATTGGCAACACTGGTACGGAGTAGAAGGCGAACTAGAAGCAGAGCATGAAACACAAATGTTCAAAGACTTTGAAACCACAATGATAACAGACTTTCCAGAGTTCACATCACCTTTTTGGAACATGTCACGTAACACAGATGGTACTAGTAAAAAGATAGATGTAATACTAGGTGGTATGGAAACAATAGGTTCAGCAGAACGTAGTACAGACATTATCCAAATGAGAGATACCTTTCACACTATCACAGATGGTGCATATAGTAACCTACTGTATGAATTGTTCAGTAAGGATCGTGTTGAAGCAGAACTAGAAGAATTTTTAAAGTTTGATTTCTTTCCAAGAGTAGGCGGCGGCATAGGTATGACACGTATGATTGCCGCACTAGACAAGTAGGATTATTCTGGGGTGGTGAAATTGGTAGACACGTACGGCTGTTAACCGTATGGTTGAGTGTACTGCAATATATTTAACCGTGTAGGTTCGACTCCTACCCCCAGAGCCAACATATAAGTACTTCATGCGTCCTATACTTCCATTTGTTGAAACCATGATAACCTATGCTTGTAATCTTAGTTGTACAGGTTGTACAAACTATAGTGATTACAATATGAAAGGCAGTGTACGTTGGGCACAAGGCAAGGAATGGCTTCAAGCATGGATAGAACGTATTAACATTTCAGACTTTGGAATAATGGGCGGTGAACCAACACTAAATCCAGAATGCGAACAGTGGATCTATGGAGTACGTTCTCTATTGCCCAACAGTCAAATACGATTTACAACCAATGGTGTAAACTTTCATAAACGGCCAGAAGTATTTGACTGGTGTGTTGACGTTGGAAATACAGTTTTTAAATTTACACTACACGAAGACAAAACTTACGGCATGGATGCTATAAATTATGTTTTTAAAAAATTTAAGTGGTCACCAATAACCGAGTATGGTATTAATCGTTGGCTAGGTCCTAACAATACACGTTTTCAAATTAATTCTCCTTTACAATTTTTTAAAACTTATACCGGAACGTTCGGCAATATAAAACCACACAATAATAAGGCAAAAGACGCATTTGACATGTGTATACAACAAACCTGTCCGTTGCTCTATGAAGGTAAAATTTATAAATGCAGTAGCATTGCACTGTTAAATAAAGTATTATCAGATTGGAGACAACCAGTTACTGATGATTGGAAGCCATACACTGACTATGAAGGAATATCCGTAAACAGTTCAGACAAAACTATAAAACAGTTCATACAAAACTTTGGAAAAGCACATAAAATTTGTACAATGTGTCCAACAAAACAGGACACTGACAGTATTATCAATCATCGATCAAATGTGATATCCAAGAAGCAATGGATTAAACTTAATGCTTAACTTATACCTAGTGCAAACTGTTGACAAGTATGGCCCTAATAGTTTTTTGCCATTGGCAATAAGTTATCAATGGATGTATGCACAGGATGATGAACAGGTAAAACACAATTACAATGTTGCCGATGTACTAATTGAGAAAACAAATCCAAAAGAATATGTAGACGCAATGCATGTTGAACCACACATAGTTGCCATGAGTAACTATGTGTGGAATTGGGAATATAATAAGGAACTGGCCAAAGAAATAAAAAAAGTATATCCAAACTGTGATATCGTTGTAGGCGGGCCTAATGTCGATAAACGCAATCCCAATTTCTTTGTAGACTTTCCTATGTTTGATATAGCAGTGTTAGGCGAAGGTGAACCAGCTTTTAGACAAATCCTGAAACAAAGGCTAATGAATAGAAATTACAACGGTATACCAAGTGTGTTTCCAAAAGGCGGAGATATATGCAATTTACCAACACGTTTCCGAGAGCTTGAAACCATACCATCACCGATACTGAATGGATTTTATGATATGATAATCGATAAGGTCGAATCTAAACACGGTAAACAGATGTGGCAAGTAACCTACGAAACACTACGAGGGTGTCCGTATCAATGTGCATTCTGCGACATAGGTGATTTGTATTGGAATAAAATTGCTAAATTTGACATGCCACGCATTGAAGCAGAAATAGATTGGATGGCACGTAGAGAAATTGAATATGTTGGTGTATGCGATAGCAATTGGGGAATGTTACAACGCGATTTAGATATCACTGCGTATGTAATTAAAAAGAAGCAACAAACTGGCTATCCAAAGTTTTGGGACGTCACCTGGGCCAAAACAAACAGCGAAAACATTTATCAAATTGCAAAGATGGATAAAGACGCAGACACCAGACTGTTTAAAGGCGTGACTTTTGCTATGCAAAGTCTAAATCCAGCAACACAGAAAGCAAGTAAACGTGTAAATTTAAAAAGTAATGAAGCACTTACGTACATGAACAAGTACCAAGAAGAGAACATACCTACATACAGTGAACTAATATGGCCTATGCCAGATGAAACCTATGACACTTTAAAGGATGGTATTCAACAACTTGTTGACCTTGGACAAAAAAGTTTTTTAATGGTGCATCCATTGGTTCTTACATTCAACGCAACAATGGGTCAAAAACATTACATAGAAGAATACGGTTTAAAATGGAAAGAAGTGCCACTGGACACATACTACTTGAGTGTTGATGATTTAGAAAACTATATTGTAGAAAAAACAATGGGTGTTTATGCTACCAATACTGCTGATGAAGTGCTAACCATGCGTGGTAATTTGTTCTCATACTTGTTTATAACCATGTACTATTATGGATGGGCACACTATCTTATGGAATACATGCAAAACAAACACGATATAAAACATGTAGACTTTATCGAAAGTATGCTTAATTATTTCTATACTAAAAACTGTCTAATAGGAAGAGAAATACGTGCCACTGAAAAACACATGCACGATGTGTTTTACGGAGATAGTTTCTGGGGCAGACAAGTTTTAGAAAACGATATCTATTGGGAATACAAAGGTGCCACTAGTGTAGTCTTTCATCAAAACAGACAGAAGCTAAAGTATGAGCTTATAGATTTTGTATATGAAAAATACGAGATTGATGTATCAGATGTTGTTGAATTTAATATACACATGTGTAAAGATCCAAATATAAAATATCCTTATAATATAAAAGTTACAAAAGATACAAGCACGCATTGCCTTAATACTGATAGCACACACTTACAAATTGATCATTGGGATAAGGAAGCACTTGATGAACGCAAGTTTTATCATGTTGGCTACCACTGGCAAAGAAAAAATCACTACTGGAAATGCACTCCAACTACAGTAGATTAGTAAACACTGTCATTCCTATTTTGTGATCATGCTCATTGCTGGCACAATGCAATTGATTACGATCAAACACAATAATATCACCAGGTGACCACGATACAATAGTGTCAACAGTTAGACCGTGTAGATTTTCGTAAGGTATATGTGTAAGATATTGATTGTATATTTCTTTATCAAACGGTTGATCTGTGTAATTTATAATATTAGTATAGTTTGTTATACGTTGATCTTTAGTTGTAATTTGTTTGTGTGAATCTTTTACATGTTGATATGGGTCTTCACTGCGTACAAACTTTGCGGCATCTCCTTTCCAATAGTTGTTGAAAAATACTGTGCTACCTGCTTCACATACTAACGGAATAATAATACCTCTACACACACTCGGATTGTTATAACCACTATCAACGTGTATCTGAAAACTAATTGTGCTTTCATTATAAATAACTTCTTCTACATATTCATTATGGTTGATCAGTGGTTCTATAACATGTTGTGGCCATTTGTCAACACTCCATCTTGGATGTTTACTACGCACAGTATCTCGAATATCAGTGCGGTCATCATCTTTAAAATGGTATGCTAATAATTCTGCAACCTGTATCTTGTTAAAAGTTTGTTCTTTGACTGTGACCATAAAATTACTTATATGGTGTTACATCATGTAGCATAAATCTCCAATACCGTATCTATGATCGGATGTCTTTGTATGTCTCGATTGTTCATATAACAAACACTTAATCCATCACGATGTGTTTCTAGTCTTTTACATAAGTCAATTAAGCCGTTGTTGTGTACGGTTCTATCTGTTTGTTCCACATCTCCTGTGATTACTATTTTGCTATTCTCACCTATGCGTGTCATTAGCATTTTCATCTGACTTGGCGTTGCGTTTTGCATTTCATCTGCTATAATCCAGGCATCCTTGAATGTTCTTCCTCTCATAAAAGCCAATGGCGATATTTCAATCACTTGTTCTTGTATCATACGTGCTACTTCCTTTGCACTATAAAATTCACGTAGTACATCAAATAATGGTCGTGTCCATGGCTCCATTTTACTATTTAAATCACCAGGTAGAAAGCCATGCTTTTCATCATCCACACCCACTGCCGGACGAGTAAGTACAAGACGTTCACATTCACCATTTCTAAATGCTTTTATAGCCGCTAACATTGCAAGATATGTTTTACCCGTGCCCGCAGGACCAGTTGCCACAGTGATACTCGTGTGTGGGTCTAGTAGGCTTAGTATTAGTTTTTCTTGATTGCGTGACTTCGGATGAAGTTCAATGTGTTTGCGTTTTAATGCTTGGTTAAAATTTATTGTGTTGTCTTGTTGTAGTTGTCTTTGATATTTTGCTTTACGTTTAGCTCGAGACATTGTATCTCCTAGGTTAAAGGTTATTCGCTACCCACAATAATATTTAAAACAAAAACAAATAAGTTATACGGTGTGTAAAGTTTTATATTTGCAGACTAAATAGATTAGTGGCCACAATGACAAATTGGGCTAAATACTGTTAACGTAAAACAAAAGGCCACAGATGTCACTAGACGATTCAGAATTTTTTAAAGACGGCTCCGACTATTGGATGGTTGCAGATAATATTAAGGGCATCTACATGAGTGATGGTAGTATGAGGGTATTATTAGACTTTGAACGTGTGATGAACGAACTAGATATATTTGCTTTCCGCAATTGGGAACTAGGCGAGCTAGTGGCAGGTCCAGAACAAGGACCATACAAAACTTCATGTACATTTTTATGGCCTGCAAAGCTAATGCCAGACCCAAGAGGAGCAATGCGGTTACTGCCTTTTGACTGTGAAGTCAAATGGAAAAAGACACAGATGAAAGTTCCAATTAAGATCAAATCACCAAGCGATTTCAAAGCAGGTACTAAGGTTGCACGACTAATTGAAAAACCAATTTGGTTGGTTGAAATTATTATGCCAAAGAGTCTTATGCAAGACATAAGAACTGGTGCAATAGAACTAGAAGATGAAACAGTTGATCTGCAGGATCTCGACGATGCTTATAACGCTGACTTGGATCAACAACAGGTTATGGATGTAGACGCACAAGCAGAAATGGATACTAATATCGATGTCCAAGTTTAATTTAACAGAAGGTCTTGGTTACAAAGACCTAGCAGGTATGATGAAAAGTACAATGTATATTGATGACTTTTCAAGTAAAATGGGCGATGACGATGAGATAGTTGTTGCAAGTTTTTATGTGCGTGACAGACAAGCGGCCGTGGACTTGATTAACTGGTTTGAAAAAGGCTACGATTTTGTATTAGATGCTGATATGAGCCCAGGTGAAGTAAAGCCAAACAGATACCTAGTATACATTGAACTAAAACGCAGAAACTACACTGCAGATAATCTTGCAAATCTGTTAGATGATTTTAACACACTTACAGAGTATGAAGGTGATGGATGGACCATGGGCTATAGAGGTAAAGAAATGCCTTTCACTGTTGAACAGTTTAATATGGTTGTACCAACCTCTCCTAAGACCTATAGAGAACGTGAGCAGTTTGAACTTAACGAAGCGAGAACTCTTGCTGGTATACCTCCTAAGGCTATATATAACAAAGGCAAAAAAGCCAAAGATATACAGAACTTACTAGCAAACGCAGGACGTTAATGCCCTACAAAAAAGTTATTGCAGTTGGTGACAGCTTCACTCGCGGTGATGAGCTGGCCAGTTGTCCAAAGCAATTACACGAATATTTGTTTCCGTTTCAATACAGCAACTCCACATGGTCTGCATTAATTGCAAAATTACGAGACTATGACTATGAGTGTTATGCACTGGGAGGTATAGGTAATCAATGGATAAGTTGGAAAATTGCAGATAAACTTGAACAAGATACGTTAGTCATAGTAAATTGGACATGGTTTGAAAGATTTGATTATATCGACACTGTCATTGATGTTTGGAAAACAACACATTCACGGCACGAGGACAAGTTAAATCATTATTTTTATCGTAATCTAGATAGTGATATTTGGAACTTGCATAGAAACTTGCAACAAATGCACAGTGCTATTTCTTTACTTAAACAACATAATATAGATTTCATTATGACTTGTTTAGATAATAACTACTGTGCTGATTTTAGCACTATTAGACCACCAGGCTCTGAAGTATCCGCACATTGGAACAATTGTATAACAAATTTACAAGCACAAGTCGTACCTCACATTGTTGATTTTGAAGGTATAAGTTTTTTAGAATGGAGCAGGCATAATAATTTTGAATTTGGACCTAACGGACATCCACTGGAAAAAGCACATATAGAGGCCGCAAACTATATAAATATGGCTATAACAGAAGGAAAGATAAATGGACATTGACAAACTTAGAGAAGAGATTGCATATGACGAAGGCTCAGTTAATAAAATATACCTCGACCATCTCGGGTTGCCTACTTTTGGCATTGGTCATCTGGTTATTGATACTGATCCAGAATATGGACAACCGGTTGGAACACCTGTCTCAGAAGATCGATGCAATTCCGCATTCGACGAAGACGTTAAAACAGTGCTTAACGACTGCACAATACTATATGACAACTTCGATGATTTGCCAGAAGAAGCTCAAAGAATAATTGCAAACATGATGTTCAACATGGGACGTCCAAGACTAAGCAAGTTTAAGGGAATGAAACGTGGTGTAGATGCACGTGATTGGAATGCAGCCGCAGATGAAATGGTTGATTCAAATTGGTATAGACAAGTAACAAAACGTGCAGATAGATTGGTTGCACGTATGAGAGCAATTGAAATAGACGACTAATGAGATTTTATGCAGTACTGATAATACTAGCAGTCATTGGCGGCTGCGGATATGGAGTGTATCTCTATTACAAAGATACACAACAACGTATTGCGACACTTAGAGAAAATGCAGTTAAACTAGAAACCAGTAACAAAAGCCTTACTGCTCAAATAGAGGCTATGAAACAAAATGCAGAAAAACAAGCAAAGTTATCAAAAGAACTAAAGTACAACTTGGAAAAAGCACGTGAAGCAAACACAGTGATCAAAGATTTATTAGCCAAAACGGACTTAGTAAAAAATAGTTTAGCAGATCCACTGGCATCAGAGAAACGAATAAATGAAAAAATTGATACCTTTTTTGGTTCTATTGAGTCTGCTACTAAGTAGTTGCTCGTTAATACCAGAAAAAGAAATTATAACAAAAGTTGAAATATACAAGCCCACAATTGACATTGTAGAAAGGCCTGCACAACTTACTTTGAAAGACGCAAACATTGTTGTAATAACAGAGAAGAATCTCAAAGAAGTAATTACACGTGTTAAAGCCGCCCAAGGTACATTTGTGGTGTATGCTCTTGACCCAAAGAGTTTTGAAGCACTTGCAATCAATATGGAAGAAATCAAGTTGTATATTGAATCCCAAAATAAAATTATTCTGTACTATGAAAAATCTGTTGCAGAAGAACTTGACAAAAACACAAAAAAATAGTATACTAAAGTATGAATCCTTACTCTACATTAGGTGTTGCAAAGAATGCAACCGCTGATACTATTAAACGAGCTTATAAAGAAAAAGCCAAAGAGCATCATCCTGACCGTGGTGGTGATACTAACAAGTTTGCAGAGATTAGCAATGCATATGATATACTAAAAGATCCCGATAAACGTGCTTACTTTGATCATACCGGAAGTACACAACCACAAAATCATGGCTTCAGTCAACAACAAGGTTTTAATTTTAACGATATCTTTTCGCAAATGTTTAGGCAACAGCAACAACGTCAAGCAGAAGCACGTATTAATATGAGCATAAGTCTACGAGACAGTCTAGCAGGTGGCAAACGTATAATTGGTGTTAACACCCCACAAGGAACTAGTAGTGTAGAAATAGACATTCCACGTGGTATTGTGCATGGAGAAAGTATACGATATGCAAAAGCAGCTCCTGGCGGTATAGACTTAATTGTAAATTTTAGAATAAAGGGCGATACAAAATGGCAACGTAATGGCCTAGATATGCATACTGAGGAATCAGTTGATTTTTGGACACTGATACTAGGAGGAGATATAAAAGTCACAGATGTACTGGGCAAAAGATATGATGTGCGTATACCACCACGTACTGCTCCAGGCATTACTATACGTCTGGGTAGTGCGGGTGTTTTTAGAGATAGGCACAATCCAGGAGATATTTTTGTTAAAATTAATGCAAAAATGCCACACGATATACCTGAGGAAGTAATTGCCACCATCAAGAAATACCAGCAATAAATAAATGTATAAGGAGACACATGCCAAATAATCCTGAAATCGAAAGCATATTAGAACAAGCATCAAAGTTAGCAGTGAGTAAAAACCACGAATACATTACACTTGAACATGTGATGTTAGCACTTGTTAAGCATAAACGTTTTTGGCGTTGTTTAGAGCAATTTGGCACTTCGCCAGAAGCAATACAACAAGACCTTACACTGTATCTCGATAGCCAGGCAGTGCTTGTTTCTGCAAAAGGAAAAGTTAGAGATCCACGTAAAACAAATGCACTAGAAAGAGTTTTTAATAGAGCTTTAACGCAGGTTATGTTTGGCGGAAGAAGATCAATGAGTACCATTGACATATGGCTTGCAATAATGGCCGAAACAAATAGTTATGCAAGTTATTTTATGTTAAAGCATGGCGTAACCAAACAAGAATTTGTTACACATTGGCAACAAACTTATGAAATAAAAAGTACACAAGGCATGCCAATTGAACATGCAAATGAAATCCTAGACGAACATTGTATTAACATAAGCCAACTAGCAAAAGATGACCAACTGGAGCCTGTAATAGGCAGAGAGACTGAACTTGAAGAAATTGTGACTGTATTAGCAAAACGTTTTAAAAGCAATGTACTGATGGTTGGCGATCCAGGTGTAGGTAAAACTGCTATTGCAGAAGGACTGGCCACACGTATCAAAGAAAATACTGTACCAAAATTTATAAAAAACTTTGAAGTATGGGGACTAGAAATAGGCAGTTTACTTGCAGGTTCAAAGTATAGAGGAGAGTTTGAAGAGAAACTCAAAGATGTAATTACTGCGTTAGAATCAAAAAAGAATTGTATTCTGTTTATTGATGAAGCACATACCATGAAGGGTGCAGGTGCAACTGGCGGAAGCAGTTTAGACTTTGCTAACATGATAAAACCAGCAATTACAAAAGGACACTTGAAAGTAATAGCCAGCACAACATGGGAGGAGTTCTACGAGAGCTTTGAAAAAGACCGTGCATTAATGCGTAGATTTTACAGAGTCAGTATTGATGAACCCAACAAAAGTACAACAATAAAAATATTACACGGACTTAAGCCGCGTTTGGAGAAGTTTCATGGTGTTCAAATTGCAGAAAATGCTATTGTAAAAGCAGTTGATATGGCTACTCGATATATGAGTGATAAGAAAAATCCAGATAAAAGCATTGATCTAATTGATGCGGCATGTGCAGTAGAACGTATCAAAGATAAAGCAGGATTGGTTGTTGACGCAGAACTTGTAGATATCCAAGTGGCCCGTATTGCTAACATACCTGAAACAAAAGTAACTAGCGATGTTAGCGAAAAAGTTAAAGAACTTGATAGCAACATTAAACAAAAATTATTTGGACAAGATGCAGTAGTTGATCAAGTACTAGAAAGACTTTATGTAAACTACGCAGGAATAAGCACACCAAATCGTCCAATGGGTGCATTTTTGTTTTTAGGACCTACTGGAACAGGAAAAACTGAGTTTGCAAAATTGTTAGGAGCAAATCTTGATATGCATCTATTAAGATACGACATGAGCGAATACCAAGACAAGCATACTGTCAGTAGCCTACTTGGAGCTCCTCCTGGATTTGTTGGCTATGATGATAGTAATCTCGGCGGTGGTAAACTTATATCAGATTTATCAAAAAATCCATATAGTGTATTGTTGTTTGACGAAGTAGAAAAAGCACATCCTGATCTAAGCAACATATTTTTACAAATGATGGATGAAGGCACTGTCACAGGTTCAAATGGTAAAACTGTTGATGTAAAAAATTGCGTAATTATTTTAACATCAAATCTTGGAGCCAGAGACAACGAAAACAATAGCATAGGTTTTGGACAAGAACTTACAAAAACTGGATCTGAAGACAAAGCAGTAAAAGACTTCTTCAAACCAGAACTACGTAACAGGCTTGATCTAACTGTAAAATTTAAAACACTTGAGCCAATAGCAATCAAAAAAATTGTTGCTAAATTTATAAATGAATTACGTATAAGTTTACAAAATAAGAATATAAACATTATTATTACTGAACCATTGGTTGATCATTTAGTCGAAGTAGGATATGATCCAAAGATGGGAGCAAGGCCATTGGGACGTAAGATTGATGAACTTATTAAAGTGCCATTGAGTAAGAAGATACTGTTTGAAAAATTAGAGAACTGTCATTTAACATGTGACTTGTTTATCAAAGGTAAGAAACGTAGAGTAAGTTTTAAGTCGCAACCAAAAACCACAGTAAGTGGTGGTGAAGTTGATGCAAATGGTATTGTTATAGTAAACGAGACAACACTAGAAAGCGATAAATAACAGCATGGCAAAGATAAACACAACATCAATTACAATAACACTTAGCGAACTGGTACGTGACGATGCTCCTGCGAGAGAGATACTTAGTGCTGATACAATTTCACAGTTAGAAGCAGTAATTACGCAACTAGCAACTGAAGGCGGAAGTGCAAACGTTCTTGTTGAATTAACAAAAGCAGAGTAACATGAAGTCAAGCAGTCTTGTACTAATAGCGGAAACCGCATTTGCGGCTGGTACTACAACTGTTACTGGCACCAGACAAAAAGGTGTGGGCTATTACAACGGCCAAGGCAACGGACAAAACATCAGATTTATTGCAGACGACTTTCCTGGAATAGTAACTGTACAAGCAAGTTTAGATACAGATCCAAAAACAGCTAATAGTTATCCAGAAGAATATCCTACTGGACTTATTGAAGCTGACTGGTTTGATGTTTATACATTTCCTGGAGACAGTGCAGTAGACGGATCAACTGCTATTACAACAGACTATAGTATATACTTGCCTGGTAAGTACACATGGGTAAGAGCTATTGTATCACAGTTTACAAGTGGCAAAATTGGCCCGATAACAATGAGCTACTAGGAAAGACAAATGGCACTAAAAAAGTTAGTAATTATACCCGGAGGCTTTCATCCGTTTCATGCAGGACACAAAGCATTGTATGATGCAGCCGTTGCACAGTTTCCTAAGGCAGATGTATTCATTGCCGCAACAGATGACAAAAGCAATAGACCATTTCCTTTCAAATTAAAGAAAACACTTGCAGGCATAGCAGGCATACCAGCACACAGATTTGTACAAGTAAAATCACCGTTTCAACCAAAAGAAATAACTGGTTTATACAATCCAGATGAAACACAACTGATTTTTGTACGTTCAGATAAAGACTCTGGTGTAACTCCGTTACCGGGTGGCTTTAAAAAAGATGGAAGTGCTAGTTACTTGCAACCATTGAAAAGACAAAAGCCAGAGCCAATGACACAACATGGCTTTATGACTTATCTACCAACTGTACAGTTTGGTCCGGGAATGACCAGTGCTACAGAGATACGTGGCAAGTGGCCTGGAATGTCACCAGAAGAAAAAGAAGATCTTATTGTTAATCTATATCCAATGAATTCAAAGCCAATGATAAGCAAGGCTGTTGAAATATTTAACAATGTACTGGCAGAAGAAAAACACACTATATCAATGCCAATGGGGTCAATTAAAAAAGCAATAGAAGAAGCAGATAAAAAGTGCGGTCCAGGAGAATACTATTGCAGAATGAGTAAAAAATGTAAGCCGATTCCGAAAGGTTACCATGTAATGCCAGATGGCGAACTAATGAAAGATGCAGAGCACAAAGTTAAAGAAACACGTATTATTAACAAAGGCGACGAAGTTTCAATCTTACCAGCAGGCGGCATGGGTTCACACAGCGAAGCAAGTTTAAAAAGTAACCTTGGAGACAAACTGCGTACACTTGCTGATATGCTTGAAGACGAGAACTATGACAATCTCGAGTATGTGATTTACAAATCAGGTGCAATGGAGTCACTGGTTGGTGCACTTAGACAGTATCAAAGTTTTAAAAACAAACGTGGTAAACGTCCAATTAAAAAAGATGTTGAGATCGATATATCCAACGAAGACTACTTGCCAGAAGATGAAACACTACAAGAGTACGTATATCAATCACGTCCATTGAGAGTACTTGACAATATTGCCAGTCGTAATGATGTGCAAAAATTTCCTATCAAGTTTGATGATGGCACTGAAGTAGAAGTTACTCCAAAAATGGCAAAAAAGTTTATGAACATATATTTGCGTAAAGATATTGATACACAAAAACTAATTGATAAGAAAATTAGCCGCAAAGAAGTATTTGTAAAAACATTCAATGCCTTAATAAAAGGTATTCCTACTACCGGTTTAACTACCGGCGACATACGATAAATTCACACCACTACAGATTAATCATTAAATACGTATATAATTGACACGTGAGGAACCTATGGTTGATCCAATAAAAACTACTGGCGAAATAGTCAACAAAAATGATGTGCAAGACGACCCAGCAGAAGATCCAAACAAGATTCAAGTAAACATTGATGAACTGAAAAAAACCAAAGTGCATATTTGTATGCCTTGTTACGGTGGTATGTTACATGAATCTACCTTTATGAGTTATATACGATGGTCAAACACTGCACGACAACTTGGCATTGACTACACAGTAGAAACACTCACAAATGAAAGTTTAATATCACGTGCAAGAAATACAATGGTTGCTAAGTTTTTAAACAACAAAGAGTCCACACACCTTATGTTTATAGATAGTGATATAGGTTGGGAGCCGTGGCACTTATTGTTATTGTTGCACCACGACAAAGATGTAATTGGCGGTATGTACCCCCTTAAGGGCTTGCCAGTAAAATGGTGCATAAATGCAGTAGAAAATGGCGAAGAAGAAGACGCAGGTAGACTAATCGAAGTTTCAAAAACCGGCACAGGTTTCATGCTGATCAAACGTGATGTGTTTGCTAAACTAGTTGATCATCCAGCCACTGTGCCATTTACAAATGACATTGGGTTACCCGAAGAACTAAACAAAGACATGCGTACATTCTTTGACACAGATGTCCGCGAAGGCCGTTACTATTCAGAAGACTGGACATTTTGTGAAAACTGGAGAGACCTAGGTGGTAAAGTATGGGTTGACAAACGTATATTATTAAAGCACACAGGAACATACACATATGATGCGGTCGGTCAAGATGCAACCTATAGAGCACTACATGAAGAATTAAAAGATACTGCACCTGTACAAGTTGATCCAGAACAAGGCAAAATAGAACAAGGCACTATTCCACAACAACAAGCAGATCTTCCACCAGAACGCAGAAGTGCAAAGGTACTTGCTAAGACGGCAGGCAAACGCAAGAAGAAAGCAAGTTAGCATCTGATAAATACGATGTTATGAAAGCAACCTGGTTTGAAAATAAAGAATTAATAACACTATACACTGACGATAGATACTTTGGTGCAGATGTACCTGACAGTTATCAAAAACGTCCTAGCAAACCTGTGCCTGTTGACAGTCTGTTTGGCTATGAGCCTGCAAGTAAGATGGACGACATACATCACAAAGATAGTATGCTGAAAATTGCACTGCAAATGAAAGCAGGCACTTGGGATGGCCCACCTATTGTTGTACGCAAAGATCCTAAAGGGTATCAAGTATTAGATGGACATCACAGAATGCATGCGGCTCGTAAAGCAGGCATAGACACACTTGATGCAGTGATAGTAGATAGAGAAGACATCGAATACTCAGATGAAGTCAAAGAACAACAAGCAAACGAAAGTTATAGTGCCAACGAGGTTGATGCCCTTTATGCAGAATGGGATCATGAATACCCTGTAGAATATGCAGAATTTTTAGGTAAAACATTTGGTTCGCCAGACGAACTAACTAAAGAACAAGCAGTTTGGCATAACAAAGACGGATTCAAAAGAATTGTTGTAAGAGATGAATACATATTGCATGGCTCACCAGCACCACACTATGACTTTGTGTACTGTTACATTGACTTAGAAGTGCCAGAAGAACTTAGTGATGAACTTGCAGAATGTTCGGGTAGTATATTAATCGACCATCTAAAAAATACAGTTGGTGCTAGATGCGGAAGTTTAACTGCAAACGCAACAACATTAAATTTTGTTTTAGATGTCGTCGCAGGCAGAGTAGAGCCAACAAAAGAAGAATATGAAAAACGTATTTTAGACATGAAAGATATGTTTGCCCAAGATGAAATGTACGAATTGGATTGGTGGGAAGATAATGCCGGAGATGCAGATCCAGATAATCCTTTTTATGCTGAAGATTTAAAGGAAGCCTCAGGTTACATACCAACTGCCGCACAAGCAAACGATCCAAGATTTAAAACTGCACTCACTGTTGATGTACGTCCAGGTGAAGACCAACGCAACATAGAAAAACTTGGTTTGAATCTTAACATGGATCTAGTAAACAAAACCAAGCCAGGCAAAAAACGTAAGAAAAAAACATTAGCCGAAAGCCTGATGGAAAAGTATCAAGTTTTCAAGGAAGAAGACCTAGTTGAAGTTGATATGTCAAGCAGTGCTTTACGCAGTTGGGCAAAAAGTGAAATGGCACAAGGCGTAAATGCTGGCTTTGAATTAGAACTTATATTTGCAAATACCGAACGTGACGAAGACGAATACTCTGACGAAGCAAACATGGACTATGACGAACCAATTGGCAACCTAGATGACATTATCACATTCTACGATGGTGATAATTATGCTTGGGAAAGTATGCAACCAGTAGACGACGATCGATTTCGGGAAGTAGTGCTTGATGACCTTATGGAATATCAAAGCGAACAATTTTTTGATTGGTGGAACGACAATGGTGAGGAAATGGTCCGCGATGAGATGGAAAGAGAATTTGATAGAAAACCAACCGACGAAGAGTTTGAAGAAGAGTTTGAAAACGAAGGAGAGCTATTTACACGTGTACGTGAGGACGAAGAAGACAAGCACCGAGACGATATAACTTGGGCTCAATTTTGGGAAGCACACCAGGTAGAAGCAATGAGCGATCTCCTACTTAAATACGATCTAGTTTGGCCTTATCAAACGGGTAGCATGGGCGGTAGTCTACCTGTTGACAGTTGGGCAGAACAAATTGCAGAAATAACTGGCAAGGGTGTAAATGTAAGTGCTACATATCACGGCAGTGATAAAGTAGCGGGCAAGTATACTATTGAACCAGACAGTAGTTTAACTGCCGACGAAGGGCCAGACAGTGGTTACGAATTGGTATCACCAGTAATGCCTCTTGATGAAGCACTGGATCAACTAGGAAAACTATTTGATTACATCGAAGAACAAGATGGAGATATCTACACAAACGATAGCACCGGACTACACATGAACATAAGTGTACCGCAAGGCAACGACATAGACTATACAAAACTTGTGCTATTCTCAGGTGACAAGTACATACTTGACAAATACAACAGGCTCAGCAACAACTATGCAGACAGTGCATTAGGACAGTTGGAAGCTCGTGCTGGTCAGATGGATGCTAATCGTGCGGCCGAAGCTATGCAAAAAATGAAAGACAACTTAGAAGACACCGCTGAAGAATATGTACGTGCTGGTACTGGACAAGCAAAGTACACAAGCATACACATCAAAGATGGATATATTGAATTCCGTGGTCCAGGTGGTAGATATACTGATAAAAGTTTTGGCGAAACTATGAATACAATGTTGAGGTTTGCACGAGCAATGACCATAGCAGCCGATCCACAAGCGTACAGGCAAGAGTACCAAAAGAAATTGTATAAGACTCTGAGTAAAGGCGGACAACAAGAACGTACTATAGATACCCTGTTTGCTGACTTTCAATCAGGTGACATCAACAAAGAAGTATTTAAAAAACGTTGGGCCAATCTTGTTGTCAAACAGCAACAGGATCAAGCAATACTAAACAAACTTGATGACCGTCCAGACGATAAACGTTTGGCAAAAGCAAAACAGTTACAGAAGGATCTTGGTGGGCCACAGAAGCCATGGAAGTACTCTATACAGTACAAAAGAGAAAATGGCACGGTGGACACAACGTACGGTAAAGTAAAAGCATCCACTGCTCAACTAGCAACACAGGCTGCAGTGCAAAATGCACTTGACAGGTTTGATAATCCACAGTTTAAAACTTCTACACCAGATTTCAACACATTAAAAGTAGAGATTGATCTTCCTGATGCACAAAACTTTAGATACAGAGTGCCTTATACAAAAGGAGATGGTGGCATATACCACTATGAGGGCGACATTAGAGCAGAGGATGCTGATAAGGCAAGAGACCAAGTGATTAACGCCGCAAAAGGATATTTTGTAATGAATCCGCAATTTACACCTAATTATATTGATACAGACATTTTTAGTTTGGATGCCGCATGGATGAGATAATGAAAAAAGAAGTCTTAGATAACGCCGTACAAATGCGTATTGATGTACATCATAAACATATTGGACGCAATGGAGAACCAAGGTATCGTTTGTATATAAACGACGAACTGTTCAGCGAACGTTGTTATCGATTTGAATCTGATATGTATCTAACTGAACAATTGTTTGTGACCAAAAAAGAAGGAACTTATAGAATAAGGATCGAAAGCATAAGTGATTTTACTTACAAATTAAGAAATTTAAGATGTAAATATGGTACAGCACAAATAATCAACGATGAAGTATTTAAACTATGAGAGCTAGTGAATTTATAATCGAAGGCAAACGCATTCCGCGTAAGAAAGGCCAACCAGCTGGTAGCAAAAAACACAGTGATTTGTATACTGATGAAAATCCTAAAGGTACAATACATGGACTTAAATTTGCCACAGTAGCAGATGCGAAGGCTAGTGTCAGCAAGATACGCAACTCTGGTAAGAAACACGCACATAAAATACAAGCCGCAGTTGCTATGGAACAAAGAGCAAAAGCCGCAGGTAAAGCATCAGCGGCCGCAGTGTATAGAACTTTTATAAATGCTATGAAAAAGAAGACCAAAGAAAAAAATGAATCTGTAGAAGAAACCAAGGAAGCACCAAGCGGACATTATTTCACAAAAAGTGGTAACTTAGTAAAAGGCAAACTTACAAAAGACGCAAAAGAACGTGGGGCAAGAGAAACAGATCCTAAAGACAAATCACGAAGTAAAGTACCAAAAGTATCGCAATACAATGAAAACTTTGCAGACGGCAAGAAAAAAGGCAAAAGCAGACCAGGACGTGTGAAACGTTCAGGTGCAAGTTGTAACGGATCAGTTACTGATCTACGTGCCCGTGCCAAAAAAGCATCAGGTGAAAAAGCAAAAATGTACCATTGGTGTGCTAACATGAAGTCAGGTAAGAAGAAGAAAAAATGAAAGCAGAAGAGATACTCAAAGAAGGATTGATGTACAAAGGTTATCCTTGTACCAAAGACTGCTCAGGACACATGGCCGGTTATGCTTGGGCACAACAACGCAATATAGTTAATCCACAAGAACTTCCTACAGATACAAACAACAGTTTCTATGAAGGCATGTTAAGTTTCACAGAAGGCAAGTAGATGAAAATTAGAGATATAGTTCAAGAAGATGCAGATGCAACAACATCTAGCTCTGGTGACATAGCAACTGTTAATGCTCCTTTATTTAGAAAACCTATCAAAAGAAATCAAAAAAATAAGAAATATGCTAATAGCCCTAGTTATGATAAATATAACATAACAGGGGAACAAAATGTTAGCAGACGATCTAAAAACATTATTGGCTAGTGAATATGCTTTTGCAATCAAAGCACAGTATTTTCATTGGAACGTGGAGGGAAGTCACTTTAGATCGTATCATAAGTTTTTTGAAGAATTATACTTAGAAATCAGCGAAAATGCAATCGACCAAATTGCAGAATATATTAGAACACTAGACACTTACACACCAGG
>TARA_B100001057_G_scaffold35968_1_pt1 | contig 20921 bp, 17 predicted proteins | sample TARA_B100001057 | Tara Oceans TARA_B100001057 (sample SAMEA2621839) | marine metagenome | biome: marine biome (ENVO:00000447); feature: surface water layer (ENVO:00002042); material: "saline water (ENVO:00002010), including plankton (ENVO:xxxxxxxx)" | depth 5 m
AAGTGTTGTTGATAAATATCTTGAACATTCAAGAGTTTATGTCTTTGGGAATGGAGGTGATAATAAAGTATACATTTCCTCAGCTGACTTAATGACAAGGAATATTGATAAAAGAGTTGAAGTCGCATGTCCAATATATCAAGAAGATCTAAAAAATCAAGTACTAGAAACACTTAAAATAAGTGACGAGGATAATATAAAAACTAGATTGATTAATAATGAACCTCAAAATAAATTTGTTGATAATTCAGATAAAAAAATAAGGTCACAATGGGACACTTATGATTATTTTAATAATATCTTAGAATAGTTGAAAAAGATCGCTGCTATTGATATTGGATCCAATGCTGTTAGAATGCTTATCTCCTATGTAATTACTTCTGGTAATGAATTTATATTTCAAAAAAATTCATATGTAAGGCTACCATTGAGACTAGGAGAAGATTCTTTCAAAGATGGACTTATATCAGATATCAAGATAGAAACCCTTTCTAATGCATTACTTTCATTTAAATACATAATGAAAGTTCACAATGTCACAGATTATCAAATATATGCCACTTCTGCTTTAAGAGAGTCAATTAATTCTAAGGATGTCATTGACAGAATTAAAAAATCAACTGGTTTAAAAATTAATATAATAACTGGGTTAAAAGAAGCGAAAATTATTTCCATAGGGAATCCTTTATCTAAATTAGAGATTAATAAAACCAATTTATACATTGATGTTGGAGGGGGAAGCACTGAGTATTCAATATTGAGAAAAGGGGTTAATAAAAAGTCCAAATCTTTTAAAATGGGTACAGTTAGGCTTTTAAATAATAAGACCGTCACTTTGGTTATAAATGAAATAAAAAACTGGTTAATTTCTAATATTGAATTAAATGAAAAAGTTAAATTATATGCATCAGGTGGAAATATTAATAAGATTCAATCAATGTCTGGTTCAAAAAGTGGTAAACCGATTTCATATCTCTCGATTAAAAACCTATACAATACTCTAGTCAACTATGAGTATAATGAAAGAATAGCTAGGTTTGATTTAAGTCCTGATAGAGCAGATGTTATAATTCCTGCTTTAAAAATATTCATTTTCACAATGGAGACAGTGAACTCAAATAAAATATTTGTCCCAAAAATGGGTCTAGTCGATGGAATGATTAAAGACATTTATTTTAATAATAAATCTGTCAAGTTAAATTCTTAGCTTAAACTCACTAATTAACTTTTTTAAACTTTTATTATCATCCGTAATAATTTTAAGTTTTTCTTTACTATCAGTGAATGTTTTTTTTGATTTACCTTTTGATAATTTAATTTCAACAGAAATTGAGTAATTACTTAACTCTCTTGATAAATATAATTGAATATCATTCTTAACCCCACTAAGCTCCTTAAAATTCATTTTATTTAAAGTAGAAATAATTATTAAATTATCTTCTAAAACAGGTTCATTCATACTCAACAAAGAGTATAAATTACTATTACCATTTTTCTTTTGTATTTCACAAAATCTTTTCCATGTTTCTAAAAAATCACTTTCAGTATAATCATTCTCGGGTAATTCATTTTCAATTTTAATATTATTTCCTTCTATATTTTTTTTAAAGTCAAGACTTGCTATAGACAGAGACGATATATTTTCTTTTACATTATTTGTGAATAATATTGGTTCCTTAATCTCTTTTAATCCAATATTTTCATCATCATCTTTATGATCTAATTCTTTATTTTGATGATTTATTGTATCCCCTAAGGTTTTTACCTCTGAGGTTTTAATTAAGAATTTTTTTTTTTAATGCTATTAGTGGAAGCCAATTTTAATAAGCAAAGCTCAGTATGTATCCTTTTATCATTTATTTTTTGATAATGAATTAAGGTTTCATTAATTGTATCAATCATAAAGATTATTTCATCATGAGGTAAATGTTTTGAAAAATTTATATAGTTTGATTTTAGGTTATTATTTTCGAAATCAATCGGATGTGATGAGTTAAAACCATTTATTAATATTCCTCTTAAATGTTTGGTAAGACCATTTAAAAAATCCACATCGCTAATGCCTCTATTGTAAATGTTATTATAAATATTAAGTATACCAGGAATATTTTTTTTTTCAATCTCGTTTAATAACTCAAAATACGTACTATAATCAAGTATATTAAGGTTTAAACTAACATTCGATATATTTAGTTTTGAATCTGTAAAAGTTACTAATCTGTCAAAAATTGAAAGAGAATCTCTTACAGAACCATCTGATTTATCCGCAATTAAGTGGAGTGAATTTTCATCATATTTAATTTTTTGCTCTTTACAAATCTTTTCAAGGAGTTTAACTATAGAATTAGTATCAATTTTTTTGAAATCAAAAATCTGGCATCTAGATAAAATTGTAGGTATTATTTTATTTTTTTCAGTAGTAGCAAGAATAAAAACTACATGTTTAGGAGGTTCTTCAAGTGATTTTAAAAAGGCATTAAACGCCTGGTTAGATAACATATGAACCTCATCAATTATATATACCTTGTAAATACCACTTTGTGGTGGAATCCGAATTTGATCGGTGATATTTCTAATATCCTCAACTGAATTATTTGAGGCTGCATCAAGTTCGAAGATATTATACTCAAAATTTTCCTTTAAATTATTTATTTTTTTTGCAAGTATTCTTGCACAAGAAGTCTTTCCTACACCTCTTGGTCCACAAAACAATAATGCTTGGGGTATATCATTATTTTTGATTGCATTGCTGAGTGTTTTTACTATTGCATCCTGACCTATCATCTCCTTAAAATCTTGAGGTCTATATTTTGATGCTGATGAAACTGAGGTAGATGTCATTATAGCAAATATAAAGATTGAAAAAAATTATAACTCAATTGACATTTTTTTTTTAATAAAATTATTAACAAGTACTATATTTGTAATGCAAGCCTTCTTATCGCTGAATTTTCAGAGGAAAGTCCGGACACCAAAGAGCAATGCAGCGGGTAACACCCGTCATCTATTTTTAGATAGGAATAGTGCAACAGAAAGTATGTACAGATAATGCTGTAGTGGAATCTTGTAAACTCTGCATGGTGAAACGCCAAGTATATCTACGTTATAAAATTGCTCGTTTTATGTAGAAGGGTAGGCGGTTTGAGTGTAGTAGTAATATTACACCTAGATAAATGATAAGACTCGACAGAATCCGGCTTATAGGCTTGCTTTTTTTATAAATGTCAGTACAGATGAACCAAACTTTCTTTCATCAGCATCTTTATAGTTTTTTGATAATGTTATTCTTGGATTGTGCTCAATAATAATTTCACCTCCTTCAGTCAGTATATTTTTAGATTTTATGAGATTTATTAGTTTTATATAATACTCCTCGTTTTCGTTATAAGGTGGATCTATAAAAATTAAATCAAATCTTAATTTATATCTTCTGATAAAAACTCTGTAGTCATTTTTAAAAACATTAATATTAAATCCGTACTTTATCGAAGTCTTCTTGATAAAAGTTGTGCATTTTTCGCTGTTGTCAACTGAATATATGTCAGAACAACCTCTTGAAGCAAATTCATAAGATATGCTGCCAGATCCAGAAAATAGGTCAAGTACAATTATTTTAGAAAAGTCAATTTTATTAGCTAATATGTTAAATAATGACTCTTTGACTCTGTCAGTTGTGGGTCTAGTGCTAATTGGTAGACCTTTTGGAAGTTTTATTTGTACGCTTTTATTAATCCCAGAGATAATTCTCATTTATTATTGAAAAAGATTCTTCTTTATAATTTAAAAGAGAGATGTTATTGTTACTTATAAAATTTATTTTTGAAAATTTTGATACTGATTCATAATAATCAATATATCTGTCAAACCTTCCTAAAAAAAAGATTTCTTCCTGATTACTAGATAACTCAAAGTTTTTAATAACAAAGAATAGATAGTAAAGGAACTCGTTCTCATCATTTATTTTAAATGAATTAAAAAAAATAAATTTATTTTTATCAAATATTATTATATCAAAAGATTTGTCATTTAAAATGATAAAAAAAGACAAACCATTTGAATTATTAATATGCTTTGAAAGGACGTTATAAATAGAAGTAAAATGATTATAATTTTTTAAGTTTATGTTCATTTTATCAAGAGTATTCGGCACTAAATTATCAATTGAATAAACTACCTTAATTTTTTTATCATAAGTAGTGTCATAAATAACCTGTTGAATTGAATTACTTCTAATATTAGTTTTTAAATAATCTTTTAATAACTTTTCATCAAAATGATCAATAGGGACTAGTGATGGAGATGAATTTATGTGAATGAAATCAACACTATCAGCATAATTCTTAATTAAAAGTTCTGGAATCCTAGTAGACTTTTCTTTTTCTAAATATATTGATTCAAAATTTATATCCAGAGAATCAATATGAAAAAATGATTCAAATTGATAGATAAAAAACTTATTTATCTTATTCTTTGTTTTTTGCATCAAATATTGTTGGCCAGTTACCATTAGTACTAACCTCTGTCATCGAACCTAAAACAATTTCAGTTCCATTAACACCATCAACTGAGATGACTTTATTCTCTTGGTCTAATAAGTCCTTATTTTGATCATAAAGGACAATATCTTTCTTGACTTTAACTTCAAAAACTGGAACTTGATATCCATTTTTGTCAATAATATCAGCCTTTATAGAAAACTCTTTGTCAACACCTTGAATAGGAACTTTTGCCATATCTTTATATGTCTCATCATTTCCAAAAAGTGAATCTTTAACTCCTACAAATCCAAGTGTGTCAACTATTTCAACCTCTTTTAACATATCAATTCTATATGTTCTATTGTATTCTAAATAAGATGAGTCTCTCTTCTCTATAAGTGTAAATATTCCGTTATCAACGAAGTTCACTAAACTGTCAAAGTTATTTGCATAAAATCCATTTACATCTTTATGAGCAATTTGTGCAGTTCTAATATCCTTTAATCTGTTAATTACCTTAGTATACCTCTCTTCTTTAACAGTGTTAAATTTAATTGGCCCATTAATTGAACTATATATTTGAGTGGCAAAAAAAATAGAGAGTATCCACAAAAAAAATTCTAAAGCACGTTTTTTATTCATCTTAGTAATTTTTGATTTAAACAAATCTACAATTTTTTTTTTTTCATGATACAATATATAAATGAATTATATTAGAAAAATATTTACAAATGAAAACGATAGCTTTAATCCCCGCAAGACTTGAATCTAAAAGGTTCCCAAATAAATTAGTTAAAAAAATAGGTGGAGTTCCTATCATTATTAAAACTTATACTGCTGCAGTTGAAACTAATCTCTTTGATGATGTCTGCGTTGTAAGTGCCAATAAAGAGATATTAGAGCTTGTAAATTTAGTAGGTGGAAAAACTTTTAATTCTGTTAAAAATCATATTTCAGGAACTGATAGGATAGCTGAAGCTGCTGAATATATAAATTCAGATATAGTTGTTAATCTACAAGGGGATGAACCATTTATAAATAAAAAAGCAATAAGTGACCTAATTAAATCATTTAATAATCCAAATGTAGAGATGGCATCGCTTATGACTAAATTTAAATCCTTTGATGAGATAAATAATTCAAACAATGTTAAAGTTATAATTAATAGTGATAATAATGCTATATATTTTTCTAGATTACCAATTCCCTTTGGATCCAAGAATATATATGATTATAATCGACATATTGGTGTTTATGCATTTCTAAAAAAATCTTTAATTGATTTTTCTAGATTAGAAAGGTCAAACCTAGAAATTATTGAAAACTTAGAAGGAAATAGAATAGTTGAAAATTCAAAAAACATTAGAATGGTAAGTACTGATTTTCATGGGATATCAATAGATACACCAGAAGATCTTTTAGATGCAGAAAAATTTATTTCATTAAATGGTTAAAGTTTTATCAAAGTTTATTTTAAAAAAAATTATTGGCTGGAATGTTTTAGGGTCTCTACCTCTGGACGAAAAGTATATTATAGCAGTTGTTCCTCATTCAAGTTATTTTGACTTAATAATAGCTGTTTTGATAAGGACCTACTCTGGCATAAAAATAAAATTTATTGGAAAAAAAGAATTATTTAATCCAATTACATCATTCTTTTTTAAATTCCTTGGAGGAATTCCTGTAGACAGAACAAAAAACTCAAATATTGTAGATGAGGTTGTTAATTTATTTGAATTAGATAAAATTAAAGTTCTTGCAATAGCTCCTGAAGGAACTAGGAAAAGAGTAAAAAAATGGAAAACAGGTTTCTATTATATTGCATTAAAGGCAAGCTTACCCATACTAATGGTATCATTCGATTACATAAAAAAAGAGGTAACTATTAACAAAAAATTTTATCCAACCGGAAATATTAATATGGATTTTATTGAACTTGAGAAAAAAGTTAAAAATGTTCTAGTTCGAAACCAAGTCTAATTATTTGTTTTCATATCATGATAGACATTTTGAACATCCTCATCTTCGTCAATCATGCCAATTAGTTTTTCTACTTTTAGTTTACCTTCTTTAGTTAAATCTTTAAGAATAATTGCTTCTCTTTCAAATTCACTGGAAGTAATATCAAATTTTCTTCTTTCCAATTCTTTTTGAATAGATCCAAAGTCTTCAAATTTAGCAGTAATACTAATTTCGTTATCTGATTTGCTTAATTCTACAGCTCCAAAATCAATTAAATCCAGTTCAAGTTCTTCAACATCTATGTCCTCAGCTTTTATCTGAAAAAAGCAATAATGATTGAATAAAAAATCAACTGATCCTGAAGTTGCTAAACTCCCATCACATTTATTAAAATAACTTCTAATATTAGCAACAGTTCTGTTATTATTGTCAGTAGCAGCTTCAACTAGAATAGCTATACCATTTGGAGCATATCCTTCTAGAAGAACTTCTTTAAAATTTTCTGTACTTTTTTCAGAAGCTTTTTTTATAGCTCTTTCAATATTATCCTTAGGCATGTTCGCTGCCTTAGCGTTTTGAATTATAGCTCTTAGTCTAGAATTTGACGAAGGTTCTGGCCCAGATTCTTTGACAGCTATTATTATATCTCTTCCAATTCTTGTAAAAGTTTTAGCCATGTTGGACCACCTTTTCATTTTTCTAGCTTTTCTAAACTCAAATGCTCTTCCCATTCTTAAATAAAAGGTGTTTTTACTATCATTGAATTTACAAACTTATCTCTAATTTTAATAAGAATAAATTTGTCACTTAAATGCTTAATATCAATATATGCAAGACCAATCCCAATTTTTAATATTGGTGAAAAAGTTCCAGATGTAACTTTTCCAATTAATTCCTTCTCTAAATTATATACTTCATATCCATTTCTTGGTATGGATTTTTCTGTTAGTTTAAATCCAATTAGCTTTCTTCCTAGTCCAGATGCAATTTGTTGTTCAATTGCATCGCTCCCTATAAAGTTAGTTTTAGTCTTTGTAATCCAACCCAAATTTGCTTCTGCAGGGGAGGTGTGCTCATTAATATCATTTCCATAAAGACAGTAGCCCATTTCAATTCTTAAAGTATCTCTTGCAGCCAGACCTATTGGTTTCAAATTACCATCGTCATAAGAAAATAAATTATCCCATATTTTAAGAGCTTTGTCATTTGGTATATATAACTCATATCCTCCAGATCCAGTATATCCAGTTTTAGAGATTATAATTTTTTTACACCCTGCAAAATCTCCTATTACGAAAGAGTAATTCTTTAATAATGATAAGTCTTCATCGGTAAAATTTTGGCAAAAAGACTCTGCTTTTGGACCCTGAATTGCAAGTAGTGAAAATTCATTGGATCGATCTAATAATGAACAATTAAACTTTTTATTTTTTAGTTCTATCCATTCCCAGTCTTTTAATATGTTAGCTGCATTTACAACTAATAAAAATTTATTAACTTCAAGTCTGTACACTATTAGATCATCAATTATACCACCTAATTCATTAGTTAAACAATTATACTGAGCTTTGCCAATCTCAATCTTTGAGATGTTATTAGTACATAAATATTGAATAAATTCTATTGAATTTGAACCTGAAATTTCAAATTCACCCATGTGAGAAACGTCAAATATACCAACACTATTTCTTACATGAACATGTTCATCATTAACAGAAGAATAGCTAACAGGCATCATATAGCCCGCAAAATCAACAATTTTTGCATTTAAGCCTTTATGTCTGTCAAAAAGAACTGTTTTTTTCATTAATTTGGGAAATAAATTATTTATATGACATTCAAAAATACTGTTTTATTATTGATTTTTTTATCTTCAAATACTCTTTTTAGTCAACAGTATTCTGATGATCTAGGTCCTAAATTTCATGAGAAAAAAAGACATGAATTTAGAAATCAAATGCCTTCAAATAGTGTAGCTTTTTTCTTTACCTCACCAATTATGAAAAGATCTAATGATACTGATTTTATGTATCATCAGGATCCTAATTTTTATTATTTAACAGGTTGGAGAGAGCCTCATGGTGTATTGGTTATTTATAAAGAAAATCAAATTGACGATCAAGGTGATTTTAATGAAATTCTATTTGTACGTGAAAGAAATAGTTATCGTGAGATGTGGGATGGCAGAAGACTAGGAATAGAGGGTGCCAGTAACATGGGCTTTGATAGAGTTAAACTTAGATCAGAATTTAAAAATGAATCTTTTAGTATTAAAAATTTTTCAAATGTTTTAAGCATGGATATTAGAGATGATGTAAGAGATTTCAAAGATGATAAATTTGATCTATATAACATTCAACGAAACTTTATTGAGATTATCAATCAAAATAAAACTTCAAATAATATAAATGATCAAAAGCAAGAGTTTAAAAATTTATCTGTAGACAGAATCATGTCTGAATTGAGACAAGTTAAAGATCCAGAAGAAATTAAATTATTAACAAAAGCTATTAAAATATCAGCCTTAGCTCAAATTGAAGTTATGAAAGCTATAAACAATGATATGACCGAAAGAGAAGTACAAGGTATTCATGAATTCATTTACAGAAAGTATGGTGCAGCACATGAAGGCTATAACTCTATTGTAGGATCTGGTTCTAACTCATGCATTTTACATTACGTAACTAATGAAGCTATTGACATAGATAATCAGTTAATCTTAATGGACTTAGGAGCAGAGTATAGAGGATATACTGCTGATGTTACAAGAACTATTCCAGTTAATGGAAAGTTCTCCAAGGAACAGAAAGAAATTTATGATTTAGTCTATAAGTCTCAAGAAGAGGCCATAAAAAAAGCTGTAATTGGTAATACATTTACAGATATATATTTAGAGAGTTTTGAGATTATTTCAGAGGGACTTATTAAACTAGGCATTATAAAAGAACAAAAAGAAGCAAGAAAATATTATCCGCATGGAGTTTCACATCATATTGGACTAGACGTTCATGATCCTGGATCTAGAACTCTGCAAAAAGATATGGTAATTACTGTTGAACCTGGAATATATATTCCTGAAAACAGTGATTGTGACCCTAAATGGTGGAACATAGGTGTAAGAATAGAGGATGATATTTTAATAACAGAATCTGACCCTATAAATCTTTCTATTGATGCTCCAAGAAGGTCGAGTGAAATAGAAGAAATTATGAAACTTGAAAGCCCAATAAATAAACTAGTGCTCCCTAAAATTGAAAATTAATTTCTTTCTAGTAAAAAGTCTTTGAGTTCAGAGTAATTTTCAATTGAGAACGATCTCTTTTCTTTCTTAAGAATATCCTTGATCGATTTTGGGTATTCAACTTGTGAATTTATTGTGTTTTCAACTACATCTTTAAATTTTATACTATGAGCTGTTGAAATAAAAATTCCGTTTACATCGTCAATCTTATTGGTATCCATGTATTCTTGTAATCCAAGATAGCCAACAGCAGAATGAGGATCGGTTGTATAATTAAAGGAATTAAATAATGTTCTCATAGCTTGCTTAGTTAATGTGTCATCAAAACTATAACTGGATATATTTTTTCTTAACTTTTGTAAGTCATTATTGAATATCTTTTGAATTCTAATAAAGTTACTAGGGTCAGATACATCCATAGCATTTGAGATTGTTCTTTTCGTTGGGTGAGGTTCTAAAAAACCATCCTTAATATATCTTGGAATAGTATCGTTTATATTAGTAGCTGCTATAAAGTGCTTAACAGGTAATCCCATTGATTTACTCAGTAATCCTGCACAAATATTTCCAAAGTTTCCGCTAGGCACTGAGAATAATATATCTTTTTTATTCTTAATTTTTTTATACGCTAAAAAATAGTAAAACATTTGAGGCAGCCACCTAGCTACATTAATAGAATTGGCAGATGTAAGAGCAATTTTTCTATTAATCTCTTCATCATTAAATGCTTTTTTAACCATAGATTGACACTTATCAAAATCTCCCTCAACCTCAAGGGCCTTTACATAATCTCCATTTGTTGTTATTTGTTTCTCCTGAACATTGCTGATTTTACCTTTTGGATAAAGTATACATACTTCTATGTCTTTTGTTCCTAAAAAACCTTTAGCAACTGCACCTCCTGTGTCACCAGATGTAGCTACTAATACGGTTATCTTTTTGGAATTATAACTGTTCTTAAAATAGTCAAGACATTGAGCCATAAATTTTGCACCTACATCTTTAAAAGCTAGTGTCGGTCCATGAAATAACTCAAGTGAGTAGATTGAAGGCTCAATTTTTTTTAATGGAATTTTAAAAGAGATTGTGTTTTTTATAATGTCAATTAATTTTGACTTTGGGATTTCATCTCCAACATATTTGTTAATTACCTCGTAACAAATCTCTATATCATCGATATTCTTAATCGACTCAATAAATTCTTTTGAAAGAGTAACAATTTCTTCTGGATAATATAGACCTTTATCAGGAGCAAGTCCATTAATTACTGCTTTCATAAAAGAGGTGGGGGAAGAGTTATGATTTAGGCTAGAATATTTCACTTCGTTTCCATAATTTTAATTCCACCACTGTTTACTTTAGATATAAATCCATCATGATCTATATTTACAGAGTTGTAATGATTAGAAATTTTTTCAAGTATTCTATTAGAAGTATCACGGTGATTTGATAAAGAAAAAATTGATGGACCAGAGCCTGATATTCCAGCGGCTATAGAACCACTTTTTTTGGATATTATTTTAATTTTTTCAAATTCAGGTATTAAAAAAGCTCTGTCAGGTTCAACAATCTGGTCTATTACTGACCTTGACATTAGATTATAATCTTCAGAATAAAGGCTGCTTACAAATGATCCTAAATTAGCAGATTGTTGAGTCATCTTCTCAATTTTGACCTTTTTTTTAACAACTTTTCTAGAGTCAGCTGTCTTTATTTCAATGTTAGATCTAACAATTACAACTTCAAGATCCTTAGGGGTAGGAAGGGAAATTATGTCTAGATCATCAATATTTCTGACTAAGGTAATTCCTCCAAAAATAATTGGTGCTACATTATCAGCATGATAAGATCCACTTACAAATTTTTCTCCTTCCATAGAAAACCTAACTAGGTCTAAAAGAGAAAACGGTGAATTAAGGAGCTGATTAATTCCAAATACTGTCCCCGCTGAACTAGCAGCTGAACTTCCAATACCACTTCCAGGTTTTATACCTTTCTTAATCTCAATTTCAAATCCGTGGTCAATATCAATTTCACTTAGTAGTGCCTGAGCAGCAATCCCTGAAACATTTTGATTAATATCTTTTGATAACTCATAACCACTAATTGACTTAATCGTTATACCTTTTTTATTTGTCTTTGAAACTTTTATTTCATCACCTCTATTATCAAGGCAAACTCCAAGAATATCGTAACCACAGGACAGATTTGTGATACTTCCTGGTGCAAAAACCTTAATACTTTCCATTTTCTTGACTAGCTTTAATTATATCGGCAAAAACTCCTGAAGCAGTAAACTCCCCACCAGCCCCAGCACCTTTAACTACAAGAGGGGATTCACTATATCTTTCAGTATAAAATACGGTTATATTATCTGAACCAACTAAATTATAAAAAGGATGATCAGCAGGTACAGACTCTAAACCAACGCTTGCTTTTCCACTATCTAGTTTTGCAACAAATTTTAACCTACAATTTTTTTCTTGAGCTTTTTTTAATAGTTTATTAAAATGATCATTATTTTTTTTCAATGATAACAAGAACTCATCACGATTTTTAGTATTTATTGAATCTTCTGGTAAAAAATGATTTTTACTAACATCATCAAATTCAATATTAAAACCACTTTCTCTAGCAAGAATTAATATCTTTCTTGAGACATCAATACCACAGAGGTCTATCTTAGGGTCAGGTTCTGTAAATCCCATTTCAACGGCCTTCGAGACAATTTGATGAAAAGTGTTAGGCTCTTGAAAGCTGTTGAAGATATAATTTAAAGTACCAGATAAAACAGCTTCAATCTTAACTATTTTATCACCAGAATTAATTAGGTTGTTTAAAGTACTTATTACTGGTAAAGCTGCTCCAACATTAGTCTCATAAAAAAAAGGAGAATTATTGTTTCTCGATAAAGATTTTAAAAGTTTATAATTTGAATATTTACCTGAGTTAGCAATTTTGTTACATGTTATGATTCCAACTCCACTTTTAAGATATTTCATATAAGTAGATGGAATAACATCACTAGCTGTATTATCTACAAATAAGGTGTTTCTTAGGTTTAACTCCAATATTTTATCCTGAAATTCTTTATAATCAGCATTTAATTTTGATTTATTTAAAAGTTCTGACCAATTATTAAGATCAATTTCTGTACTAGAAATAATCATTTTCCTTGAATTAGAAATTCCTAAAACTTTTAAATTTAATTTGAGATTTTTAGCAATGAATTCTTTTTGATTTTTGATTTGTTCCATTAAGAATCCTCCAACGTTCCCAACTCCAGTTATAAAAACATGTATATCTTTTAAATCATCTTCGAAGAAAGTTTCATGAAGAGAATTTAGCGCTTTCTTCGTATTTTTTTTATCTACAATAATAGAAATGTTTCTTTCTGATGCACCTTGAGCTATTGCTCTGATATTAACATTATTTTGGCCTAATGAACTAAACAGTTTTCCGCTTATTCCTTTCTGGCTCTTCATTTTATCTCCAACAATTGCGATGTTTGAAAGATTAGACTCTATTTGAGCTTTATTAATTCTTTTTTGAGATATCTCAAATTCAAACTCATCATCAATCACTTGTTTAGCTAATTTTGCATTATCTGAACTAACTGCTATGCAAATTGAGAATTCCGAGGATGCCTGTGTAATCATTACTACATTTATTTGATAATTTGATAAAGACTCAAAAAATCTTTTAGAAAAACCTGGGACTCCTACCATCCCTGAGCCTTCAAAATTAATTATAGAAATATTATCTATATGACTAATTCCTTTGACTATTCTATCGTTATCTAGTTTTGTTGAATTAGATATACAGGTTCCATTAGCATCTTGATCAAAAGTATTCTTAATGTATACAGGTATATTTTCTTCAATCAGTGGTTGAAGTGTAGGAAAATATATCACCTTAGCACCAAAAAATGACAATTCCATAGCTTCTTTATATGATAGAAAATCAATAGGAGATGCTTTCTTCACAATATTAGGATTTGCGCTGAACACTCCACTTACGTCTGTCCATATTTCTAAAGACTTAGCCTTAGTATATTTAGCATAAATAGCCGCACTGAAATCAGAACCTCCTCTTCCAAGATTTGATACTTCACCGGATTCATCAGAACAAATAAATCCAGGAGCAATTATCATGTTTGATTCTATTAGATTCAATCTATTATTAATTTTTATCGATGATTTATCCCCATCTAAAACTTCATTGTTATTTATTTCTTTCGTAAAAATCAATTCTTGAGAATTTATATAAGATATACTTAGTCCTCTTTGTTTAATTATCTCATAAATGATATTACAAGATAATATTTCCCCTATGGTTAAAACTTTTGAAACTGTCTTTTTTGTAACTTCGTCTATTGTAGATATAGCTTCAAGGATATCCTCAAGTTTGTTCAAGTTTTCTTTTAAAAAGCTTTTGAGAGAACTTTGAGATTCAAGACTGGATAGATTATTAATAATTTCAAGATGTCTTTCCTCTATTTTCTTGATAATATTATCTGATGACTTTCCCTTTAGTCTCAGACATTCTTGCAAAAGATTTGTAATTCCACCAAGAGCTGAAACGACGATCAAAACATCATCATTTCGATTATTATTCAAAATTGAAATTACTTTGGATATTGATTCTGAATTAGCGACTGATGTACCGCCAAACTTTAAAACTTTCAAGAAGCTATCTCTTTTTTATTAATTAATAAGGTAAGATTTTCAGAGTCTGATTTGTGATCAACATATAATTTATCTCCTTGCTTAATCTTATCAGTAACAAGATTTTCAGCAATTAAATCTTCTATATATTTTTGAATCATTCTATTAAGAGGCCTAGCACCATTTTTCTTATCAAATCCTTTATCACAAATAAATCCTTTTGCTCTAGCTGAAATAGATAGATCATATCCGATACCTTTGACTCTCTCTTTAAGTTTGTCAATTTCAATACTAACAATCTTGTTTATATCTTTTATAGATAAAGAATTAAATATTATACAATCATCAATTCTATTAAGAAACTCAGGTGCAAATGTGTTTTTCAATGCTCTCTGTATAACTTTTTGCTCAGTTTTAGAGGATTGATCTAATGATGATTTAGTTTCAAATCCTACACCAATTCCAAAGTCATTTATTTGCTTTACACCTATATTAGATGTCATTATTATAATAGTATTTTGAAAATTTATTTTTCTACCAACACTGTCAGTAAGGAATCCGTCATCTAGTATTTGTAATAACATACTGTATATGTCTGGATGACCTTTTTCTATCTCATCAAAAAGAACAACAGAGTAAGGTCTTCTCTTCACCTTCTCTGTTAATTGTCCTCCTTCTTCATATCCTACATATCCAGGAGGTGCACCTATAAGTCTAGATACTGAAAACTTCTCCATGTACTCACTCATATCAATTCTAATTAAGTTTTCTTCTGATTCAAAAATTTCTGATGCTAAAACTTTAGCCAATTGAGTTTTACCAACTCCTGTCTGACCAAGAAATATAAATGAACCAATTGGCCTGTTGGGTGAATTTAAGCCAGCTCTATTCCTTTGAATTGACTTAACGACTTTTGATACAGCTTCATCTTGCCCAATAATTTTATCTTTAATTAATTTTTCAAGCTTTGATAATTTATTTTTTTCAGAAGAAACAATCTTATTTACAGGTATGTTAGTCATCATAGACACAACATCTGCAATTTCATTTTCATCAACAGAAACTCTATTAAGTTTAGAATCTTCGTGCCATCTGTTTTGAGCATCAATTAGTTTTTTTTCAACTCTTTTCTCATCATCACGGAGTTTGGCAGCCTCTTCATATTTCTGTTTTTTTACAACTGAGTTTTTTAATTCCCTAACATCTTCAAGTTGTTTCTCCATAAGAATAACTTCTTCAGGAACATCCATATTATTTATGTGAGCCCTAGATCCAGCTTCATCAAGAGCATCAATTGCCTTATCTGGAAGGAATCTATCAGTTATATATCTTTGGCTTAGTTCAACACAAGCAACTAATGCTTCGTCTGTGTAATTAACATTGTGATGAGACTCGTATCTATCCTTAATATTTTTCAAGATCTCAATTGTTTCTTCTTTGTTAGTCTCTTCAACAAGGATCTTCTGAAATCTCCTCTCAAGTGCTCCATCTTTTTCAATGTGTTGGCTGTATTCATTTAACGTAGTTGCTCCTATACATTGAATTTCTCCTCTAGCAAGGGCTGGTTTAAACATGTTGGATGCATCAAGACTACCTGTTGCACCTCCAGCACCAACAATAGTGTGTATCTCATCAATGAATAAAATTATATTTCTATTTTTTTCGAGTTCATTCATAACAGCCTTCATCCTTTCTTCAAACTGACCTCTATATTTTGTGCCAGCTACAAGACTTGCTAAGTCAAGAGTAATGACTCTTTTTCCGTATAAAATTCTTGACACTTTCTTCTGAATAATTCTAAGTGCTAGTCCCTCTGCTATAGCTGATTTACCAACTCCTGGTTCACCAATAAGTAATGGATTATTCTTTTTTCTTCTACTGAGTATTTGTGAAACTCTTTGAATCTCTTTATCTCTTCCAACAACTGGATCTAATTTATTTGATTCTGCTAATGCAGTCATATCTCTTCCAAAATTGTCTAATACAGGAGTTTTTGTATTATTAGATGATTTAGATTTTTGTTTTGAGGAAAAAGGATTCTTTGATGTATCTTCAGATTCGTCTTTTTCATCAGGAAATGCAGATGAACTAGGATACTCAATTATATCATCAGATAGATTATCATCTATCATGCTCTTAAATTTATCCTTAACGATGTCATAACTGATCTCCAATTTAGACATCAACTTTGTTATGGGATCATTATCATTTCTTAAAATACAAAGAAGAAGATGCGCTGTATTTATGTTCGAGCTTTGAAAGAGTTTAGCTTCTAAAAAAGTTGTTTTAAGTGCTCTTTCAGCCTGTCTAGTCAAATGCAAGTTTTTCTTCTCATTTAACCCAGAAGACGAACTATCAATAATTGCAGGATTAAGTATTTCAATTTTTTTTCTTAATTCATCAAGATTTATTTCAATTGAGTCTAATATTTTTATGGCTTTTCCACCGCCATCTCTCAGCATACCAAGTAAAAGATGTTCAGTCCCAATCTGCTTATGACCAAGTCTAAGCGCCTCTTCTTTACTGTAAGAAATTACATCTTTAACTCTTGAAGAAAAATTATCATCCATTATTTAATTATTTAGTCAACTAAAATATATCATTAAAATAAATTAACAAAGAAAATCATTATACTAATTGCTTATTTCAGGATAAAACTTTTCAATTAAAAATGTTAATAAATATATTTTTTTTGTGTGAAATTATTTTAACGGAACAGGGCTGATTCTTTATTTTAGCTTTATATTCTAATGACTATGGAAAATGAAAAGTTAATCCCAATAAAAATTGAAGATGAGATGAAATCAGCTTACATCGATTACTCGATGTCAGTTATAGTTTCCAGAGCTTTACCAGATGTTAGAGATGGATTAAAACCTGTTCACAGAAGAGTTTTGTTTGGAATGAATGAAATGGGAGTCAGGTCATCTTCTTCCTATAAAAAATCTGCAAGAATAGTTGGTGATGTTATGGGTAAATATCATCCACATGGAGACAGTTCCGTATATGATACAATGGTTAGGATGGCTCAGGAGTGGAGTTTAAGATATAATTTAGTTGACGGACAAGGAAACTTTGGATCTGTTGATGGTGACAGTCCTGCAGCAATGAGATATACAGAAGCAAGAATGCAAAAGATATCAGAAGATCTTTTATCTGATATCGACAAAGAGACTGTTGATTTCCAACTTAATTTTGATGATACAATAATGGAACCCACTGTTCTTCCAACAAGAGTTCCAGCATTAATTATTAACGGAGCCTCTGGTATTGCAGTTGGAATGGCAACAAATATGCCTCCTCACAATTTATCTGAAGTAATTGATGGAATAATGTTATATATAGATAATAATGATGTTTCAATTGATGAACTTATTCAGCATATCAAAGCACCTGACTTTCCAACAGGTGGAACCATATACGGGTATGACGGAGTTAAAGAAGCCTTCCATACCGGAAAAGGTAGAGTAGTTATGAGAGGTAAAGCTATTATTGAAAATGTTAAGGAAAGAGAATGTATAATAGTTTCGGAAATTCCCTATCAAGTAAATAAAGCTGATATGATCAAAAAAACAGCAGATCTTATTAATGATGGAAAAATTGAAGGAATCTCTACTATTAGAGATGAGTCAGATAGAAATGGAATGAGAATTGTGTATGTTTTAAAGAGAGATGCCATTCCAAATATTGTTTTAAATAAGCTTTACAAATACACTCAACTTCAATCTTCATTTAGTGTAAATAATGTAGCTCTTGTTAACGGAAGACCTCAGCTTTTAAATCTTAAAGATCTAATTCATCATTTTGTTGACCATAGACATGATGTAGTTGTCAAGAGAACTAACTATGAGTTAAAAAAAGCTGAACAAAGAGCTCACATATTAGAAGGTTTAATAATAGCTAGTGATAATATCGATGATGTTATTGATTTAATAAAAAAATCATCAAATGCTGAGGAGGCGAGATTAAAACTTGAAAAAAAATACAAGCTTTCTGAAATTCAGGCAAAGGCTATTATTGAAATGAGATTAAGACAGCTTACTGGTCTTGAACAAAATAAACTAAGAGAGGAATATGACGAATTACAAAAAATAATCAAAGGTTACAATGATTTATTGGGTAGTAAAGAGATGAGGATGAACTTAATTAAAGAAGAATTATCCGTGATTAAAGAAAAGTATGGTGATGAAAGAAGATCTGTCATTGAATATGCTGGAGGAGACTTCAGGGTTGAAGATATTATCCCAAATGAAAAAGTTGTAATAACTATATCTCACGCAGGTTATATAAAGAGGACACCCTTAACAGAATATAAAATTCAACATAGAGGTGGAGTTGGTCAAAAAGCAACAAAAACTCGTGATGAAGACTTTTTGGAAAATCTTTTTGTTGGGACAAATCACCAGTATATGCTCTTTTTCACTCAAAAAGGTAAATGTTTTTGGATGAGGGTTTATGAGATTCCAGAGGGTTCTAAAAACTCCAAGGGAAGAGCCATTCAAAACCTAATCAATATTGAACAAGACGATAGGGTAAAAGCTTTCATATGCACACAAGATTTAAAAGATGAAGAATATGTTAATAGTAATTATGTAATAATGGCAACTAAAATGGGTCAAGTAAAGAAAACTTCATTAGAGCAATATTCTAGACCAAGATCAAATGGAATCAATGCAATCACAATTAAAGATGGAGATGAATTATTAGAAGCTAAGTTAACTAATGGAAAAAGTCAAATTATGTTGGCTGTTAAATCTGGTAAGGCAATCAGATTTGAAGAAAGTAAAACGAGACCAATGGGAAGAAATGCATCAGGTGTTAGAGGAATCAGATTAAATGATAAGAAAGATGAAGTTGTTGGTATGATATCTGTGAATGATATGGATGCGAATATCTTGGTTGTTTCTGAAAATGGATATGGAAAAAGATCATCTTTAGAAGATTACAGGCTCACTAATAGAGGAGGTAAGGGCGTTAAAACCATATCTATTACAGAAAAAACTGGTAAATTAGTGACTTTAAAAAGTGTTTCTGATAATGATGATTTAATGATTATTAATAAATCAGGTATAGCAATAAGGATGCAGGTTGAAGATTTAAGAGTTATGGGTAGAGCTACACAAGGTGTTAAAGTAATAAGTATTAAAGATGGTGATAATATCGCTGCTGTGGCTAAAGTAATGAAAGATGAGGATGAAATTGAAGACATTAATGATATTGAATATACCGGAGACACAATAAAATAAAATACTATGAGAAGAACTTTAATATACCTATTAATAGCATCTGTTTCATTTTTGAATGCTCAAAAAAAGGAACTAAGGAATGCTAATAAGTTTTTTAATTCTGGAGAATATTCCTCATCAATTGATCTTCTTGATTCTTCAAAAGATTTATTTGAGTCCAGTGACGATAAAATTAAAGCCCAAGTCATGCTCTTATATGGAAAAATTTACACATCACTTGAAGATTTTGACTTAGCAATTAAATCATTTAAAATGTCAGAAAATCTTGGCATCGATTCTGATATTATAAATCCCGAAATTAGCAAATTGGAAAATTCACTTATTACTAGCGCAGTAGGTGACAATGAATCAAATAATTATTTTGAAGCAGCAAAAAAGCTCAAAATGGTTTATGATATAAAGCCAGATTTAAATGAATTATACTTGTATTATGCTGCTTCTTCTGCTGTTAACTCATTAAACTATAATGTTGCGTTAGAATATTATGAAATATTAAGAGATATTAATTACGAGGGTATTGAAACTAAATACTTTATATCTGAGGTAGAATCTGGATCTGAAATTGAAATAAATTCTGAGACTGAATTTAATTTATTAAAGAAATCTAAGGACTATACAAACCCAAGGGAAGAAGAAACTGAATCTAAATTTCCTGAAATTGTTAAAAATATTGCACTAATCTATAAAGAATTAGGACAAAACGATAAAGCCCTAGCTGCAATAGAAACAGCTAGAGCATCAAATCCTGATGATGTTAGCTTGATAATTACTGCTGCTAATATTTATTTTGAGTTAGACGACAAGGAAGCCTTTAGGATTGCAATGTCTGAGGCTATTGAAAAGGAGCCTAATAATCCACTTTTGTACTATAACCTTGGTGTTATTAGTGCTGAGCTAGGTGAGGAAGACGTAGCAATATCCTATTATAAAAAGTCAATTGACCTAGATCCCAATAGTGAAAACAGTTATTTAAATTTAGTCGCTTTAATATTAAATGGTGAACAAGAAATAGTTGATGAGATGAATAGTCTTGGTACTTCAAGATCGGATAATCTAAGATATGATGAATTGAAACTACTCAGAGAGAACCTTTATCTTCAATGTATCCCGATTTTAAAAGACTTAATAGCTGTAAATAATAATATTGAAGCTGTTAGAACTTTAATGAATATATATGGCACCATCGGAGATAACACTGGTTTCATGGAGATGAAGAATCTATTAAGCGAACTAGAATAAATAATTCTTTTTCAGGTCAATTTTTTATATAAATTTGTAAATCTTTTGGAGAGGTGCCAGAGTGGTAATGGAGCAGATTGCTAATCTG
>TARA_B100001057_G_scaffold77240_1_pt1 | contig 20907 bp, 16 predicted proteins | sample TARA_B100001057 | Tara Oceans TARA_B100001057 (sample SAMEA2621839) | marine metagenome | biome: marine biome (ENVO:00000447); feature: surface water layer (ENVO:00002042); material: "saline water (ENVO:00002010), including plankton (ENVO:xxxxxxxx)" | depth 5 m
TCGAGTACCAGGGTGCGACTTTGCGGAATTGGAGGGAACCGCGCTCTTCCCCGAATACTTCGACCATCAGGTCGTAGTGGCGCCGAAGTACTCGGATGCGTTCATCGAAGCTGGGCTCGGGGGGAAGTTCTCCGGTTTCGAGAAAGTTTTGGGTATGGAGAAAAATCCAGGGGTTGTAGAAAGCTCCCCGCCCGGCTGATACACCGTCGCATCCGGTCCGTTCGATCATGTGCTTGGCGGCCTCAGGGGCGGTAACGTCCCCATTGCCGATCACCGGAATGGTTTTCACGGCTTGCGCAACCTTACCGATGCCATCCAAATTAACCACCCCGTCGAAGCCTTGAGCCCGGGTCCGCCCATGTACGAATATGGCGCTGACCCCCGCATCCTCCAAGGCTTTGGCCAAGTCGGGAGCGGTTAGATTTTGATCATCCCAGCCGAGGCGCATCTTGGCGGTGATCGGTATGTCGACGGCCTCCACCATGGCCCGGATCAGCTCTTGGGTCTTGGGCAACTCGTTCATCATGCTCGCTCCTCCTCCGGTTTTGGTGACCTTGGGCACGGGGCATCCCATGTTGACGTCGATTGAATCGATTCCCTTTTCCGCAAGAAGGATGGTGGCGTCACGCATTTCCTCCTTCACGCCTCCGAACAACTGGACCGAGAGGGGACTGTCCTGCCCGTTGGTTTCGATTAACTTGAGAGCCTTGGGGTTGTTTTCAAGAAGCGAGCGGGCATTGACCAGATCGGTGGTGCAGAGGTCAACCCCGCCGATTTCCCGAATCACGAGACGGAAGGGCAGGTTGGTGTAGCCTGCCAAGGGGGAAAGAAACAGGTTGGACTTCAGCTTGAGTGGGCCCAGATCGAACATGGAACCCAAGCATGAACCGAAAGGGAATCTTTTTCAACCGGAGAAAAATTTCCTTCCTTGAAAAGTTTCAGACTCGTGCGTTTCCATATTTGCATTTCGTTCCATATTTGGAACAATGGGGTTTATCAGGAAGCATTGATGAAACTGTCCAATATGATCTGCACGGTAGCTTTGGCTTGGGCCGGAGCTAGTCTAGCGTGGGCTCCTCTCATGGCCAAGTCCGGTGCGGTGGAGGATGAGAAGGGAACCGTCACCAGGAATTTGTTTTCAAGTCATTGCATCCAATGCCATGGCAAAGATGGAAAAGTCAAAGGCAAGGTTGATCTGCTGAAATATTCTTCGGATGGTGATCTCCGGGATGACCCGGAACTTCTGCAAGCGGTCCTTGATGCCATAGACTTTGGTGAAATGCCTCCCGAGGACGAAAAGCAAATTCCGCTGCCAATCAGAGATTCGGCCCTCACTCATTTGCAGGCCTTGCTCAACGAATCAGTTGGGAGAGATCCCGTCTTTGCCAGCACACGGATACGCAGGATGAACCGTTTTCAATATGCCAACGCCGTTCAGGACTTGCTCGACCTCAAGGTTTCCGTCTTTCCCCTTCCCGAGAAAATGATGCGGGATCGTTCGGGCTATTTCAACAAGGCGATCAAGGGCGGGATGCCGGACTCCCTGACCGTGAGCAGCCGGCCGCTTGGCAAGTCCGGCCTGATCGAGCCAAGGCTTTCCGGTGTCGGTCCTTTTCCTCAGGACTTGCGGGCCGAGCATGGGTATGACAACCAGGCCGATCACCTTTCTCTTTCTCCCCTGCTGATGGAAGCGTTTTTCCAGCTCAGCCGGACCATTGTGACCAGTTCCACCTTCGGCCCGAAAACGGTAGGCATTTGGAAAGACTTTTTTCAATCTCCCAACGAAGTGGAAGACGTCGAGAAAGCGCTCGCCGCCCGCTTGAAGCCTTTTCTCACCCAAGCGTTCAGGCGGCCCGTGAGGAAGGAGACCCTGAAGCGCTACCGATCCCACGCTCTCGGTTCGCTCAAAAAGGGAGCCACTTTCGAGTCCACCATGAAGGACGTGGTTTCGGCGGTTTTGGCGTCCCCCCGATTTCTCTATCTTTACGATTCCCTCGGAGAGCAAGAAGAGGCGTTGTCCGGGGAGGCTCTTTTGGCTTCGCGCTTGTCCTTTTTTCTTTGGGGGAGCTTGCCCGACGAAGAACTGCTCGAGCTTGCCCGGACCGGTCGGCTGTCCGATTCCAAGGTTTTGGACGGGCAACTGGACAGGATGCTTTCCGATCCAAAGCTGAAGAGATTTTGCGATAGTTTCCCGACCCAATGGCTCCAATTGGATCGAATTATTTCCGCAGTTCCCGATGAAAAGACTTATCCTGATTTTTACTACGCTCCGCCCAGTTACCGGACCACCATGGATATGATGATGGAGCCACTTCTGCTTTTCGAAACCGTTCTTTTGGAGGACCGTCCGGTTCTTGATTTCATCGATGCCAACTACACCTACCGCTCGGCCCGCTTGAGAAAATGGCTGGGGGAGGAACCGGGAGGCAAAATCGGCGGGCCGGTTTCCATGCAATTCTTCAGGCAACCTTTGACCGACCGGCGCCAGGGAGGCATGATAACGAACAGCGCCGTCATGACGATGACCTCAGGTCCCCACGAAACCAAGCCCATCACGCGGGGCGCCTGGTTGGCCGGTGTGATCTTCAACTCTCATCCTCCTCCTCCTCCTGCCGACGTGCCTCCGCTCCCCAAAGTGGAGAAGGAAGACGAAGGGCTGACTTTACGCCAGCGTTTTTCCGACCACCGGGAACGGGCCGATTGCGCGGGTTGTCACGAGAAGCTCGATCCTCTTGGGTTCGCCCTGGAGAATTTCGATCCGGTCGGCCGGTGGCGGGCCGATTATGAAAGCGGGCTTAGGGTGGATTCGGAAGGAGTGCTCTTCCGCCGTCACGAATTCGGCGACGTGGTTGAGTTCAAGGATGCGATCCTCAAGGAAAAGCATCGCTTCGTGCGGGCCTTGGCGGGGCACATGCTTACATTCGCCTTGGGCCGCGAGCTTGCCCCTGCGGACTCTCCCGCTTTGGACGAGATCGCGCAAAAAGTTTCGACCGAGCAATACCGGATGAAGGCCTTGATCAAGGCAGTCGTTCATTCCGAACCTTTTCTGGGCAAGTCCTCCAAACTTGCCTTGCAACCCAAGACTTTCCAACCTTAGTATCACCCTGTCGATGAAATCATTTTCGAGAAGAAACTTTCTTAGTGGAATCGGTGGCTCGATGCTCGCCTTGCCATGGATGGAAAGCCTGGCCGCCGGACCGAGCAAAGCCGTTGCTCAGCGCCTGGCTTTTTATTACGTGCCCATCGGGGTGGTCAGGCGAGCTTTCTTTCCGGGCGAGGAGAATGGGATCACTCCTCTTTTCAATCGGGATAACTTTACGGCCGACGAAACCAAGACCAACTTGGTCAAGGGGGAGCATCCGCTTGAGTTGACCGCCACCATGAAACCGCTCGAGCAGTTCAAGGAAAAGGTATCCCTCATTACGGGCTTGGATCGGACCTTTCAACCGGGTACGGACGTTCATGCCCAGTGCGCTTCATGTTTCCTCTCAAGCGCCAGCCCGTTCAGCGTGAAGCATTCTCCCTATCCACAGGCGAGGACGCTCGATCATATCGTTGCGGAAAAGATTGCCGGACGAACCCCTTTCAAAACCTTGGAGTTCAGTTGCAACAGCCACAAGGACAACAAGGAATCCATCCAGTTCGACAATATCTCCTGGTACGGAACCGAATACGTCGCACCGTCCATGCGCGATCCTTTGCTCGCTTACCGTAGGCTTTTCAAGTCGGACGAGCGGAGCGCTTACCGCAATATTACGGATCTCGTTTTGGAGGATGCCCGGTCGCTCAAGCGAGACCTAGGCCGTGAGGATCAGGATAAGTTTGCCGAGTACTTCGACTCGATTCGAACCATCGAGCGTCAACTCACGAGACTGGAGGGACTGAAGGACGAACTGAGCAAAGTCGATCTCGACGTGCCCATGGACGGGAAGCTTCCCCGGGGGGAGTACATCCGCTTGATGGGGGATCTTATGGTGGTTGCCTTGCAGAGCGGGTTGACCAACGTCGCCACCTTCATGGTAGGCCCCGAGCGCTGGGACACTCCTTACCTCTTTGAGAGTCTTTTCGACAAACCGCGGAGCCATCACCAGATGTCCCATAACCAGAAAAAATTCATCGAGGATCTGATTAAGGTGGATCATTTTCATATGGAGCAATTCGCTTACATGCTCGACAAAATGGACGGTATTCAAGAGGCCAATGGGAAGACACTTCTCGACAACACACTCTTTACTTATGGCTCCGGTCTGGGCGACGGGGCAACTCACCAATACAGCGCCTTGCCCATCGTGACGGCAGGTTCCGGAGGCGGGAAATTCAAGACGGGGCGGCATTTCAACCTTTCCGAACAGTCCGGATTGACCCCCAAGGTGGGTGGAAAGTACGTGGCCCCCGAGGGTGGCGTGCCTCTGGCTAACCTGTGGCTTACCCAAGCCAGGGCACTCGGTCTGAAGATAGATCGCTTTGCCGACAGCACGGGGGAACTTGATCTTCTTCGCTCGTAAGCTTCATCTCTTGCAACCCTCGTCCTCTAGCCCAAGTTCGTTTTTCAAAACGGCAAGTAATCCAGAAAGTTCCAGATTTATGAAATGTAACGCCCTTGTTGTCCTAACCTTATTCATCCTGGCGGCCTGCCAACCTCAGCACAAAGATGAGGTACCAACCACGGGTTCTTCCACCTCTCCGGATGCTGCGGGCAAGAGCGTTTCAAAGCGGCCCAATATTGTTTTCATTTTTTCGGACGATCATTCTTACGAGGCGGTGTCGGCCTACGGTGGAAGGCTAAGCAAGGTTGCCCCGACTCCCAATTTGGACCGGATCGCCAAGGAGGGAATACGTTTCGACAACTGTTTCGTGACGAATGCCCTGTGCGGTCCGAGCCGGGCGGTCATTCAGACCGGCAAGCATTCTCATTTGAACGGTTTCATGGAGAACGAGCACCGATTCGACGGAAGCCAGCAGACTTTTCCCAAGCTCTTGCAAAAGGGTGGCTACCAAACCGCGGTTATTGGAAAATGGCACCTTGGAACCGATCCGCAGGGTTATGACTTCTGGAATGTCCTGCCCGGGCAGGGAACCTACTACGCGCCCGACTTCCGCACCCCCGATGGTTTGGTTGCGGGAACACCCGGCGAATACGTGACCGAGGCCGTAGTAAGCAAATCAATTGAATGGCTGGAACAAGACCGGGACAAGGACAAGCCCTTCATGCTCATGGTCCAGCACAAAGCTCCCCATCGTTTCTGGTTGCCTCCCGTTCACCTGCTCGACGAGTACGTGGCCAAGGATTATCCGGAGCCGAAGAATTTGTTCGATGACTACAGGGGCAGGGGAACGCCCGCTCAGACCCAGGACATGACCTTACGTGTGACCATGGATCTGGCCTTGGACAACAAAATGGTCCCTTTCCGCCAGGACCGGATGAATGAGGCCCAGAAAAAGAAATGGAACGAAGTGTACGACAAGATCCGAGCCGAAGTATTGGAGAAGCGTCCGCAGGGAGACGATCTGGTGGGTTGGAAATACCAGCGTTACATGGCCGATTACTTGGCCTGCATCAAGTCTCTCGACGATTCGGTCGGCACGATGCTCGAATACCTCGAGAAATCCGGTTTGGATGAGAATACGGTCGTGATCTATGCATCCGATCAGGGTTTTTTCCTGGGTGAGCACGGCTGGTTCGACAAACGCTTCATGTACGAGGAATCATTGAAGACCCCCTTGCTTGTTCGTTGGCCGGGTGTGGCGAAGGCCGGAACGGTCAATAAGCAAATGGTTTCCAACTTGGACTTTGCTCAGACTTTTCTTGATCTGGCGGGAATTGATCAACCAACCGACATGCAAGGCAAGAGCCTGAAGCCCCTGCTCGAGGGCAAAGAGCCCGACGATTGGAGGGAATCGGTTTATTATCACTATTATTGCTTCCCCGAGTATCATGCCGTGCGGCGTCATGACGGCGTGCGCAACAGCCGGTACAAGTTGATGCATTTTTACGATTTGAAGGAATGGGAACTCTTCGACCTGGAGAAGGATCCCATGGAGATGAAATCGGTGCACGACGATCCCGAGTATGCGGAAGTTCTTTCCCATATGAAGGGTGAACTGGCGAATCTACGTGAGGAGTACGAGGTTCCTCCCGCCCCCAAGCTTCGAAAAGGCGAAACCCTTTTTCCTCCTTGGAGAGAATTCGGAACCTTCGAGATCGGATTGCCGGACAAGGGCTGGACTTCTCTTTTCGATGGGAAATCACTGGATGGTTGGCGTCAACCCTTTGCCTCCAATCCGTTGGAACCGGTATCGCAGATCGCCGAACCGGCCGGTATCGAGGTGGTGGACGGTGAAATTCATCTTTCTCCCTCTCCCCAGGTTTTTTACCTGCACACCCTGGAGTTCTCCGACTTCGTCCTCGAATTGGAGGCTTTTACGCCCGGCCAGGATTTTGACTCGGGAATAGGGTTTCGCTGTGTGTTGCCCAAGGGCAAGCAACTGCCCGCAGGGTACCAAAGCGAAATCTCGGATAGTAGAAGTGGAGGAATTTACGACATCGGGGTCGGTTGGATGAACCCGCCCGAGGAGCAGACCAAAATCAATGACTTCGTCGATCGGACGAACACTTTCTATCAAGCCGGGGAATGGAATCAGATCAGAGTAATGTGCAAGGGAGAGAGAATCCGAACATGGGTCAACGGACAGTTATGCAGTGACGTCGAGGATTCCAAGCACAAGCAAGGAACGATTGGTCTGCAACATCATTCAAAGGAGGGCGTTTACCGGTTTCGCAATTTACGAGTACTCGAGCTTTAGATTCGAAGTTCTCAATCAAATTGCTTCGTTTCCAATCTCGAGGAGAGGGAACAATAATTCCGGCCTCACTTGATTTTTTGGCAAAACCGAGCGAAGTTGGTTTGTTTTGTCAAACAAGAGAAGGAAAAGATACTTCGCATCTTTTACCGGTCTGCATGCGTATTGTCAGGATAAGCGTTTGCAGGAGGAGATAAGCGAAAAACTGGACTGGGCTTTGGCTCATTTGGAGAAGGACGACCGAATGGTCTGGTTCGTCGGTATTTTGAAGCGTCAATTGCTTGCTGGTTGCGATCCCGATTCCCTTCCTCGCAAAGATCTCAAAAAAAGAGCTCAAGCGTTGAAGTTTTTCGGGGGCGAGCGGATCGATGCTGATTATCGGGATCTGATTGAAAGATTCATTCCCTCTTGGCCGCATTATTTCTCGCTCGCAGAAAACTACCGGAGTTCGGAATTGGAAAAGTTCAGGTTTTCTCAGGACCAGGGAAAAAAGCAAGTCCCCTTGAGTGTGACTGAGGTCATGGTGAAGTTGGCCGAATGCGAAAACTCAATCGTGGGCAAATGCTCGCAAAGTTTTTGCGAAGACGGTGAAGACTTTCTTTTGTTGGATGATGGGTGGAAGTGGGTGCGGGTCGAAGACGGTTATTCGCAGCAGGAGGGCTTGGCGATGGGCCATTGCGGGAATTATTACTCGAAAAAGGGGGATGCTCTATATTCTTTGAGGGAGCCGGTGCAACAGGAAGAAGAGGTTCGCTGGCGACCACACTTGACTTTCATTTGCTCCAAGTCCGGGCATTTCGGAGAAATGAAGGGGCGGGCCAACGGGAAGCCTTCCTCCGTCTATCACGACCGGATCACCTCTTTGCTTTCTCAGCCGGATTTTCGAGGGATCGAGGGTGGAGGCTATCTTCCCGAGAATAATTTTTCCGTTACGGATTTGAAGGGGAATGAAGTTTCTCGAATCGTTCGGGATAACCCGAGTTTTGAACTTTCCAAATGGAGTTTTCGAAATACTCGCCAACTCATTGATTTTGGGGACGGTTGGGACTGGAGCTTTTTCGAGGGTTATGATCTTCCGAAAAAACCGAGCCCGGATTACGATATGAACAGGCCGCCACCCCTTCTGCTTTTGCGGCGCAAATACACTTTCAACTCCCGAAAAACTTGCTTGCCTATCTTGATTTTCCCTTATGTGCGTGGTCACTTGGGTGAACCCATTGCCCAGCAACCGATCGCTTCCATTCCCAATGTGGAAAGCAAGTTCCGGAAACTTCTCGAGATCAAGGAGGTCAAGGCAGTCTCTTCGGGTTCCCTGTTCGCCCCCCCTTTTTCCTGGCAGAAGCTTTTGGGAGTGAAATCCACGCATGAGGTACTCGAGGACTGGCCTGGTTTTTCTACGGCCACCCCTCTGCGCTCCTTGCTTTGCAGGTACGCTCCCGGTCCTTATGTTGCGAGTGCTTACTCAGTTCACCTCGGGGACGATTTGGTCGAACTCGATGACGGGGTTTGGAACGTGGTTCGCTTTCGTTCGGTTCGTCATTTTCTTGAGTCCGTTTCTTGTCACGAAGGAGTACGGGCTTTTGATGCAAGCAAGCATTTCGGGGTGGATGCATGGACCCGCGGGCAAATGAAGTCTCAATTGCTTTCCTTCGTAGATTGCTTCCGGTTTGGTTTGAGCGGACTATACGTAGTTTCCGAAGACCCTTCCAGTTGTAGTTCGCCCTGTCGAATCGTTGCTACCGAATATGCCATGGCCCGTATCGAGATGGACATAGGAATGGCCTCGTTCGAGAACAAATTTTCCCTGATGAGCGAATTGGTGCGAACTTATGATTACGAGCGCCAAAGCTTTCAAATCGCCGCCTGAGCACAGGGGAGTGCTTCAGTCGGTTGATTTGTCCCTGAGCTTTCGATCGGTGACGAAGGTGCCGAAAGGAATAAGCGTGGCCACGAAGAGATAGGCTCCGAATCCAAAAGACCATTTGAACTTGCCCATGCACAGGGCGAGGAGCAGACAATAAGCGACGAAGAGAAGCCCATGAGCCATGCCCGTTACCTTGACTGCTTCAGGGGTGTCGTAAAAATATTTGAGGGGCATGGCTACTCCTATGAGGAGCAGGTAGGAAACGCCTTCGATGTTTCCGAGGATTCGCAAGATTTTGATCATGGTCTGAAATTGATTTGTAATCCTGATAAAAGGGCTAATTTGAAGAGGCAAGTCAAGCAAGGGCTGAGCTTTTTTTGTCGAAAGCGAACCGGAGGAATATCTCTTTGTTTATCAACCCAACAGTCCTCCTAAGGTAGAGGGAGGATAAGGAACGTAATCTTTTCATATCCTTGTTTTGCGGTGAAGACGAATTGAGAAAACGATGGCTAATATGCTCGCCGTCCCAAGCCCTGTAAAAGCTCCAAAGGGTAGGATATGGAGGTGCTCGTCCGGTATGGGAATCGGATAGTGGGAGGCGAGGATTTGAGGTAGGCAAAGGATCGGGCAAAGAGATGAAAGCATGGCAACTGTATCCAAGGATTTCTCTTCCCAACCTACGGCTAAAACAAGGGATGCTAAAAGCGGTGTGATCCAAAGCAGGCCGACGAAGCCCCAGAAACCCAAGGAAAACCAAAGTTCACGGGCAGCCTGTAAGTAGAGGGCGCAGGCAATCAGCAAAAGCGAGGGTAAGTAAAAGGCGGTGAGTTCGGGCTTGATGGAAAAGAAAAGATCCGTTGCCACCGCTTGCGACAGAAGGATGGCATGGACTGTGCAGACCATCGCGCCAAGGGCTAGAACAAACCATGTACCCCGGCTTTCGTCTGCAAACATGGGAATGGAAGGGAGTCCCAGGCGATTGGCCCTTTGGGCGCCTTTGAGGTGAAGGTGCCGGTCCGGGCAACAGGTGTTGACGAGAGTCAGAATCCCGAGAAGAGAGAGTCCGAAGAAAACGGATTGTACAAAAAGCAGAATGACAGGTGCACCTCCTCTATTCTCCGCTTCGGAAAGGGAGAAGTTTTCACCCAACAAACCACTGGCCTTGCCTTCCGAAAAGAAGGGCCACAGGGAGCCAAGGAGAAGGAATTGGAAAACAGCGAAAATGATGAGGCCGGAAGTCTTGGAGAAGGCAGGAAGGGATTCGTTTCTCCATTTGCGGTAGGCGCTGACCAAAAGGGCGGCCAAAATAAGTCCCTGCATGATGAGCGTAAAAAGAGAAGGGGATATCTCGGTGCCAAAAAAGGGAACATCCTGCCAAAAGTTGATCATGTCGTTTGACCTGTAATATTCGGAGTTTTCCATCTCGATGAGTTCAGGCAACATCTTCCCAAAATAGGTTGGAAGAATCGTGAGAAAGGAAAGAAAGGAAATGCCCGCTTGTCCGAAGGCGGGAAGAAACACGTAAAGTCCTAGTACCACGATTCGCGAAACCCACGAAGCGGCCCGCGGTTTGGGTACGACGAGCCCGATTACGTGGGCGGTCAAATGGTAAAGCATGACCGAGGAAAAGAAAACGAAGTAAAGGTGTACGATGTTCTCAAAGGCAAGTTCGCCTACGATTATGCAGTGCAGGAGGAAGGGGAGAGTCAGGGCGAACATATAGTATTCCCTGGCGGGCAAGCCGAATAGATATCCCACTATTTTGGAGAATGGATTCATAGGAGTCATTCGCTGGTAATCCATCAGTCCGGACTCCTTCTCTTCGGCCGAGATGGCGGCAACCCGCCCAGTTCCTAGAAACATGAGATAAAACCCCTGAAGGGACAAAAGAAAGGTGAAGGCATGACGGGCTCCTTTGACCGGAGAAGGTTCGTCTTGTTCCATTTGACCGGTTTGTGGGTTGTAGTTCCATCCGCCGTTCGCTTCGTTGAGGTAGGCGGAGAAGTAAACCGTAGATGTGATGATCAAGGAGAATAAACCGGCTGCTATCAGGTGCTTGATTCGCAACCTTTCCCGTACGCCACGCAAGATGATTGGATTCACCTGATCTCTCCTTTCCAGTTTTCCGACTCGACTTGCAGGAACAGGTCCTCGACCTTTGATTGTTTGGGCTCGAAGCGGTAGATTTTAGCGCCTTTTCCGACCAAAGAAGAAAGAACCTCCGCCTCCACTTGATTCGACCCTTCATGAATGAACTCAAAACGCTTTCGGCTTTCGTCCACTGCATGGACGGATGAGATGACCGGAAAGTTCTTCAGGCAGTCTTCGATTCCATCGAATGCTTCGGTGAGGTGAACTTGCACGGTCCTCGCCGGGTTGGTTTTCTCGGCAATCTCATCAATGGTTCCGGAGTGGATCATGGTGCCGTTTTTCATGATGCCGATGGTATCGCAAAGGTCCTGAAGTTCGGAAAGTACGTGAGAGGATACCAAAACGGTCTTCCCTTCGGAGGCAAGTTTTCGAAGAAGGTTACGCAGGTCGATCCTTGCCTTTGGGTCAAGGTTGGCGGCTGGTTCGTCGAGAAGAAGGACTTCCGGGTCGTGAACCAAAGTCTTTGCCAACAGGGCTCTTTGCTTCATACCCCGCGAGAGTGACTTGCACAGGGCTTTTCTTTTGTCGAGAAGGTCGGTCAAGCCAAGGCACTCCTCGACTTTGCTTTTTCTTTTGCTCGAGTCCAACCCGTAGGCGTGGGCAAAAAGGTCGCAGAATTCATCGACTCTCAGATCGTCGTAAACAGGCGGAAAATCAGGCATGTAACCCAATATTTTTCGGGCTTCCTCGGGTTCGTGCAAGACGGAGACTTCACCCAGATTGATTTCACCGTAGGTTGGTTCCAGGAGGGTGGCAAGGGCCTTTATGGTGGTGGTTTTCCCCGCTCCATTGGGTCCGATCAATCCGTAGACCGAACCTTCCTCGACTTGGAAAGTCAATTGGTCGACGGCAACGAAATTGCCATAATGAATCTTGAGGTCTTGAACGGAGATCATAGGGAGGGAATAGGACTTACATTCAGAAATAAAAACGAGCCACCGTCAACTTTTCCTTGCCTAAATGGTGGTTGGCAGGACATTAGTTTAGAAACCCCCTTATTAAAAAATGAAATCGTTTACGTTCCTCTTCTCTCTACTTGCCTTTTCTTGCGCCTCCGTACACGCGGAAAAAAATCTCTTCGATGGGAAAACCTTGAAGGGATGGGACGGTGATCCCAAATTTTGGAGTGTGAAGGACGGGGCCATTCTCGGTCAGACGACAAAGGAGAATCCGACCAAGGGAAACACCTTTCTTATCTGCAAGGATTTGAAAATGAAGGATTTCGACTTGAATCTCGACTTTAAGATCGAGGCGGGTAATTCCGGCATTCAATACCGTAGTTTCGTCAAACCGGGGAAGCATGACGGGTGGCGCATCGGTGGCTATCAGGCCGACTTTGAGTCCGGAGACAGGTGGTCTGGCATTTGTTATGGTGAAGCTTTCCGCGGAATCCTCTCCACCCGGGGGCAAAAGACCGTTCTTTCGGTTGACGACAAGGGTAAGCTTCAAAAGAAGGCAACCACCTTCGGAGACGCCAAAGAAATCGGCAAAGCGGTTAAGAAGGGAGAGTGGAACACTTACCGGATTACTGGCAAAGGCTTTCATTTTGTTCATTACATCAATGGGGTGAAGACGACCGAGTTGACTGACAATGACGAGAAGACCCGCCGGGCCGATGGCCTGCTTGCTCTGCAGTTGCATGCCGGGCCTCCGATGAAGGTTTCCTTCAAGAACATCACTATTAAATAGCGAACGCTTTTTTTGACGGGATGTTCGAGCATCCATCCGAACGGGTCGACCTGCGTAGCGACACGATCACCCAACCTACCTCGGCCATGAGAGAAGCAATGGCTTCGGCCATTGTGGGGGACGATGTCTTTGGTGAGGATCCAACGGTCATTGAACTGCAGGAGAAAATGGCTTTGATCATGGGTAAGGAGGCAGGCTTGATGGTTCCAAGCGGAACCATGGCCAACGCAATCGCCATTCGTACTCACACCCAACCCGGTGACGAAATCATCACCGAAGAGCATAGTCATATTTATATCTACGAGGCGGGTGGATTCGCCGCTTTGTCCGGTTGTTCGGTGGCTTTGGTTTCAAGTGAGCGTGGAATCATGAAGGGGGAAGCAGTCAGGGCAAAAATCAGAAAACCTGCGGAATGTTCGAGTCATTATCCCAATGGTAGTTTGGTCTGCCTTGAAAATACGTCTAATCGTGGTGGTGGAACCTTTTACCCTCAATCCTTGATTGATGAAATAGCTGGAGTCGCCCGGCAATCGGAATGCGCTCTACACCTGGATGGAGCCCGCTTGTTCAATGCTGCGGAGGCTAGTGGCATCGATCCCGCCAGAATCGTTCGCGATTGCGATACGGTTTCAATCTGCATTTCGAAAGGGTTGGGGGCGCCGGTGGGAGGAGTCTTGGTGGGGTCGCGTGAGGTGATTAACGAGGCTCACCGATGGAGGAAGACGTTCGGTGGTGGCATGAGGCAGGCCGGGATCATTGCGGCGGCTGGGCTTTATGCCCTCGAGAACAATCGGTACAGGTTATCCGAGGATCATGTGCGAGCCCGTGATTTGGCTTTGGGCTTACAAGAAGTCGAAGGATTGAAAGTCGATTTGGAATCCGTTCAAACCAATATGATTTATTTGCGTACGGAATCGCCGGCATCCGGGTTTGTGGAGAAGGCGGCAGCGCTTGGTGTCGATTTCTTGGCTTTGGGTCCCGACCTTCTGCGCTTGGTCACTCATTTGCATATTACCGACGAGGACGTAGAAAAAACCATCAATGCTTTCAAGAGTTAAAGTTCGTTTATGCCGATGAAAAAAGTGGTTCTGGCCGGAGGTTCCGGTTTTCTAGGCCAAGCGTTGGCCGGCTCGCTTTTGTCTGACGGATGCGAGGTTGTCATATTTAGCCGAGGTCCTTCGACCGAGCGGGCACTTGGACGTTTCGTGCCTTGGGATGGACAGGGACTTGGAGAGTGGAAAGCAGAGCTCGAGGGGGCGGACGCCCTTTTAAATTTGACGGGCCGTTCGGTTGATTGTCGGTACACGAAAGAAAACCGCCAATTGATCCTCAACTCCCGGGTGGATTCAACGAGGGTTCTCGGAGAAGCGATCAGGGGGTGTACCGACGGGCCCAAAGTTTGGCTTAATTCCAGCACTGCTACCCTTTACAAGGACCGCAGAGGAAACTTGGCGCCCCATGACGAGGGGAGCCAAGACTTTGGCTCGGGCTTTTCCGTGGAGGTCGCTCAAGCTTGGGAGAAAGCGTTGGGGAAGCCGGTCATCGAGGGTGTGAGAAAGGTTGCACTTAGAATAAGTATTGTTTTGGGTAAGGACGGAGGAGCTTTCCCGGTTATGAGGAGTTTTGCCAGGCTCGGACTCGGCGGAGCTCAAGGTCCGGGCAGTCAATGGATGAGCTGGTTGCACATTGACGATTGGGTGGGTGTGGCGAGATTCTTGATGGAGAATCAATCAGTTGACGGCCCGGTTAACCTCGCGGCCCCCAATCCCGTAACCAACGCCTTCTTCATGCGCGAGATGCGCAAAAGTTTTGCGCCTCTGGGGATCGGTCTTCCCGCACCTTCGTTGTTTGTTCGAATAGGCGCGTTCTTTATGCGGACGGCACCGGAACTGGTATTGAAGAGCCGCAAGGTGGTCTCCGCCACTTTGCCCGAGGCCGGATATTCCTTCAAAAATCCGGATTTGGCTCAGGCAATCAGAAGCCTCGCCTCCTGAATGTCCTTATTTCTTTTTTTGGGAATGGGATAGAAACCATTCGTAGAGTTTGGGGTTTCGGTAGGTCTTGCTCCAGGAATCATGTCCGACACCGGGGTATTCGGTATGTTTGATTGTTCCGCCGGCTTTCTTGACGGCATCTACCATGACCCGGCTTAGACGTACCGGAACCACTTTGTCGGCATTTCCGTGAAAGTTCCAAATGGGGAGGGTGCCGTATTTTTTCGCCCATTCCGGTTTTCCTCCCCCGCAAATGGGGGCGACGGCGGCAAACTTATCCGGAAATCGGGCGGCCGTTGCCCAGGTCCCGAATCCACCTTGGCTCAAGCCCGTGAGGTATACCCGGTCAGGATCGACGGGGTGTTTTTGCAAAAGGTCATCCACCAGGCCGGTTACGATTTCCGGTTTCCACCATAAGTCGGTGCGCGGGCATTGAGGAGAAGCGATGACGAAGGGCAGATCCTTGCTTTCAACGATCTTGGCCGGTCCGTGCTTCTTGACCAAGTTCAAGTTACTTCCCCGTTCGCCACGACCATGGAGAAAGACCAGAAGAGGCCATTTTCCTTTGGACGGTTTGGAAGAGGGCTTGTACAGCAGGTATTCGTACCCTTGCGATTTGTCTTTAGGTTGGAAGCTTTCTTCCGTTTGCCGGGGAGCGTTCGATGGGGCGTTTTTCTTTGGTTTCGCTCCCTCGGAAATTGAAACGGAAAGGGCCAGAAGGCTTGCTGCTTTGAAAATTTGCAATGACAATTTTAAGTTCATGGATTTCTTGGTTTGAGTGATAAACAGAAATTAAGTGGTGCCTTGTGGCGAGATATATTGAAAATCTAAAAATAAGCCTTGAGTTTGGGCACTTGGTAATTAGGAAAAAGACAGGTGGGTAACCTTAGAAAAAGATTCATGAGAGTTGCAAGTATCTTGCTTTGCCTTCAGGTGTCGATTGGATTGGTTGGGGGTGAGAACTTCAAAAGGGACGTCGTGATTTACGGAGGGACCTCGGCTGCCGTTAGTGCCGCAGTACAAGTTAAAAAAATGGGGAAGTCCGTGGTGGTCGTATCTCCGGATACGCACCTCGGTGGTCTTTCAAGCAGCGGTTTGGGGTGGACGGACAGTGGTCGAAAGGAGGCCATAGGAGGGATTGCCCGTGATTTCTATCACCGTGTTTGGCGGCATTACCAGAGCGTCGAATCTTGGAAATGGCAGGATATGGAAAAGTATGGAAACCGTGGGCAAGGAACTCCGGCGATCGATGGAGACCGGCGCACGATGTGGATTTTCGAACCACACGTAGCGGAACAAATTTTCGAATCATGGGTGAAAGAAAACGAACTCGAAGTTTTCAGGAATCAGTGGTTGGACAGAGAGAAGGGAGTGGATATTGAAAAGGGACGAATCAAATCCATCACCACCTTGTCCGGCGACAAGTATGAAGGAGAAATGTTTCTGGACTGTACCTACGAGGGAGATTTGATGGCTTCCGCAGGGGTTTCATACTTTGTTGGTCGCGAACCCGTCTCCTTGTACGGGGAGTCATTGAGTGGGGTACAAACGAGGAATGCCCGTTCCCATCAGTTCAAGGGCAAAGTGGATCCTTTTGTCGTTGCGGGGGATCCTTCCAGCGGGTTACTCGCGAGAATCAGCCAAGACCCTCCTGGTGAAGAGGGGGCGGGCGATTCCAAGATGCAAGCATACAATTTTCGATTGTGCCTTACGCAGGTTTCGGGCAACCGGTTGCCCTTTCCCAAGCCAAAGGGGTACGAACCCGCCCAATACGAACTACTCTTGCGTACCTTGCTGATGGGATCGCGCCATGTTTTCGGCAAGTTCGATCCGATCCCCAATGCCAAGACAGACACGAACAACCACGGGCCTTTCAGTACGGACAACATCGGGATGAATTACCTTTATCCAGAGGCAAACTACGAAGAGAGAAAAAAGATCATCCTGGAACACGAGGAGTATCAAAAAGGTTATTTCTATTTTCTTTGCAATGATCCCAGAGTTCCGGAAGACGTTCGTAAAAAGATGAGTTCATGGGGGCTCGCCAAAGATGAGTTCACGGATAATGGTCATTGGCCCCATCAGATCTACGTTCGGGAAGCCCGCAGGATGGTGAGTGACTTTGTGATGACCGAATTGCACGTCCGTAAAACAAAGGAAACGCCACGCTCCGTTGGAATGGGATCCTACAATATGGACTCCCACAACGTGCAGCGTTACGTGGCGAAGGACGAAAACGGCAAGGCATACGTGCTGAACGAAGGTGATATTCAGGTGAACCCGGGCGGGCCTTATCAGATATCGTACGGTTCCATTATTCCTCCAAAGTCGGAGTGCTCGAATTTGTTGGTCCCGGTTTGCGTCTCCTCCTCCCACATCGCTTTCGGTTCGATCAGAATGGAGCCGGTGTTTATGATTCTTGGTCAGTCGGCCGCTACCGCTGCGGTGTTTTCCATTGAAGACGAGTTGGCGGTACAAGATGTGTCTTACGAAAAACTAGCCGAGCGTTTGCGAGAAGACGGACAAGTGTTGAAACTTGAACGAAGCAATCGAATTGCCCGTGGTTACGGCATTGATCCAAAGACTTTGACCGGAATGGTCATTGACGGGGAGCAAGTCAAGTTTGCCGGAGATTGGGTCGAGAGTTCTTCGCTTCGTCCTTTTGTCGGCTCATCTTATTTTCATGATGAGAATGGGGGGAAAGGCGTGCGGTCGGCTAACTTTCCATTCGACGCTCCCAATGAGGGATTGCATGAAATCCTTGTTTCCTTCGTGCCATCCGCCAATCGAGCGGGGAAAGTGAATTACGAAGTCGAACATGAAAAGGGTTTGGTCAAGGTAACCTTGGACCAAAGGAAGAAGGGAGACCGTGAATTGATTTGGCATTCCCTCGGATCCTTTGTTTTTCAGAAAGGAAAGTCCTATTCGGTTACCGTCAGCAACGAGGGGACGGAGGGCTATGTGATCGCCGATGCGGTGCAGGTCATTCCGTTGGATCGTTAACCTCTTGCTTCTTTGGTTTGATTGAAACTTTTTCAGTTCTTTTTCGTTCTCAATATTTGAAACAGAATGAATGGAGCGCGTGTATGGTCCGGAAATAGCCTTGATCTGCTTTGTATGAACGAAGCGGAGCGGAACGCTTCTGCCCGAAGCGAAAAAGAAGTTGCCTTGATGAAAAGGATTTCCAAGGACGACCAGGTGGCCATGGAAGAGTTGATTGGATTATGGAAATCGGCACTTTACCGTTTTTTTCTTCGTTCTCTTAATCATCACCAGGATGCGGAGGATTTGACTCAAAGAGTTTTTATTCGGGTTTATCGTTCCTCAGCCAGATACGCCCCCAAAGCGAAGTTTTCAACTTGGATTTTTACGATTGCCCGAAATTTGCTCATCGACGAAATAAAAAAAAGACAAAGGCGGCCCCAGATCGTTTCCGACGAACATATAGAAAACAGAAACAGCGTGGATTCCGGAAATCTTGAGGAGTGGAACGAGGTTTTGCTTCGTCGACTCGAGGCGATCCCGGAAAATCAGAAAACCGCTTTACTGCTTAGGGTTCAACGAGAGCTTAGCTACAAGGAAATTGCCGATGTCATGAAGACTACTGAGTCGAGTGTGAAAACTTGGATTCACCGAGCCCGACTTGATTTGAAATCATCCCTTTCAAGCAAAGACCAAACATCATGAGTATAAAACCTGATCAACAAGAAGAACGGATAGAGCGATTCCTGCAAGCCGAAGAGAGCGAAACAAGATCGGCCTTTACCGATGCAAGATTAGCTCGGGAGATTTTGATGGATAACGAAGTCGATGCTCCGAAAAAAAATCTTATTCGTTTTGTTCCATTGGCCATGGTTGCCTGTCTGCTTCTAGTGTTTTCTTTCAACTTTCAAGGGCCCTGGAGTTCCCAAGAAAGCGTCGCCCGAGTTCAATCGGTCGAACCCTTGCTTGATTCCGATAAGGAATTACTTGAAGACTTGATGGGTTTGCCGCAAGAGATGAACTGGGGGGAAGCTTTGCCGGATGAATCAACCTTTGATTTGCTTGTCATGCTCAATCAACCCTATGATTAATAATGCTCATGAGAATTTCACTTGTTTTCCAATTCTTGTTCATCTTTATGACGGCAAATCCTGCACAGGCTGATGAGAGAGGAGAGTTGAAGGGCAAATTCCGCTTTCTGGGTAATTCCGAGCTCAAGCGTTATGAGGGAAATCGGACGAGCCCGGATTTTCAACGCAAGAGGAGGCCCCCAAGCGAAGAGCAAATGGAATTACTCCGTTTTCTTCTCGAGGCTTCACCCGAACGACTACAGGTGATTCGTAGAACCATTGAGAGCGTTGAAAAGATGACACCCGAGGAACGCAAAAGCATGCGGGGTAGGTTGAAACGCTTTAGGGAAAATGCTCCTGCTGCCCGAACCAAAATGATGAAGGATTTTCAATCGAGGCAGGATTCGTTGAGGAAATATTGGAAAACGTTGGATTCGGAAGCGAAAGCTCGTGAAATGAATAATTTTCACCAACTATCTTTGCCCGATCGTCAGAAGTACTTGGAGAAGGTGAGGAAAAAAGAAATGACGGGCGAAGGAAAAAAGGCAAAGGACAAGGAAGCGATTTCTGATTGAATTGAAACTTGTCCACGGGAAAAAATTTCCACAATTGAAATTTTCCCTTGCTCGCTGAGCGCTTTGCATAAAGAAACAAACCTTACGAATTTTTCACTATTATGACGAAATTACATCGCACAACTTACCATTACTCACGCCGGGCGTTTCTCGGGGCATCCGCATCCGCTGCCTTTTCCTTCTCGTTTCTTCCTTCCCGAGTCTTCGGAGCAAACGAACGACTTCAGGTTGCGGGCATCGGCGTAGGCGGAAAAGGCAAAGGTGATTTTGACGCCTTGGCTATGCATGGTGACGTAGTGGCTGCTTGCGACGTCGATGCGAGGCGTCTTGACGTTTCCGTGCGCAAACATACCGATGCGGTTAAATTCAGTGATTATCGCGAAATGATCAGCCAGTTCGGCGACAAGATCGACGTACTTAACGTAAGCACCGCGGACCATACCCATGCTCCTGCGGCGATGCTTGCAATGAGAAAAGGAATCCATGTTTACGTCCAGAAGCCTTTGACTCACACGGTATGGGAGGCAAGGCAGTTGGCCAAGTATGCCCGCGAAAACAAGATTTGCACCCAAATGGGCAACCAAGGTACGGCTACGGACGGACTGAGAGAGGGTGCCGAATACGTCCGCAGCGGTGGCTTGGGCAAAGTGAAAGAAATTCACGCTTGGACGAACCGCCCGGTTTGGCCCCAGGCTCCCAGCGTTGTAGCTCGACCCAGCGAGAAGCAGGACGTTCCTTCCCATATGGATTGGAATTCCTTTATCGGACCCGCTCCGATGCGCCCTTATCATTCTTCCTATACGCCTTTCAAATGGCGCGGTTGGTGGGACTATGGCACGGGTGCGCTTGGCGACATGGCTTGCCATACGACCAATTTGGCTTTCATGGCTTGCGAATTAACCCAGCCTACTTCGGTAGAGTCGGTTAATACCGGCCCCATCAATGAGGAGACTTTCCCCTCCTGGGCATCGATTGACCTACAGTTTCCGAAAACCGAAAAGAGAGGTTCGATCAAGTTTCATTGGTACGAGGGTAAGGTGGGTAACAATGGAAAGGACAACAAGGGAATCAAGAATCTTCCTCCCATGGACCTGTTTCATGGTCAGAGTCCAAAGAACAGTGGGCTTCTTTTGGTCGGAACGGATGGAATCCTGTATTCACCGAACGATTACGGAGCTGATTGGATGGTTCACAAAGGAGGCAAATGGCACAAGCGCAACGAAGTCGAGCTTCCTGAACAGTCCTTGCCACGTAATGGCCGTGGGGACAATGGGATGAAGGAGGAACTTGTGAATGCTATTCGTGCTGGAAAACCTGAAATTGCCGTCTCGAACTTCAACTATGCCGGTAATTTGACTGAGGCCATTCTCTTAGGAAACGTAGCGATGAGAGCTGGTGGTAAGTTCAAGTGGGACGCCAAGAAGATGAAGACGGATCGCAAGGATGCGGACAAACTTATCAGCAAGGTATACCGGGCTGGATGGGAAGTGGATCCGGCCTAAAAGCCTATCTGCACCTCGATTACCAATTAAATTTGGCCCTCTGGGGGAATTGCCCCGGGCCTTTTTTTTGGTAAACTGTGTCGGCGATTGTCTTTGTCGTTGATCAATTTTTTGGAATGTCTATTTCTATGTGCTTTTCATGAAATTCCCGTATTTTTCAGTTAATGCATTTTGTAAGGGAGCATTTTCCGGCAACCCAGCCGGAGTGTGCATTCTCGAGGAATGGTTGTCCACCGACGAACTCCAAAATATGGCTTCTCAGCTCTATTTTCCAGAAAC
>TARA_B100001057_G_scaffold490698_1_pt1 | contig 20835 bp, 17 predicted proteins | sample TARA_B100001057 | Tara Oceans TARA_B100001057 (sample SAMEA2621839) | marine metagenome | biome: marine biome (ENVO:00000447); feature: surface water layer (ENVO:00002042); material: "saline water (ENVO:00002010), including plankton (ENVO:xxxxxxxx)" | depth 5 m
AATATTTGAAAAATCTAACTCTATATCATTTACACTATTATAATGATCAAAATAAAGAACTGAGATTGGAGAAAAATAGTCTTGAGTCCTTAAAAGTAATAAAGACCCAAAATTCAAGAAATCTAAGTTCCTTAGATTAAAAATTGTTTGATAATAATTAATATTGTCTTTGTAAAAATCATTACTTAATAAGTACATATACTCTGAGAAAAATCTACTTAAAATTGAAGGACTGATATTTTTTGGAAAGTATAATTTAGAAATACTCCTACAACCTAAACCAAAATATAAGAAAATATCTTTCATTAATAAACGAATTTCTTCATCTGTTTCTAAGCCATTTAGTATTGCAACACTTGTTTTACTTCTTCTAATTAGCTTTGGTTTTTTTTCTAATTTATAATTAAAAAAATTGGCTGTAAAATTATTGCCTGTACAAATAAAAATATCAGACAAAAATACATTTGATGAAATAGAGATTTTTGACTTAAATCGAGGTTCAATTTTTAATAGAATGTTAATCAAATATTTGAACAAAACAGAGTCGTTTGATGATGTTTTAGCTACAAAAGTATGACCAAGAATTAAAGTACATAAAAAATCATGAAATCCAACCAAAGGGATGTTACCTGCTAAGAAAACCCCAACATTTTTTGATTTACCCAACGAGTCAAGATCATAATTTGAAATCCATTTTTCAATTTTATCATTTTCTAACATTATAGAAATAGAATTTAATGCACTGGAAATATTATCAGCAGTAAAACATTTATTTTGATTAAATGCATTAAAATAGATCTTATTATTTGTACTTACAGCAAGCTCAGAACATATTAATCCAAGTTTTTCAAAAGCCTTAATTCTATCGTGTAATTTCAAATTTTAATTTATTAAATAAAGTTTAGATTTAAATATACCATTTGTTTAATATATTTGAATAAATTTATAATACTTTAGTACAAGTTTATGGCAATAAAAATAACGGATGAATGTATTAATTGTGGAGCATGCGAGCCAGAATGCCCAAACAATGCAATTTATGAAGGTGCTATGCCATGGACACTATCTGAAGGCACAAATCTTAAAGGCATTGTAAAATCAATGATAGGTGAAGAAATTGATGCAGAAAAAAGTATGGATGCAATAGATGAAGAGTTCTACTACATAGTTCCATCCAAGTGTACCGAATGTAAAGGTTTTCATGAAGAACCACAATGCGCCGCAGTGTGTCCAGTTGATTGTTGCGTGCCAAATGAAAAAATTGAAGAAACTGAAGATGAACTTCTAAAAAAACAAAATTATTTACATAAATAATGTATAAACACAATTTCAGTGCAGGTCCGTGTATCCTTCCTCAAGAAGTATTTAGTGAAGCTTCTAAATCTTTGTTAAATTTTAATAATCTTAACTTGTCTGTAATAGAGATATCTCACAGAAGCGCAGATTTTATTGAGGTGATGAATGAGGCAACTCTTCTAACAAAAGAACTATTAAATATTCCTGATAATTACTCTGTTCTATTTCTTCAGGGAGGGGCAAGTTTACAATTCCATATGGTTGCCATTAATTTAATGAAAAAAAATGGTCGAGCAGTATATTTAGACACTGGAACTTGGTCATCTAAAGCAATCAAAGAAGCAGAATTATTTGGAAAAACATCTGTTATTGCAAGTTCTAAAAATAAAAATTACAACTATATACCTAAAAATTATACTATTCCTTCCAATGCAGATTATTTTCACTGTACATCCAACAATACAGTTTATGGGACTCAGTTAAAAGAATTTCCAGATTGCTCAATCAACTTAGTTTGTGACATGTCATCAGATATATTTAGTAGAAAAATCGATATTTCAAAATTTGATTTAATCTACGCAGGAGCTCAAAAAAATCTAGGTCCAGCTGGTGCAACATTAGTGATTATTAATAATGAAGTTTTAGGGTTTAGTAAAAGAAAAATACCAACTATGTTAGATTATAATACACATGTTAATAAAAAAAGTATGTTTAATACTCCACCCGTATTTTCTATATATGTTTCAATGTTAAATTTAAGATGGTTGAAAAATAATGGAGGAGTAAGTTGGGCTGAAGCAAAAAATTTAGAAAAATCTAAGCTACTATATGATTGCATTGATTCTAATCAATTGTTCACAGGAACAGTAAAAAAAGAAGATAGATCTGTAATGAATGCAACTTTTAAATTAAATGAAACTAAATTAGAAGATAAGTTTAATCATATGTTAAAAGAAAATGGAATAAATGGACTTAAAGGGCATAGATCGGTCGGAGGATATAGAGCCTCAATGTATAATGCAATGAAGTTAGATAGTGTAAATATTTTAATTGAAATTATGAACAATTTAGAAAAAAAAGCATAAATGAAAATATTAGCAAATGATGGAATTTCAACAATTGGAATAAAAGCTCTTGAGGCCAAAAAATTCAAAGTCTTTACAAAGAAAGTTGAACAAGAAAAGTTGACTGATTTCATAAATAAAAACGACATAAAAATTCTTCTTGTTAGATCTGCTACGAAAGCAAAAAAAGACTTAATTGATAAATGTCCTAATTTAAAAATTATTGGAAGAGGAGGCGTAGGTATGGACAATATTGATGTAGAATATGCTAGAAAAAAAGGCATAGAGATAATAAATACTCCAGCTTCTTCTTCTTCTTCCGTAGCAGAGTTAGTTTTTTCTCATTTTTTCTCTTTATCACGTTTTTTATTTGACTCCAATAGAAAAATGCCATTAGAGGGAGAAACAAAATTTAAAGAGCTTAAAAAAAAATATAACAAGGGAAATGAACTTAGAGGGAAAAGACTTGGTATAATTGGGTTTGGCAGAATTGGTCAGGAAGTAGCAAAAATTGGTATTGGACTGGGAATGGATATTATTGCCCATGATATGTTTATTTCCAGTATGAATGTGGATTTATCATTCTTTGATAAACAAAAAATAAGTTTTAAAATTAAAACAACAACTTTAAATGACTTATTAATTAATTCAGATTTTATAACTATTCATATACCTAAAATAAATCAAAAGCCTATTATCACAAAAAAAGAATTTAAATTAATGAAAAATGGTGTTGTTATTGTTAATACATCTAGAGGTGGCATAATAGATGAAGAAGCCTTACTTGAATATATTAATGCAAAAAAAGTTAAAGCTGCAGGTCTTGACGTATTTATTAATGAACCTGAGCCAAATATTAAAATATTAATGAATGAAAATGTTTCACTATCTCCCCACATTGGAGGCTCAACAATAGAAGCTCAAAATAGAATTGGATTAGAACTTGCTGAAAAAATAATTAAACTTTATAAATAAATTGGTTAAGATATCTGAATTCTCCGCTTTAATACCTAAAGAAGATCTAATACAAAATTTCTCTATTAAGTCTTATCCAGAGTATTCTGACTCTGAATTAAGAAAAGAATTAAAAAAAAATCCAATTAGTTATCTTAAAATTCTAGAAAAGAATGGAGGAAAAACAAATTTCAATGAAATAAAAAAAAAAATTGAAAACTTCAAAACAAATAAAATTTTAATAAAAAAGAAACCATCTATTTTTATTTATCAACAAATTGATAGAGACATCAAATATATTGGTCTAATTTGTGGCATTTCCACAAATGATTATGAGCAGGGTTTAATTAAAATTCATGAAAATACTCTTAAAAAACGACAAGAATTGTTTGAAAGATATCTTGAAAAGTGTAAAATACACGCTGAGCCAGTCTTATTAACCTATAAAAACGATAAAAACATTCAAAAATTTATTGATTTAACAATTCAAAATAAACCTAAATATGAATTTCAAAGTAATGATAAAATAGTTCATAAAATTTGGGAAATAAATAACAAAGAAAACATTTCAACTATAAAAAAGTATTTTAAAAAAATTCAATCACTATATATTGCAGACGGTCATCATAGAATCTCATCATCTTACTCATACAATAAATCCAATAGACTAAATAACCCCTGTTTAGCGTATATAGTTGCCTCAGATCAATTAAAGCTAGAAAGCTTTCATAGAGTTATTTCAAAATCAAAAACTTATGAAAAAAAACTACTTAAATTTATTGAAAACAATCCCCACTCAATTAGTCAAAATAAAATTTTAACAATTAAAAAAAATGAAATTAAAATTTTTATAAAAAATAAGTGGATAACTTTGAAAACCGAAAATAAAGATATTCCTGTTTTTGTTTTATCAAACTTAATTTTTAAAAACTTATTTAATATAAAAGATTTGAGTCAAAATGATAAAATTAAATACATTCCTAATTCTAAATTAGATTTGGATAAATTAAAAAAAGATAATAGATTAATTTTTTTATTACCAACAATAAATATTTCTACAATAATTGACACTGCAAATAAAAATGACACTATGCCACCTAAAAGTACATACATTAATCCAAAACTGAGAACAGGACTTATAATAATGGAGTTAAAATGATAAACCAGAGAATTAAAGAGATAAGAAAAGTTATAAAAAATAAAAAACTCATTGTTGTTTCAAAAAATCGCACAATTGATGAAATATATGAAGCTTATAAAATAGGACACAGAGATTTTGGAGAAAATAGAGTACAAGAGTTAATAAAAAAATATGAACAATTACCTAAAGATATAAAATGGCACATGATTGGTCATTTACAAAAAAATAAAGTGAAATATATTGTTCCTTTTATTCATTTAATTCATTCTGTTGATAGCTTAGAATTAGTTAGAAAAATTAACTCTGTTTCTGAAAAAAACAATGTTAAAACTAAATGTTTGGTTCAAATTAAAATCGCTGAGGAAGATAGTAAATTCGGAATGTCACTCGATAATTATGAAGAAATAAAGAAACATTTACCAAATTACTCTTCTATTAATATTGTTGGGTTAATGGGAATGGCAACAGCTAATGTTAAAAAAAATCAAATAAAAAAAGAATTTGATTTTCTACATAAAATTTTTAAAAAATCTAACAACCTTAACACCCTGTGCATGGGAATGAGTCAAGACTATAAAATAGCAAATGAATGTGGATCTAATATGTTCAGAATTGGTTCATTTATTTTTAATTAATTACACTATTTATATTATTTTCAACTCTTTTTAACAGATTAGAAATATCACCTCTTTCAAAATTTTGACTAGTGATTTTCTCATATAATTCAATATATCTATTAGAAACTAAATTGATAAACTCTTCGTTCATGTTTGGAATAGTTTGACCCTCTTTACCTTGAAAATTATTTTCAATTAGCCATTGTCTAACAAATTCTTTTGATAATTGTTTTTGCTTTTCACCATTTTGTTGCCTTTCTTCATATCCAGATAAATAAAAATACCTTGAAGAATCAGGTGTGTGAATTTCATCAATTAATAATATTTCACCATTTTTCGATTTACCAAACTCATATTTAGTATCGACAAGAATTAATCCTTTATTTTTTGCATATTCAGTACCAGATTCAAAAAGAGCTAATGTTTTTTTCTCCAAATAAGAATAGTCTTCCTCAGACACTAAACCTTGAGAAATAATTTCTTCCCTAGAAATATCTTCATCATGTCCTACAGTGGCTTTAGTAGTAGGAGTAATAATAGGATGAGGAAATTTATCGTTTTCTTTCATTCCTTCTGGCATTGAAATACCACAAATTGATCTTTTACCTGACTTGTATTCTCTCCAAGCGTGGCCAGATAGGTAGCCTCTTATTACCATTTCAACTTTTATAGGATCACATAATTTACCTATTGTTACTACTGGGTCTGGTGTCGATAATTTCCAATTAGGAATTATATCACTTGTTAAATCAAGAAAAGAGCTAGCAATTTGATTTAAAACCTGTCCTTTAAAAGGAATACCCTTAGGTAAAACAGTATCAAATGCTGATATTCTGTCAGTTGCAATCATAACAAGTATATCATTATTTATTGTATAAACATCTCTTATTTTACCTTTATAAAAAGATGTTTGATTTTGAAAATTAAAATTTGTTTCTAAAATAGTATTATTCATCATTGTAAGCTTTAATTATTAATTGTACTAATTTATGTCTAATAACATCAGATTCATTAAGCTGTAAAAATCCAATTTTTTTCTCTTTATTTAAAATATTAATCGCATGAATTAACCCAGATTGTTGATTTTTTGGTAGATCAATTTGAGTTTTATCGCCAGATATTATAAATTTTGCTGAAGGCCCCATTCTTGTTAAAAACATTTTCATTTGAGATATTGTCGCATTTTGAGCTTCATCTAGTAATACAAAAGCTGAATCTAAAGTTCTTCCTCTCATGAAGGCTAATGGGGCGATTTCAATTATATTATCGTGTAATAATTTTTTTAACTTTGTTGGAGGGATCATATCAGATAAAGCATCATATAGAGGAGACATGTATGGGTCTAGTTTTTCTTTCAAGTCACCTGGTAAAAATCCTAAATTTTCGCCACTCTCAACAGCAGGTCTAGTTAAAATTATTTTTTTTACTTCCTTATTTTTTAATGCCTTTACAGCAATCGCTACAGAAGTATAGGTTTTACCTGTTCCTGCAGGACCATAAACAAAAAGCAGATCAAATTTTGAACTCATTTCAAGCATTTTATTTTGATTTTTAGTTCTAGCTTTGATTACTAAACCGGAAGGACCATTTAATATTACATTTTGATTATAAAATTCATTTCCCTCATCATTCAATATAAAATGTAAATCATTTTCTTGCAAACAATTATTTAGCTTGTACCTATTTAAAATTTGATTAAATTTTAAATAAAAATCATCTACTAAATCTTCTTTACCTTTAATTAAAACGATCTCGCCTCTATGAGTAATTTTCAATTTTGAAAAATAGGATCTAATTATTTTAAGGTTTTTTTCTTTTTCACCAAAAAGATCAAGTAAATCTATATTTTTTAATAATATTTTCTTTTCAATCAAAAGACATAAAAATTGTTGATACAATGTAAAAAATAAATATGTAATTTAGATAAAATCAATAAAAAAATGTCGATCATAACATTAACATCTGACTATGGAAATAAAGACTATTTTATTAGCGCTGTAAAAGGTTACCTAATTAGTAATTTAATTTCCACAAAAATAATTGATATTTCTCACGAAATTACACCATTTCACATTGGAGAATGTGCATACATTTTAAGAAACTCTTATCCATTTTATCCTAGTAAAACTATACACATAATAGGACTAGATTCTGAAAATGAGAAATCAAAAAAACATATAATTGCAAAAGTTGACAAGCAATATTTTATTGGGACTGATGGAGGTCTCTTTTCCTTAGTTTTTCAAAATAGAAAAATAGAAAAAATAATCGAAATAAATTTCAATGAACAAATTAAGGAATCAACTTTCCCCATGTTAAATGTTTTCGCAAAAATTGCTTGTGAAATTATTAATGGTAAAAAAATAGAAGAATTTGGCGTTTTAACTCATTCATTCATTTATAACAAGCAAAGTAAACCAATAATCAAAATTGATAATGATAAAAGAAGAAAAACAATTGTAGCAGAAGTAATTTATATTGATAGATTTGGAAATATAATTACAAACGTTTCAAAAAAATTTTTTGAAGAAAATATTGACAAACAGGCTTTTACAATAATTTTAAGAAGAAATCAAAAAATAGATGTAATTTCAAATAAATATAGCGATGTTGGTGAAGGGAATATGCTTGCAATTTTTAATTCTGCAAACCTATTAGAAATTTCCATCATGAGAAGAAATACAAGTGAAACAGGTGCAAATTTACTATTAGGAATTGAAGAAAAAGACAACATACTAATAGATTATTAAAAAAATGAAATCAGTATTATTAAAAGAGTTAAAATATTTTTTAAATACACCTTCAATATATTTTATAATTGGAATTTTCTTAACTATTTGTTCTTTATCTTTTTGGGTTTTTCCTGAGCCCGCCCCAAACATTTTTGATTATGGATTAGCTAACCTTTCTACTTTTTTCGAATTTTCACCGTGGCTAATTTTATTACTAGCACCTCTAATAACAATGGGAGTTATTTCTGAAGAAAAAAAAGAAAAAACCATCGAGCTTCTTTTAACTAAACCGATTTATGAAATTGAATTAGTTTTAGGGAAATTTTTAGCTTCTCTAATTTTAATAATTATTACTTTTTTTCCTACAATAATTTATATTTTTTGCATTCAAGAACTCAGTAGTAACGATATTGATATTGGCCAAATAATAAGTGGGTATATTGGACTAATTTTAATTAGCTCCTGTTTTATTTCAATTGGAATTTTCTTTTCATCACTAACAAATAAACAATTGGTTGCATTTATTTTATCTTTTTCAACAATCTTGTTTTTTCTTCTAGGAATTACCATGATTCAAAAAATTACATCAATTGACTTTTTAAGTATTTTGAGTTTTAGTGATAGATTTGAAGGTTTTCAAAAAGGGATAATAGATTTAAAAGATGTTATATTTTTTATTTCAATCTCTTTAATATTTCTTTTATTAACCGCTGATCAATTAAAAAGAGAAAGATGAAAAATAAATTATTATCGAAATACTTTTTACTTTTTTTAATAACGTTTTTTATAAATGTATTAATTTCTCAATTTAGTAATATTAGAATAGACTTTACAAAAGAAAAAAAATATACATTATCTGAAAAATCTAGAGATATATTAAAAAAAATTGATGATAAAATATTTTTTAAAATTTATTACTCTGGAAAATTATTTACACCTGAACTTAAAAGTTTTAAAAAAGAAATTAAACAGTTAATTTCTGAACTAAAGTATTACTCTAACTATATTGATTATGAATTTATTGATCTATATTCAATAAAAAATATTGAAAATAGAAACAAAAAAATATATGAATTAACTCAAGAAGGTATACATTGGTCTCTTCACCCTAGTTTAAAAAATAATTATATTATTTGGGGAGCAGAAATTAGTTATAAAACTAGTTATAGTAATACTATATCCTTTCTCACTGACCTTGATAAAGAATGGCCGATAAATTGTACTGGAAAAAATGATAATATTTCAACGTGTTTAAACGAAAATTATACTGAAAATTCATTAAAAAAACTAGAATACACACTAATAAATGGAATTAATAATGCTCTAGATTACAGAAAAGAAAGAAAAAAAATTGGAATATTAGGCGGCCATAAAGAAAAAAACGGGACATGGATTAGTTCAATTAAAAATGATTTAGAATACAATGAAAATTATATTGTAGAAGACACTATTCTTCTCCATCAATCTGAAGAATTCTCAAAATTATATAAATTAATTGAAAATAAAGAAACAGACCACATATATAATTTATCTGACTTTGATTGCTTGATAATCAATAACCCAAATGACTCAATTTATTTTTTAGAAAAAGTAATTCTTGATCAGTATATAATGAATGGAGGAAAAACTATTTGGTTTGTGAAAGGAACAAAATCAGATATTGATAGTTTACAAAAATATCCTGAAATTCCAATTGTAGATTTAAATATAAATATTAGAAATATGTTGTATAAGTATGGGGTAAGAATAAATTCTGATATAGTTAGAGATTATAATAATTCTGGAATTAAACTCACTGAATATAGCACAGGATTATTACTACCATTTCCATGGGACTATTTTCCAGTAATTAAAGGAAATACTCATAGCTCAGTTTCAAATAATATAAATGATTTAATAACGCAATTTCCAAGTTCAATTGATACAATAGCTAACAAAGTAAATAAAACAATTTTACTTCAAACATCACAATACAGTAAAACATCAAGTTTATTTGACATGATTTCATTTAATAATGTAGAACTTATGTCTGAAAAAAAGAACTACAACCAATCTAATATTATTCTTGGTGTATTACTTGAAGGATTTTTTGAATCATATTTTAAAAACCGGATTCCTAAAGAGTTTAAAGAGAGTTTAAATTTTATTGAAAAATCAAAAAACTCAAATAATATGATCGTAATCAGTGATGGAAATTTTATAACAAATCAAATTGGAAGAAGCAAGAACTCAAGGGATTTAAAAATAGATGAAGATGGAAATTTATTTCTAACTCCTGAACTGACAAAACCACTTGCCCTAGGTTATGACAGAAATAGTTTCAAAAAATATAATAACAGTAATCTTATTCTTAATTGTATTGATTATTTAACTGAAGAAAAACAAGAAAAGTACCTATTTGAAATAAGAAAAAAACAAACTAAAATAAACAAACTTGATAAAGTTTTAATTGATGAAAAAAAAGAAAAATGGCAAATTATTAACTCAATTATTCCAATTATTTATTTATTTTTTCTTTTTATGATTACAAACGCAAGAAGAATAATTATATACAAAAAATGAAAATAAAATTCTCTATTACATTATTAATTAGTTTTTTAATTTATTCATGTAACAATGAAAAAATATCAGACAAAAGAAATTTTTCCGTTGAACAAATAGAAAATATAAACTATATAGAACTTAAAAACAAAACACCAAAAGAAGTTAAATTATATAAAAAAAATGAAAAATGGGAACTTGAAAATGGGTTTTCTGTTAATGAAGATTTAATTAAATATTTACTAGAAACCCTTAGTGATATGAAAATTAAAAGACCTTTAACAAAGAGTGAAAAGAATAATATTTTGAAAAGAATGAGTACGCAAAGAACTCAAGTAAAAATATATTCAGATAAAAAAATATTAAAAACGATTTATGTTGGTGGCGATACACAAGATCAATTAGGGACATATATGATTCTAGATAATTCAAGTGAACCATATGTGCTAGAAATTCCTGGGTTCAAAGGATACTTAAGTTCACGTTTTTCATGTGAAATAAATGATTGGAAAGAAAAAACAATTTTCAACTACAAAAAAGGTGAAATTGAAAAAATTTCAGTAAAAAATAAAGATATTGAAAAGTCATTTGAAATTAATTCAAGTGACTCAATCTCAAATATTTATTTTTCTAATTTTGAAAATATAAATTGTGAAAAATTCTTAAAAAACAATAATCAATTTAGTATACAAGAAATTCTAGATAGAGAAGTCATATTTGAAATTAATATTAATTTAAAAAATGGAAACACCTCGAATCTAAAAGCATTTGAAAAGAAAAGCTCAGAAAAAGGTCGTTCAAAAAATAAAAAATTTGATACTGAACGTTTTTATGCCTTATTTAAGAATGAACTAATTCTAGTCCAATATAATCAGTTTGAAAATATACTAAACTTGTAAAAAATTGTTGAAAATTATTAATAAAAAAAAAATAAATCAGATTTTTTATTAATAATTTGATATTATATTGTTAAAAAATAAAATAAATTAATTTATATGAAATTCATAGTGTCAAGCCAGTCATTGCTCAGGAGTCTTCAATTAATTTCAGGAGTAATCTCTCCCAATAACGCTCTTCCTATTTTAGAAAATTTTCTTTTTGAAATTGACAATGGCAAACTTACTTTAAAATCAACTGATTTAGATTGCACAATGGAAACTCATATTAAAATAGAATCTGATGAGAATTATTCAGTAGCAGTTGATGCGAAAATGATTTTAGAATTCTTAAAAGCATTTCCAGAACAACCACTAACATTTTTAATAGATAGCACAAAAAATATAATAAAAGTTCATTCTGAAGATGGGGAGTATAGTTTTACTTACTTTGATGGTAATGAATTTCCAAAAACTCCTTTGTTGAGCGAAGAAAAAACAATTAAAATCAATTCTCAAACATTTTTAGAAAGTATAAATCAAACAATTTTTGCAGCTGGAAATGATGAATTAAGACCTGTTATGTCTGGTTTATATTGTGATATTTCTTCAAGCAATATTAATTTTGTTGCAACTGATGCACACAAACTAATTAGACATAAAATTAATGAAAATAGCAATGAAACTAATTCATTTATTCTTCCAAAAAAACCTTTAAATATTATTAAAAATATTTTTTCTGAATCTAGCGAAGATATTGAAATAAGTTACGATAGTTCAAATGCAATTTTTTCTTTCAAAGATTTAGTAATTTACTGTAGACTGGTTGAAGGAAGTTATCCAAACTATGAACAAGTTATTCCTAAGGATAATTCAAACGAATTAATTATTTCAAAAAAAAATTTAATCAGTGCACTGAAAAAAGTCATGCCACTTTCCAATAAAAGCACAAATCAAGTTGTATTTGAAATAAAAGGAAATTCATTAAATATTTCAACAATTGACTCTGATGTTAACAGTAGCGCAATGAGCAATATCAATTCTGATATAAAATATAATGGTGAAGATCTAAAAATTGCATTCAATGGCAAATTTTTACTTGAAATACTTCAATCACTAAAATATAATGAACTTTCAATAAAATTAAAAACACCTGCTAAGGCAGTAACAATAGAGCCAAATAACGACGAAAACAAAACATTAGCACTGATTATGCCAATTATGATAACAGACTAAAAATTGAGCGGAGAGAGAGGGATTCGAACCCCCGGTACCTTTCGGTACAATGGTTTTCAAGACCACCGCATTCGACCACTCTGCCATCTCTCCAGTCAAAAATAAACGTAGTAATATAACATTTATTAAAGCCCAAAAATAATTAATTTATTTATATATCTAACTAATTTAATTTCAATTTTAAAAGGATTAGTATATTTACCTTATATTTTTATTTAACTATCATACTAAACTTTGTTTATTTTTTTTAAAATATTATCAAAATTGTCTCTAAAAAAACTTTATTTATTATCTGATTTAATTAACAATTTTTTTTTATTAAAACTGCTATATAGAAAAAAAATTACATATAATAACTTAAACAAAGTTTTTAATAGAAAAACAAAAAAAGAAATTGAACTTATATATAAGCGGTATTATAATCATTTAAGTGATTTGATTTTAGAAACCATTAAACTTTTAGATGTAAATGAAATAACTATAAAAAAAAGAATAAAACTATTAAATCCTGAAATTATAAATTCATTGGACAAAAATAAACCGACAATAATATTATCTGCTCATTATGGAAATTGGGAATGGCTTTTTGCATCCCTATGTGTTAACTTTAAAGAAAATATATATGCTGTATACAAACCACTTTCTAATAAATTTTTTAACAATTTAATTCTTAAAATAAGAAAAAATTTTGGTGGAAAATTGATAAGTAAAAATAAAACAGGAAATTTTATTTTAAAAAAATTTAAAAAAAAAGATATTTTATTTGTCTTAGCCGATCAAGTTCCAGAAAATTTAAATAATACTATTTCAATTAAATTCTTGAACAGAAATACAACATTCTCTAAAGGACTAGAAAAATTATGCATAAATTCTAATGCTATTGTGTTATATGCTAAAATGAAGAAAAAAGAAAGAGGTTATTACACAGTAGAATTTACTAAAATTAAAAAAAATATAATTAGAGAATATTCGAAGAAAACCGAAGAAATTATATTTGAAAAACCTGAATATTGGCTTTGGTCTCATAACAGATGGAAGAGATGAAAAAAATAACTATTGCAATAATTAACTGGAACGGTATAGGATGGTTAAAAAAAACTTTACCTAAAATTATAGAATACAGTAAAGAAGCAAACATTGTTTTAATTGATAATAACTCAGATGATAAATCAATTCCTTTCACAAAAAAAAATTTTAAAAAAATTAAAATTATTAATAATGAAAAAAATTATGGCTTTGCTAAAGGTTACAATAAAGCAATTAAAGAAATTAAATCAAAGTATATTTTATTATTAAATAATGATGTTCTCGTTACAAAAAATTGGCTAAAACCATTAATTACATTTTTAGAATCAAATAAAAAATTTTCTGTAGTTCAACCTAAAATCAAGGATTTAAATAACAAAAAATACTTTGAATATAGTGGTGCCGCTGGTGGTTTTATTGATTTCTTTGGAATACCTTTTTGCAGAGGGCGAATTGGAAATAAAGTAGAAAAAGATACAGGTCAATACAATGATTCCAGTGAGATATTTTGGGGATCTGGATCATGTTTATTAATTAAAATAGATACATTTAAAAAAATTGGTGGATTTGATGAAAATTTCTTTATGCATCAAGAAGAAATTGATTTATGTTGGAGAATTCAAGGCATTGGACAAAAAATTGGATATTGTTCAAAAAGTACTGTTTATCATCATGGCGGTGGAACATTAACAAAATGGAATTATAAGAAAACATTTTATAATCATAGAAATAATCTTCTAATGCTATTCAAAAACTTAAAAATATCAGATTTCATGCTAATAATAATTAATAGATTTTTAATTGATGTATTAATCTCATTTTATTATTTGATTAAATTAAATTTTATCCATTCAATAATGGTTTACATTGCATATTTTTCATTTTTTTTTATGATTCCTAAGTACTTATTTATTAATAAAAAAAAATCTGAAATTAGAAATCCAATTCAATGTGAAGTTAAAGGCAGGTATAATATTAACATTATTTTAATATCAATTTTTAGATTAGAAATATTTAAAAAAAATAATAGAAAATGTTAATATAATCTAGAACGCTTAATTAAATATGCTTTTAACATTCTTTCAAAACCCTTATTCAAATCAGCAATAAAATAATCCATTTTAAGTTGAGCTGATTTTTCTTTAATATAATCAATTGATTTTTCTATTTCTTTTTGATATTGTTGTTTTATGTCTATTGGATTAATTTCAATTTCAGAACTAGTTTCAAGATCAACAAACTTATAAAACCCTCTTTTATAATCTAATTTTTTTTCTTTTTTAAAATCACAAACATGAAATAAAATTATTTCATGTTTTTTATATTTTAAATTGAGTAAAGATTGGAATAATTTATTAATCTTTTTTCTGGAACCTTGAAAATCACTAAAAATAATAATTAAAGATCTCTCATTTATTAAATCAACTAAATTACTAATCGAATCAGAAAAATTTGTAAGTATATTAAGATTTTTTTTTTGTTTCAATTTCTTTTCAAGTTCATACATTAATTGAAAATAATGTTTTTTTGAGACTTTAGGCTTTTTGTGAAAATCTAAACTCTTAGAGAAAAGAGAAATACCAAAGGCATCTCTTTGTCTTTTGAATAAATTCATTAAACAAGCAGAAGATAATATTGAAAAGGTTAATTTATCTATTGATGAATCATTATTGTAGGGGAAAAACATAGAACTAGAACAATCTACAACTAAATGACAACGTAGATTTGTTTCTTCTTCAAATCTTTTCGTAAACATTTTGTCAGTTCTTGCAAAAAGTTTCCAGTCAATATTCTTAATCGATTCCCCAGGATTGTATATTCTATGTTCTGCGAATTCAACTGAAAATCCATGAAAAGGACTTTTATGTAAGCCAGTAATAAAACCTTCAACCACTTGAGTAGCAAAAAAATCTAAATTTTCAAGGATATTTATAGAACGATAGTCTATACTCATTTTCTGTAAAACTTACATGAGAGAATTAAGTTTATCAGAGATTTCTTTTTTACTTGCAGCTCCAACATGTTTGTCAACAACCTCGCCATTTTTAATAAATAATAAAGTTGGGATATTTCTAATACCATGCTTACTTGATAATTCAGCGGAGTCATCAACATTAATTTTTCCAACAATTGCTGTATCAGAAAAATCTTCAGAAACTTCATCAATAATTGGACCAATAAGTTTACAAGGCCCGCACCATTCAGCCCAAAAGTCTAAAAGAACTGGTTTATCTGAACTTAAAACTTCATCGTAATTTTCTTTTGTAATTTGTAAAGACATTTTTATTATTTTAATAAGTTATAGAATAACAAAGCTAATTTTTTTTTTTATTAATGCAAATCAATTATAAGTCCTTTTTAAGCTAATTCAAAAAATAATCATTAATCCCTATCTCTTTCATTTCTTTCAAGAACTTTTTAGAATATTTAATTGAATGAATGTTAGATTTAAAAGGCAGAGAGATGTTCTTTTCTGTATGTAGAAGATGCATTTCAAAATTTGTTTTTCCTTTATTGTTGTTCAATACATTTTCTAAATTATTTATTAATTCTTCATTAATATCTTCAACATTGATTTTAAAGGAAATACAATTCCAAATTCTGTTAAGATCCATCATTTTAATTATATTGATTGAAAGATCATCATTATAATAATTCTTTTGAACTGAAATATGAATTTCTAAAAATGTTCCTATTTCAAAAAAAGATTTACTTAATTTATCATAATCTTTAAATATTCTGAACTCTCTTGTTGAACTAAAATCCTCAACTGATAAAACACCATATTTTTTTCCATTCTTTGTTTCACGTTCATGAAAATCAGTAACCATTCCTCCAATTACTATTTTTTTATTTTCAAACTTTTTTAAATCATTTAATTGTATTATTTGACAATTACACCTGTATTTAATTTTATCATAATATTTATCAAGAGGATGACCAGAAACATACATTCCTAAAACTTCCTTTTCCTGTTTCAGTTTTTTTAATAATGTAAAGCTCTCACAAATAGGAATTTTTGGCTTTTCAATATTTTCATCACCAGAAAATAATACAGGGGCATTTAAAGATTGTCTGTATAGTGATGAAAATTTAATTAAAATTTCCAAGAAAGACATTTGTTTTCTTTCATCGATATTATAAAATATTGACCGATTTCCTGAAGTTAACTTGTCAAAAGCACCTCCCATAATTAAAGACTCAAACGCTTTTTTATTTGCAGATCTTGAGTTCATCCGAGTAAAAAAATCAAATAAATCATTATATGGTCCCTTATTTTTTCTTTCACTAATAATAAACTCAGCTGCTGAAGAACCAACACCTTTTATTGCTCCTAAGCCAAATCTTATGTTTCCTTGTTTATTAACAGAATATTTCATATTACTTTCATTAACATCAGGTCCAAGAATTGAGATCCCCATTGTCTTACACTCCTCTAAGTAAAAAGATAATTTAGTTATATCATTTAAATTATGAGTCAATACAGAGGCCATGTATTCAGAGGGATAATTTGCTTTTAAATAAGCCGTTTGAAATGCTAAGACAGAATAACAAGTAGAATGGGATTTATTGAATGCATATGCAGCAAAAGACTCCCAATCAGTCCATATTTTATTTACTATTTCTATTTTATGACCATTTTTTTTACAACCTTCAATAAATTTTGTTTTCAACTGATCCAATAAAATTTTATTTTTCTTACCCATTGCTTTCCTTAATATATCTGCATCTCCTTTTGAAAAATTAGCTAACTTTTGAGAAAGTAACATGACTTGTTCTTGATAAACAGTTATTCCATAAGTATCATATAAAAACTCTTCTTGTTCAGCTAAGTCATAATTAATTTTTTCACTTCCATTTTTTCTAGCGATAAATTTTGGAATATATTCTAATGGACCCGGTCTATATAAAGCATTCATAGCAATTAAATCCTCAAATTTATCTGGCTTAAGCAACCTTAAATATCTTTGCATTCCAGATGATTCAAATTGAAAAGTACCGTTCGTTTGTCCATTTTGATAAAGTTCATAAGTTTTCTTATCATTTAAGGGAATGTTATCAATTTCAATTGATACTGAGTGCCTTTCTTTGATCAATTTAATAGCATCACTGATTATTGATAAAGTTTTTAAACCTAAAAAGTCCATTTTTAATAAACCAGCATTTTCAACAACACTATTGTCAAATTGAGTCGTTGGAAGTTGAAGTTCACTATCATTGTCTTGAATTTTTAAAGAATTAGAAGAAATTGCTACTGGCACTATTTCTCTCATATCTTTCGGAGTAATTATCATACCGCAAGCATGAGTTCCTACATTTCTTATTGAACCTTCTAACAGAGAAGCTGTTTTTAAAACTTGAGATTCTAGATCATTATTTTTAAGTATTTTTTGAATTTGACTTACATTATATAATTGATCTCTATTTAATTTATCTTTTAAATTTATATTTCCATCTTGAGGAAATATTATTTCTTTTAATTTAACATTTGATGGTATTAATTTGGCAATTCTATCTGTTTTTGGTAACTCTAAATTTAAAACACGCCCAACATCTCTAATTGAAGATTTCGCTGCCATTGTTCCAAATGTAATAATTTGTGCAACCTGATTAAGTCCATACTTTTTCACAACCCATGAAATTAATTTAGATCTGCCTTCATCATCAAAATCTATATCAATATCTGGTAATGAAACTCTATCTGGGTTTAAAAATCTTTCAAATAAAAGACCATACTTGATTGGGTCGACATTTGTAATACCAATAGAATATGCTACAACAGATCCAGCAGCCGAACCTCTACCAGGACCTACAATTACACCCATTTCTCTTGCTTTTTTTGTTATGTCTTGAACAATTAAAAAGTAACCGGGGTATCCTGTCTTTTTTATTGTTTCTAGTTCAAATAATATTCTTTCTTCTAAATCTTCAGAAATAACACCATATCTTTTTTTCGCACCCTCTAGGGTTAAAAATTTCAAATAATCATTTTGATTTAAAAATGAATCCGGTAAATTAAAAATTGGAAGTGAAACTTTTCTTTCTAAGTCAAAAAAATCAATTTTTTTATAAATCTCTTCACATGTATCAAATACTTCAGGTGTATCATTAAAAAGATCACACATTTCCTGAGTAGTTTTAAAAAAATATTCATTAGAAGGTAAACCAAATCTAAAACCTCTCCCATAACCTACTGGTGTTTCTTTAAGTTCACCATTTTTAATACAAAGTAAAATATCATGTGGATCATAATCTTCTTTGTTTAAATAATAAATTTCATTTGAACAAAAATACTTAACTGAATATTCTTTACACCAAGAAATTAAAATTTTATTTATGTAAGTCTCATCATCTAAACCATGACGTGATAATTGAATATAAAAATCAGATTTAAAGTTTTCTTTCCACCAAATAAAAAGCTTCCTCGCGTTTTCTTCCCCTTCATTTAATAAAACATTTGCAATTTCTCCTTTAATTCCACTTGAGACAACAATTAAGTCTTCTTTAAAGCTCAACAACAAATCTTTATCAATTCTTGGAAAACCTGAATATAATCCATCTATATAAGCTTGAGATGATAATTTAGAAAGATTTTTATATCCATTTAAATTTTTAGCGTAAATTATTTGTGAATATCTTTTATCTCTTTTTTCTCTGGTAAAACTTCTTTTTTTATGATCTTCAGTTATAAAAAACTCACATCCTAAAATAGGTTTAATATTATTTTTTTGACAGGTTTTAACAAACTTAAAAGCACCAAATAAATTACCTATATCAGTTAAGGCTACTGCTTTCATATTATTTTTCACTGCTTCATTTACTAAATTTTCTATTGAAATAGTAGATTGAAGAATGGAAAAACTAGAATGACAATGTAAATGAATAAAAAAAGAATTGTTTAATTCATTATTAATTTCTTTAATATTGTTTTTGTTCCCGACCTTTGTATTTGATTCAACTTCATAATTTTGATTGTCATTTACAATATTTAAAATTGGTTCAAATTCAGGAATTATTTTTTTGTTTTTATCAAAAAAATATTTTTTTTGATCTTCATTAAAAAATTTATTTGAGTTAATTACTCCTAATCTAATAAGTTCAAAAAAACATCTAGCAGTAGCAGCTACATCTACAGAAGCATTATGGGCTTCAGAAAATTCATTTCCAAATAATTTCAAATGTAACTCAGTTAATTTTGGAAATTTAAACTTGCCAAACCTACCTCCTGGAATTTCACAAAAATTTGCTGAGTTTTCAGTCATGGTATCAAGTGTTTTCCATTTATTTTGATCATTTAAAATCTCTAATTCTCTTTTATCAATTTTATTTATTTTAAATAGATTATTTGCTCTGTAAAACTCTGAAAAAATAATATTTACATCAAATGAAATATTATGACCAACAATATACTGACTTTTTGATAGTGCATTATTAAATTCACCTAAAACAGTTTTAATTGGATGACCCTCAATCTTTGCTCTTTCTGTTGAAATTCCGTGAATTTTTTGTGAATTGTATGGAATCGAAAATCCTTCTGGATGTATTATGTAATTTTTTATTTCAATTAAATCACCATTATAATCATGTAGTTGCCAAGCTAACTGAATACAACGTGGCCAATTTTCAACATCACTAATTGGTGCGGAAAAATCTTTTGGGAGTCCAGTAGTTTCTGTATCAAATATTAAAAACATAAATAAAATTTGTGATATTTTTAAAAGTAAAAAAAAATATGTTATTAATAGCTTGTATTTTATCATTATTATATTTTTTATGTTAAATAATTATATGATATTTGCAAACTCATTAATTAACCGGGTTTAGGACCCTTTTTAAAAAATTAATTTATTATGGCAACAAAAATTAGACTACAAAGACACGGAAAAAAAAGAAGACCTTTCTACCATATAGTTATTGCAGACTCACGTGCAAAAAGAGATGGAAAGTTTATTGAAAAAATTGGAACTTATAACCCAAATACTAAGCCTGCAATTATTGATTTAAATTTTGATTCTGCTCTATTATGGCTTCAAAAGGGAGCGATCCCTACAGATACAGCTAGAGCAATATTATCTTACAAAGGTGTTCTTCTAAAAAAACACTTATTAGATGGTGTTAAGAAAGGAGCTTTTGATGAAAGTACTGCAGAAAAAAAATTTAATGATTGGATTAATGAAAAAGAAGAAAAGACCAACCAATTAATCTCAAACAATGAGAAGCAGATCGAAAAAAACAAACAAGATATTATAGACCGTGAAAAAATTGTTAGAGCTAAAAAAGAAGAAGCCATAGCTGCAAAAATTAAACCTGCTACTGAAGAAGCTCCTGCTACTGAAGAAGCTCCTGCTACTG
>TARA_B100001057_G_scaffold481954_1_pt1 | contig 20823 bp, 12 predicted proteins | sample TARA_B100001057 | Tara Oceans TARA_B100001057 (sample SAMEA2621839) | marine metagenome | biome: marine biome (ENVO:00000447); feature: surface water layer (ENVO:00002042); material: "saline water (ENVO:00002010), including plankton (ENVO:xxxxxxxx)" | depth 5 m
GTGGATCTGGAAAAAGCTGCAGAGCGTATTATTGCCGGGAAATTCTTTAATGCAGGGCAAACATGTATCGCTCCAGACTTTGTCGTTCTGCCCTCTGAGCTCCACGATACTTTCCTCCAACTCTGTGAAGAAGAGATCCGGCGGTTATACGGGGCAAGTGCTGATCGGGATTTAGCGAAAATCGTAAATAAGAGGCACTACCGGAGGCTGCAAAACCTTACCACCTCTGATACGATATCAATTGGCCCGGATGACCAAGGGAAACTCTCTCTCGCACCCCGCCTTCTCCCAAACACACAATGGGACTCTCCCGTCATGCAGGAAGAGATCTTCGGCCCCCTGCTCCCTTTACTGCCCTGTGCAAATCTTGCGCAGGCTCTCCACCATCTGAAAAGCATGCCCTCCCCTCTCGCCCTCTACATCTTCTCGAACAATCGAGGAGAAAGTGAGCAAATCGCGAGCTCTCTCCCATCAGGCTCGGTTTGCTTCAACGACGTCATGAAGACCGGGACGAATCACCTGCTTCCCATCGGCGGACTGGGCAAAAGTGGACTGGGTCGCTATCGGGGCCGGTCAGGATTCGAGCAATTCAGCCACGAGCGCTCCTTTACCCGCCGCTGGCTGACCCGCGACCCATTCGCGGTCAAGCCGCCCTACAGAAATAAACTGGGTCGCTTAAGAAGATTTCTTAGGCCCTGAGCAGGGGAAATTGAGGCCAACCTCGCTCCAAAATCGGTAGTGTTTTGCCGATCTCTGGGTGGAACTGATCGCCCAAATTCATTATAACCATCTAATAATTAGCCTTTTCCATGAAATAATGAACTACCTGACTTTTCCCTTTTCTATTTAAACTAGTTAGACTAGTTTGTTTTCCGTGAGGAGAATTGGAATCTTTGAAGCCAAGACCAAACTGAGCTCTATCGTGGCAGAGATCATGACCGACGGCGAAGTGTTCCAGATCACGAAGCATGGTCGCACCGTAGCCGAACTTCGCCCACCCACTCCCCAACCGAATCTACCAAGACGAGGCATGGCAAGCGGATCCGGGTTCTGGATGGCTGATGACTTCGATGAACCCCTCTGAAGCAAATCGCCTTTCCAGTTGCACCCCTTTTTCTCGGTCGCGCCCTACGAGTCCTCAGCGCCCAAAGCCTCTCGAAATTCACCCTCCGATATCTGGATTCTTTATCCTCAGATTGAATTCGCCCGATCTGAAAAGTCCCTGCGACTGATTTCACTTTACTGCTGCCCTGAAACCCCCTGCCTTGCCGGACCCCGGGACTTATCCCGGGGTCCGGTCTCCTAGTCGCAAACGACTATTGAGAACTCACCCTGCTGTTCTAATGAATCTTCTACTCGACTCCAATACGGTCGTCTGGTTTCTCGAGGGTGCTCCCGAGCTTTCAGAAACCGCAGCAAATCTGATTGAGCAAGGAGATTCCAGATCGCTGGTCAGTTCCGTGACGTCGTGGGAACTTGCAGTAAAAACCGGACTGGGGCGTCTGAGAATCCCCTACGGTCTCGGAGAAGAATTCAACAGCACTATCGAGTCCATAGGACTCGAAATACTCCCCTTGAGCTCAGCGGCTCTCGCCCGAACTACCCGACTACCAAGGCATCATCGGGACCCATTCGATCGACTTCTGGTTGCAGAAGCTCTGGAGCAGAGCGCTTCGCTTATCAGTCCCAATGAGATCTTTGACTCCTACGGAGTAAAGCGTGTCTGGTGATCTGAATGACCTCAAGGATCTATCTCTGTTTCTACTAACGCTCGGAAGGCTCTCCCGAGTGTTCTGGTAATTGGACCCGGCTCACGGCCCAGGATTTTTCCATTCACTTCTCTGATGGCATGTACTCCCCTTGTGGTCGAAGTCAGAAACGCCTCCTCTGCCCGTTCCAAGAGCGCCACGGGAACAGCTTTCTCCCTGACCTCAATCCCATGACGCCCACACAGCTCGATCACCAGAGCCCTGGTAACGCCAGCCAGACATCCCCCACTCAGTGGAGGAGTCAGAAACACTCCCTCGCTCACAAGAAACACGTTGGAACCCGTACCCTCACACAATTCACCTTTCGTATTGGGGAAGATCGCCTCACCGGCCCCAAGAGATCTCGCTTCCTCCAGAGCCACCACATTTTCGCCATAAGAGGTCGACTTCACTCCAACAAGAGCACCGTTCTCGTTGCGTGAGTGAGACACCACGATCACATCCTCCATATCGCTCCATGCCTGCGTCGGACTGGCAGCAACCAGCGTGGTCTCCCCGGAATTCCCCCGCTCGCTCCCCAATGGAGCAGGTCCCCCGGTGACCGTGATTCGCAAGCGGGCTGGACTTCCACTCAAATCATTGACGTCTAGAACCTGAAGGCTCGCCTCAAGAAGCTCGTTTCGCGGGCGTAGCGACAGCCCCATGACTGCTGCTGAACGCTCGAGCCGTTCATAATGCCTGGCGAAAGCGAACGGGTATCCCTCATAGGAAATCATAGTCTCAAACACCCCATTACCCACCGTAAATCCATGATCGAATGGCGAAATACGCATTTCCTCAGACGACTGAAGGGAGCCGTTCATCCATACCAAGGGCTTCATTCGTCGAGGACATAATAACGAACCACTTTTTGCAACCCCGACTCCCCTCTTCTCTTTTGTCCTACCAACACCACTAACCTTCTCAGGGTCAATCGCTCACAGAGAGTTTACCTTATTCTCAAGATTCTCCCGGAAGTCGCACAAGGAGGATTCTAATAATCTCAGCTCCCGCTCAAAGCCTTCCACTGACTCACTCACATCATCGCTATGGCTCCCTTTCTTTGCCCGGTCATTTAACTTGGTGGCATGCTCCCAGGCACGACGAGCGCAGAAATTCCCGACCAGCCCCTTCAAACGATGGGCGGACTCATAAATCGATTTCATATCCTGACGCTCTTCAGCTTCTTGGAGAGAAACCCACATCGCTTCCATTTCTTCCTCAAATATCAAGATCAGCTCACGCATTAGAGCCTCGTCCCCGATCCGCTGACTAAACGCTTCCGCATCAAAGATCGCCTTATCGAATTCCTTCTCGCCGCCCTGAGGATCGCTTTTTTCATCCAGATCACCTCGCGCGGTTCTCGCTATCTCTTCTCCCCCACTACCAAGAGAGCCAAATCTCTCAATGACCTCATAAAACTCTTCGGACTCGATGGGCTTCGAAATATAATCGTCCATTCCAACCTCCAGACACTCTTCCCGATCTCCCGGCATTGCGTGCGCCGTCATCGCAACGATGGCAACGCGACTCCCGGTCTTTTTTTCCAGCTCTCTAATTTCCTGGCAGGCCTCGTAGCCACTCATTACCGGCATCTGTATATCCATAAGGATGACATCGAATTGCTGCTTAAGAGATTGATCCACAGCCTCCTTTCCGTTTTCGACTACCGTCACCCGGTGCCCTCTGCGCTCAAGGAGACGAACAGCCACTAACTGATTCACCTTTCCATCCTCGGCGAGAAGAATACTCATACTCTCGACGGCCCTCTCCCGCCCGCGTAACTCTCTCCTGCCTTTCTTGGGCTTCCTTGTTCCCAGCCCCGTAGCCAGCATCACAGCGTCAAGGAGAGGTGACTGTTTGATGGGCTTGTTAACTACCTTGCTAATTCCCGCCTCATCGAATTCCTTCCCCGGTGACCCATCGCTCACCGAGGTAAGTAGAATCGTCGGCAGGCTTTTACAGCGGGAGATGGCCTGTATTCGTGTGGCAAGCTCTATGCCGTCCTCCTCACCCAAGACCCGATCAACGATCATCAACTTCACACCCTCGCCTATCTCCTCTTTTCGCTCCAGGACACCAAAAGCTGCGGCCGCATCTGAACACAAACTGGGCTCCAGACCCCACGACTTCAGCATTTCCCCAAGGGTTTCAAGCTGAGTCGCATTATCCTCTATCACCAGCACCTCAAGACCCTCAAGCGGCTCCAGAGAATCTCTTTCACTATCACACTCCTCTGAACCTAGTCCCAGTAGTGCCGTAAAACGAAACACACTTCCTTCCCCGATAACGCTTTCCGCCCAAATCTTGCCTCCCATCTTTTTCACAATCCGCTTCGAGATTGCCAGACCCAGCCCAGATCCTCCGAATTCCCGCGTAGTTGAACTATCCGCCTGCGCAAAAACCTCGAAGATTTTCTCTAATCGGTCCGCCCTGACACCAATACCCGTATCTCTTACCTCAAAGAGAATCTCCACCCGTCCCCTGATCTCCCTCACTCGTTCAACCACCAGAACGACCTCTCCGCTATCCGTAAACTTGAGAGCGTTCCCGACAAGATTTACTATCACCTGCCGCAGTCGCGTGAGGTCCCCCGTGAGGATCCTAGGCACATCCCGCCCGACCTTCAGGACCAGTTCAATATGTTTTTCAACCGCTCGGGGCGACATTGTATGAAGAATATCCCCCACAGAATCCCGGAGATCAAAGTCGCGATTCTCGAGCTCCAGCTTCCCTGCCTCTATCTTTGAGTAGTCAAGAATATCGTTCAAAACCATCAGCAAGGAGTGCGCCGACTGCTCTACGAGAACCTGATAATGGAGCTGCTCTTCGGTCAGTTCCGTGCCAAGAGTTAGCTCTGTAATTCCCATGATAGCATTCATTGGAGTACGGATTTCGTGGCTCATGTTCGCAAGGAAATCCCCCTTAGCTTTACTAGCCTCCTTGGCCTTCTCCATAGCATCCCACAGGTTCTCCTGGGTCTCCCCGAGGCGAGTCCTCATCTGGTTGAACTCATGACTCAGTTCAGAAATTTCATCATGCCCTACGACCGGAATCGGGACATCTTGAGATCCTTTTCCGAACTGCTTCGTTGCCTCTACCAACCGCACCATTCTCCAAGACACCGGAAGTACGACCCAAAGCATAATCGCAACGCCGAGAAAAGTCCCAACCGCTGCCGCGAGGATTACGCTGTTACGAAGCTGCCTGACGGGTGCAAGTAACGCATCCGTCTCCGCAGTATGAACTGCCATCCAGCCCAAGGTATGCATTAGCCCCCCCTCGGACGGCCTCGAGTATGTAAATACCTGCTCGCCAGCGGGTATCTCGCCCTCGAAAAATTGGGCGCCGCCCTCATTTTTATCAGAATTTTGAACGAGGTAGCGACTTCCGTCTGACAACGTACGTGTTTCTCCCCTTCCGCCAATCCGGATCAATTTTGCCTCTCGGTTCAGAAGCACCATTCCCCGGTTGCGCCCGCCTCTCCTCGCATGGGAATCGACAATCTCAAGCACTTCATCGAGGTTGATATCCACCTTCAGGACCCCGAGGAAGCGACCTGCTGAATCCTCAACCCTTCGGCAAAAGTCAATGATTACAACCTCTACCCCCTTCTCGTCCCGCTCCACCCGGACAGGCCCAAGATAACGCCCCTGAGCCTTGGTAATCTTCCACCAGGAGGCAGCCCCATGAAAGTAGTCTCCGCCCTGACCACTCTCCGCCACGATGCCTCCAAAAGCATTCGTGAGAAGCACCTCCCGGAAAATCCGAATTCCTCCACTGAATTCGGACATTTTCAGAATCGTTGCTCCAAGTTCACCCATCAAGGTCTCATCCACACTGCCTTCTGGAAGGGATCCTCTCTTTTCGGGATCCCTCCAAGCAGCCGAGAGTTGATCCATAAGGCCTTCCTGCTCTTGAAGACACCGATTAGACCTCAACACCGCATCGATAACTTTTCGTTGCTCGACAAATTCCTCCCAAGTCTCAATTCGAGCCTGCAGGACGCGATCAATTTCCTCCTGAACGGACTGGACCTCTGCTCCTGCCGAGGTCCGGATAGATTCCCGGATCTGATCCTGCGAAATCTTTATCACATACATTCCCACTAACCATATGAGCGCTGGGGGAACGCAGATCGTGAGAAGTAGCTTGGTGGAGAGCCTCATCGATCAATAGTTGAAACGGGATTTCAAATGATAGAAATCCCTACGGGCAAAACTCTCGAGCCTTCCGCCCAACGTCGAGGCGAGACCTATACCTGACTGAGAATGCCGGTAGAGTCCCCAAGCCTTCCCGCTGGAACGCCAATTTCTTCAAGCATCCGCAGGTAGAGGTTATTCATGGGCACATCCCCTTTGAGATCAACGTGTCTTCCGGCACGGAATTTACCCCCAGCATGGCCTGCGAGAATAATCGGAAGATCGTTGTGAGTATGGCGATCCCCATCAGAGAGTCCTCCACCCCAGACAATCATGGAATTATACAACAACGGCTTCCCGTCGACATCCTTAGTATTGCGCATTCGCTCGAGGAAGTAGGCTAGCTGCTCGAGATAAAAGGTATCAATTTTTGCGATCTTCTCGATTTTGTCCCTGTTGCCCCCGTGGTGCGAAAGTCCATGGTGACCCTCCCTTACGCCGTGCGTAGGGAAATTTCTATTGCTGCCATCGTGAGCCAGTAGGAAGGAAGCAATCCGCGTCTGATCTGTCTGGAACGCAAGAATCATCATTTCGAACATGATCCGGATATGCTCGTGGTATTCTCTAGGAACTCCGTTTGCAGGCGCTTCTACACCTGGATCGGGCGGAGGGCCTATGCTTTCAGCCTTCTCGATCTGGCGCTCGATCTCCCTTACGCCCGTCATATACTCGTCCAGCTTCTGCTGGTCGTTTCTCCCCAGGCTCTTTTCCATTGCCTTCGCATCCTCGAGTACAAAATCAAGAATCGAGCGCTTTTCCGCCCGCCTCCTTACTTGACTCTCGCCCCGCTCGGACTTGGTTCCGCTCCCGAACAACCGCTCAAAGACCAACCGCGGGTTGGACTCGGGCGTCATTGGCTGTGTCGCAGAGCGCCAGGAGATGTTATACTGGTAGGCGCAGGAGTAGCCTGAGTCACAGCTACCTGATTTCCTTACCCCGTCACAGGAAAGCTCGAGCGATGGCAGCCTTGTTTCCTGCGCAAGGTAGTTGGCCGCCATCTGATCCACAGAAATTCCCAAGTGAATATCGGACCCTGCTGTTTTCCGAGGACGAGTGCCCGTGAGAAAAGTGGCATTTCCACGCGCATGATCTCCCGCACCATCCCTGCCACCCCAGCCATTGGCCTGCTCCAGCCCTTTCAAAATCTGCAGGTCCGCGCAAGCATCCTTCAGAGACTTCATGGAGTCGTTAAGAACGAAGTTCTCACCGACCCCCTGCGGCCTCCACTTGTCCATGATCACACCGTTCGGAAGGCAAAGGTATGCCATTCGCAGGGGAGCCCCGGTAGCAGTTACCCCACGTGCGCCTGCCAAGGGTTTCGCCAGCCCCAGTGAGCTGAACCCTGGAAGGGCAACAGTTGCTCCCAGCCCTCTCAAAAAGGCTCTTCGTCCTGGAAGTGTTTTCAAATCCCTCATCCGTTATCAGTATACGCTAATATTACAGTGAAACGCACAGAATTCTTGCCTGATTTTCGCGCGTCGCCAACCCTTAATTTTGAAGCCTGTCTCCATCCCCCCGACGCTTCTGGAAGGGCGTGCTCTCCACGACTCCATAAATCAGCTCTGCCATGTTACCTTTCTGGTCGAGTAATCGCTCCACAATCCGGTCCACCGTGGGTGCGTCGTAATACTCTACTCCTCTACCCAGCGCGTAAGTCAGCATCTTTTCGGTCAGACACCGGTAAAAATCCTCCTTACGAGAGCTAATGAGAATCTCCTTTAGCTCCATGACGTTGGAGAATTTCTCACCCGTAACAAGTTGGCCGGCACTGTCAATTGGCTGGCCCGCGTCTTCGTCTCTCCATTGTCCGATCGCATTGAAGTTCTCCAAGGCGAGACCGATGGGGTCCATTCGCTGGTGACAGGACTTACAAAGGGCCTTTTCACGATGTGCAACCATGAGCTCCCTCATTGTCCCCTTGGCAGACTCTTTTTCAGAATCTTCCAGCTCTGGAACATCAGGGGGCGCTGGCGGTGCAGGAGTTCCCAGAATATTCTCTAGCACAAAGAGCCCTCGCTTCACCGGAGAGGTCCTGGTTGGCTGAGAGGTTACGATCAGGAACGTCCCCTGTGTCAAGATTCCACCGCGGGCCCTCTGTTCCTCACCGAACTCAACCCGACGATATGTATCCCCCTTCACTCCTGATACCCCATAGAATTTAGCGAGACTCTCGTTAAGAAAAGAGTATCTCGCATTGAGCAGTTCCAGGATCGGCCGATTCTCTCTAAGAATATGCTGGAAGAAGAGTTCCGTCTCTTCCCCCATGTCTTTTCGCATCTCCTGGTCAAAAATTCGTTCGGCGTTCCTTTTGTTGCTCTCCCCAAGAATATGCCGCACGTCAATATTCAAACTCACAAGATCCCGTGCCTGAAGCCATTGCCCTACGAAATTCTTTACCATGCGATTCGCCTTCTGGTCAGACAGCATCCGATCCACTTGCGAGCGAAGCTTTGCGCGCAGCTGGCCCTTGGATGCCAGCCGCAGCAACTCCTCATCGGGAGTTGAGCTCCAGAGGAAATAGGAGAGTCGTGAGGCCAGCGCAAACTGATCAACTGGAACGACCCTGCCTGGATTATCAGGCTCTGCCTGAGCCTCCCTTCGAAAAAGAAATCGTGGTGAGGTGAGAGTTGCAGTAACCGCAAGCTTCACTCCATCGACAAACTTTGCCCCCTCCTCCTGATTACGATCGAGAGCCAAGGCCGTTAACCCATCAACAATGCGATCCTCCGCTGGACGCCGAAACGCCTTGGACGCAAACTCCCGAATTATGTCGCGTAGATAGGCCTCCCGATCCGACTTCTCCTCTGGCGGCAGTCCCTTAAAAAATATTCTCCGGTAGCTTTCCGGATAGAGCGCCCATTCGCTGCCTGCCTGACGAACCAGTTTGCAATCCTCTACTCTTACTCCCCAGGTTCCCTCCCCCTCTCCTGGAGCTCCCGGGACCATCGAGAACTCAAAACGATGATTTCCCTCGCTTAATTCGATCTCGGCTTTGAACTCACCACTCGAGCGCCTCCCTCCATCGACCTCCACCGACTCAATTTCCTTTCCGTCCACCAGGATGCGCCAGACGGCAGTCTGCCCCTCGGGACGGCCACGCTCGTTCTCAATCCGGTAACTAACCTGCAAATTATACACTCCCGCTTTGCTGAATCTCCTCTCCGCTCCAACTGTGTGCTTCTTGTCAGCTTCCATGAAGCGGGCACTTTGCTGATTGTTTCCCCGCTCACGAAAATTTCCGGCGTCAATTGTGATTGGTCGCCTGCGTATTGACGTGGCGGGAAGAGCGAGGTCAGCAATGGTCTCGGCAGCCAGCAGGTATTTTTCAAGAAGAAGAGGTGAGATTGTCAGCACATCCCCAATGGTATCAAAACCAAATCCGGTGTCATCTGGGGGAAAGTTGTCATCTACGTTATACTCGACCCCGAGAAGATCCCGTATCGTGTTTCGATACTCTTCGCGATTGAGACGTCGGATGGTCACTCTCCCGGGATCCGGATTTTCTGGATCCAGCTTCAGAACATTACTCTCTATCCACTCCATCAGCTCCACCCGCTCCTCGGGAGAAGGTTGGAAATCCCCCTCCACGGGAGGCATGAGATGAGTCCTGACGTTCCTCCAGATTCGCAACCATAGTCCGTGGTTCTCGAGGTGACTTGAGAGATCCTTGAAATCATCCAGCGTAATATCTCCCTTCTTGGCCCCATCTCCATGGCAGTCGTAGCAGAAGTCCTGAAGAAAGGGTTCTATCTTTTCCCTGAACTCCACCTCGACTTCGCCAGATGCTGTTACCGCTATCGCCAGTAGAGCTGCCAATGTAAGACCTGATGACCTCATACGCCTAGCCTCACTACGTGAGGAATGATGCAAAAATAACACTCATTTTTCGCTGTCCTTTCTACTCCATGAGTCCTTGTCGTCGAGAACGATTGTAATCCCCGGAAATCCCTTGACTCCCATGCAGCCAGCACCCACCCATTCTCCCTAAATTATGATGAAGTCAGCTATTACCCTCGCTCAGGTAGCAGAAGCCAAGGCCGGCCCCTTTGTCTTTCATCAGCCTCTTCCTGAAAGCTTCTCAGAAGCCGCGAATTTGGGTTTTGATGCCGTAGAGCTTTTCCTGCCGGGGCCCGACTTCATCGATCCCGAGACCGTGAATTCCATGGCGTCTGATCACAACCTTTCAATCGCAGCGGTCGGCACAGGAGCGGGCATGGTCCAGCATGGCCTTTCCCTCACCGACACTGACCCCGACAAACGGTCTCGAGCCCTTGAATTCGTCCTCTCCATGGTCGACTTTGGCGGCAAGGTCGGCGCGCCGGCGATTCTGGGTTCCATGCAGGGTAAGTGGGGAGGAAATCTCTCCCGGGAACAATCCCTCGCTTGGCTCACTGAAGCACTCCATGCAACCGACGCTCGAGCAGCTGAAAACGGCGTGAGGTTCATCTACGAGCCTCTTAATCGGTACGAAACCAACCAGTTCAATCACCTGTCCACTGCGGCAGCATATCTCGAAGAACATGGACTGGATCATACTGTCCTCCTGGCCGACCTTTTTCACATGAACATCGAGGAGGCAGATGCCGGGCAGGCAATCCGTGACGCAGGATCACGAGTCGGTCATGTTCACTTTGCGGACTCCAACCGCCAAGCCGTCGGATTCGGACATACAGAGATGTCGTCCATCCTCTCCGCTCTCGAAGAGATTGGATACGATGGCTACCTTTCCGCGGAAATCTTCCCTCTCCCAAGCCCTGAGGCCGCCGCAGAGCAGACAATCAAGTCTTTCCAAGCTCTCACCAGCTGAGCCCCCATCTTTTTTCAATCCACGATCCTCCGCCAATTAATGCAATCACGTCCTCTAGGAAATACAGGCCTGAACCTTCCCATCCTGAGCTTTGGTGCATCCTCTCTGGGTCAGGAATTTCGACCTGTTCCTGTCGAGGAAGCACTGTCCTCTGTCCGTGTCGCTCTGGACCATGGGATCAACTTCATGGATACCTCTCCGTTCTACGGCAGGGGCATGTCAGAGGTACTGCTGGGAATTGCACTGCGGGGAGTTCCGAGGGAATCCTACCTGCTGGGATCCAAACTGGGACGCTACTCACTCACACATTTCGATTTTTCAGCCTCCCGAGTGGAGGAGAGCGTTCATGTCTCCTTACATCGTCTGGGAACGGACTACCTAGATGTGCTGCTCCTTCACGATGTTGAATTCGTACAATTGCCTCAGATCTGGGAAGAGACGATTCCTGCAGCCCTTGCCTTGAAGAAGAAGGGGCTGGTTCGGGCTGTAGGCTTTTCCTGCTACCCGATGAAAACCTTTCACGAGGTGCTCGACCACGCCGAAGAGCAACTCGACTGCATCCTTTCCTACAATCAGTACACCCTTCAGAATACATCCTTGGCAGATGACCTGCTGCCGCGACTCCGTGAAAAGAAACTGGGAGTCATGAACGCCGGACCTTTCTCCGCCCGCCTGCTCACCAACGCACCTCTTCCCGACTGGCTCAAGGAACCTGAGGAAGTCAAAGCGGCCGCCCGCAAAGCCGCCCAGATTTGCAGTCAGGAGGGTATTGATATCGCTCAGCTGGCCCTGCAATTTTCGTGTGCGCACGAAGAGATTGCTACTTGCGTCGCCGGATCAGCCAACCCGGAAAATATTCGCAAATGGGCTGAATGGCTGGCCAAACCTCTTCCTCAGGATCTCCTCGACACCGTTCTTCAAATCTTCGATCCAGTGAAAAATATCGGGCACATCGAGGGGCTACCCGAGAACAACTGACAGCGGACACACGACCACATTCCAAGACGTGACTTCCCCTCGACAACCATTAAAAAACTCTACCAATGAAAAGAATCGATAAATTCACCTTCGGGGTCGGCGACCGTTTCGCGCACCAGGCTGCACCCCAGCTCCGGGCTTTTCAAATGCTGGCGTCCCAAGGGGTCTCCGTTACTCCAGTTTGGAACAAGTCCAACCGGGAACACCTCATTGTAGGATCTGATCCGGCAGGCACCAGAGCAGCAGCTGAGAACGCAGTCAATCAGCTCAGCTGGCAGTCAGGATTCCTGCTTGATGCCGATCATATCAACCTTGATACTGTCGACCGGTATCTTCCTCACTGCGACTTTTATACAATCGACGTCGCTGATGACATCGGAACTCCCGCCTCGCCTGAGGAGATCGAAGCCTTCATCAATCGTCATCCCGAGCTGGTTGGCACCATCATCATCGAGGGAATTGCCGCCCCGCTTGAAATTACCCGTGATGTGGTCGAGCAAACCGCAAGGCAGTTCCTGAAAGCCTGTGAGCTTGCCGGCCGGATATATCGGCACATCGCAGCCGAAAAGGGAGGGGAAGACTTTATCGCCGAGGTCTCGATGGATGAAACTGACGACCCACAGACTCCACCCGAGATGCTCGTTATTCTAGCCGCGATCGCAGATCAAAATTTCCCGATTCAGACAATCGCACCGAAGTTTACCGGGCGCTTCAACAAGGGAGTTGATTACGTTGGGGACCTTCCCCAGTTCGAGCAGGAGTTCAACGATGACCTTGCCGTCATCGCCCATGCAGTGAAGACCTACGGATTACCCGAAACTCTCAAGCTCAGCGTCCACTCCGGTTCAGACAAGTTCTCCATCTACGAGCCCATTAAACGTGCACTCGCACGCACCGGAGCCGGCCTCCATATCAAAACCGCCGGCACTACCTGGCTGGAAGAACTCATCGGCCTTGCTGAAGCAGGAGGGGACGCTCTTGCTCTCGCCAAACAGATCTATGCCACCGCGCTGGAGAAAAAAGAGGCTCTGTGTGAGCCCTACGCTACTGTCATCGACGTTGATGACGCGAAGCTTCCGAGCTCCGAAGAAGTCGATGGATGGTCCAGCGAGCAATATACCAGCGCCCTCCGTCACGACCAGAAAAACCCGGACTACAACCAGCATTTCCGCCAGCTTCTCCACGTTGGCTTCAAGGTAGCAGCCGAGCTTGGAGATACCTACCTCGACGCTCTCAAGGCCAATTCTGAGATAATCGGGAAGAACGTCTGCGAGAACATCTACGAACGCCACATGGTGCCTCTATTCGGAGGGTAAAACCTCCCGTCTTCTCAGCTAATCGATGCAGGATCAACGTGCAGATCGTGGCATGCCCGGATAAAGCTCGCCGCACTCCAGGCCTGAAAAGCCTTCCCCATTGGGCGAGCCGTCTGACCGTGGTGCCACTCATTGAATTCCCATTTATGGGAAACTCCACGCGAGCAGAGCTCGGCTAACCTTAGGAGCTCCCGGCATGCCAGCCCTTTCATTCCCAACTTATAAATATACCGCACCCACATGCCACCCACGAACGGCCAGATTCCTCCGTTGTGGTAGTGATTGGGAAGGTTGAGGAGATTCACAGTGTAATAACTGCGCCACTCGGGGTCCCCCGCCTGTACCGGAGGATACAAATTCTTCACAAGCCCTGGTTCATTAGCACCCACACCCCACAAAAAACGGAAGGTCATTAATGCCCTTTCCTTATCCAGAAGCCCTGTAAGATAGGCTAGGATATTGCCATACACATCACAGCGCCAGCTGAAGCTAAACGGTGAAATCTGGGCCATAAGATACCGTGCATCACCCAACGAGTTCTGAGTGTCAGTGAAAGAGAACCGCTGTTCAGAATCCCCATCCGCAGGGCCTCCTCCACCCGCAGTCGACGGCCAGAATTTCTTGACGAGTAGCTTCGCGACCACATCTGCCTGCTTCCGACGCTCCTTCGCCAACTCGACCTCCTCTCTCTGCTCGAGGATGTCCGCGAAACAGACAAGCGAGCGATACCAGAGGACTTCATCATAAAGCACGTGATAACTGAATCCAAACAGATCCGCCCAGTCGCTGGCCTCCGGAATCTCAAGAAGCCCACAGTTATTAGAGTCATGGGCACCAAGCCAGTCCATCGCCAGTTTTAAACCATCAAAATGACGGTCTACTATTGACCAGTCTCCGGTCTCCCTCGCATAGGCTGCGATCCCGATAATGATCCACATGACGCTATCGATTGAGGCGATACCCCCAACTCCCATGTATTCCGGCTCCCCTGTTTCAATCCGCACGTTTGCAGGAATCTGTCCGTTGGGAGCCTGCTTGGACATCAGTGTGTCAAATGTCGCTACCTGTGCAGCGCGAATCTCTTGATCATCCAGATCTAAGGTCCATATCGCCGTTATCGCCCCATCCCGAGCCCACACCGACCGATAATTTTCATCACTTCCCGCATACTCGTTGTGCTCCAGCGAGCATGCGGAGAACCCCTTGGGTGTGATATTGAGCTTCACTGCCTCAAGAGCTTTTTCATAGGCGGTAGCAAGGAACTCCTGATCATCGTGTGTCAGCTCGCGGTATTCTTTAGGGCGAAACAAAACACGCCGCGCAGGCTCGTTCGAATTTGAAGGAGGATGATTCATTCAAGATACGGAATGTTGCTGAGGGGCCACGTCACACGTCTGAATCCTGCCCCTCCGGTTCATCGAGATGCTGGTAGCACCCTCTAAGCTGGTCAAATACCGAAAGAGTCCGCTTTGCAACCCCGGTCCATCCAAATTGCCGTCGAGCAAAACGGGCACCCTCCACAGAGAGTTTTTCCCGCAGACCCTCGTGTCGGAGAGGCATGGCCAGCATCGCCCCGAATTCCTCCGGACAATTAGGATCGCCGTAAAGAGCATGGGTGCCGAACTCGATCGCCTCGTGCAATCCCCCATGTGTCGTGACAACTGTTGGAGTACCACACGCCATCGCCTCGATCGCAGTCATACCAAACGGCTCGTAGCGAGAGGGGAGCGCGAATACCCCGGGAGCCCTGTAATGAGAGGCCATTTCATCATCCTCGATGTAGCCCAGCCACTTTATTGCTCCACCTATATTCAACTTCCCGGCAAGGGACTTCCATTTATCTAGCTTCTCGCGATCCCGGTCCGAATTCGCACCGACTGCCAGATGAATTCGTGCTTCAGGCACCAACGTTCGCAGGGTGGGTAATGCCTGAATGAGCAAATCGATTCCCTTATTATTTGCTGCCCGCGCGACGGTGTAAACATCTGTCGGGGCAAATCCCAGGCGCTTCCGGATATCCTCCAGGTGAGGAGGCCTCACGGGGGTATAACGTCCCACATCGATACCCGGTGGAATCATGTTGATATGGTCTTCTGGAATCCCGTAATGCTCGGTAATCAGCTCAACTTGCTGATGAGTTGTTGCGATAATGCGGTCGCAATTACGAAACACGAGGAACTCTTTGTCGATGCGCTCGTTAAACCGGTAAACCTTCTCCAGATCCTGAGAACCTCGCGCTCCTTCCATGTCCTGCCTCTTCCACCAACCCAGTGAATGCGGTGTGTGCACGTGAGGTAGTTGCAATTCTTCTGCGATCCGCTGTCCCGCCCATCCGGCATCCCAGTAATGGCTATTGACCACGTCATACCTCCGACCCTTCCGGCGTACTTCAGAGAGAAAATTATTCACAAAATCCTGAATAGACTCGTGCATGTCCTCCTTTCGGATGAACTCACCTCCGCCATACGGAATTCTCCAGACCCGCAGACTGTTATTGACCTCGTCGTATTCAGGTTGACCTTCGAAACGCCGCGTCACCACATCCACGTCGTATCCGAGCCGCGCGAAGCGCTTGGCGAGCTCTAGGACAAACACAACCTGCCCTCCCGTGTCCGGCTTTCCCAGTTCAGGCTCTGCTCCCACGTAACCGTGGGTCGAAATCATTAGAATTGATTGTCGCTGGGGATCACTCATGAAGTTCCTCAATTATTCAAAGGAATCACAAACTTCTTCACCCAGCACCTCACCCCGGGGAATTACGCCCCAATGACGCAATCCCTCAATAACCCCAGAAGCGTGTCGACCAGAGGCCTGATAGGCTGTCTCACTTTTCACAGCCTCCCGCAGCTCTGCCCGGGCATTCCCTACCACAATACCCCGGGAAGATATTTCAAACATGGCCAAATCGTTTGCAGAATCACCGGCAACGAGCACTTGCCGTGCCACATCCATACCAAGCAAGTCTGCCACAAAGAGTATTGCCTGCCCTTTCCCAGCCTCGGCCGGCAATATATCAACGTCGTGATGTCCCGAAATGACTATCTGGGAAGGCTGACCGCACCTCGCGATCGCCTTCCTCACCTTCTCTCGACGCCCTTTCCCCTCCACCATAAAACTTGCTTTGTAAGCAGTTTGAAACTCCTGCGCATGCGGAATGCCCCCCAGTTCCTCTACAATCTCGTCAACAACACCCCGCTGCCATCCGGAAAAACGCTCTTCCCACTCCTGAACAGGCTCTCCCTCAACCATCACTTCGGTTCCCATCCCAGTCACAAGGTCCCGCGGAAAATAGCTTCCCGGAAATCCTGCGAGAGTCTTCTCCACACTCATCCGGGGCCGGCTTGAGTTCAAAACCAGACGAAAGATCTCTCCCTGACTTGCGTATTCCAGCAGCTCAGCTAATGCCTCCTCGTCTCCTGTGAGGGTGTCATCAAGATCGCTGACAAGGCACCAGGGAAATGAATCGCTCATAGGCAAACACAAGGGGGGAAAATCCCCGGGCTCTGATTCAGACATTTGCACTCACAATTGCAAGACCCGGACCCCGTTCAGAAACACTTCGCGCTTGGAGAAGGGCCTCTATCGCGCGATCCTGTGACTCACACCATAGACACCTTCCTGCATGCTCGACGCCCACCACCACCTCTGGCAATACGATGCCAACCAATATCCCTGGATCGAAGGAACCTCCGCCCTCGCTCAGAACTACCTCCTTCCGGAACTTATCGAAAACACGACCGCTGCCGAAGTGACTGGCACAGTTACCGTTCAAGCTCGTCAAACCCTCGAGGAGTCCGACTGGCTTCTTGAGTTATCTGATCAATGTGACCTCATCCGGGGAGTGGTGGGCTGGGTTCCTCTCGCTGATCCCGATGTCACCGACCACCTCGACCGCCTCGCCCAACACCGCAAGTTCAAGGCTGTGCGCCACGTAGTACAGGACGAACCCGATGACAACTTCATACTCGGCACTGAATTCAATTGCGGCATTGCCAAGCTCAAGGATTACAATCTCGTCTACGATATCCTGATATTTCAAAGGCATCTCCCTCAAACTATTGAGTTCGTTGACCGGCACCCCGGTCAATCCTTCGTCATCGATCACATTGCCAAGCCCGTTATCCACAACGGGCGGATTGAAGATGAATGGCAACACGGCATGACTGCGCTCGCAGAGCGAGACAATGTCAGTGCCGTAAAGATCAGCGGAATGGTGACTGAGGTGACCGATAGCCAGATCGATGAGGCCACTCTGAAGAACTACTTCGAGGAGTCCCTCGAAATATTCGGGCCCGAGCGTCTCTGCTTTGGAACAGATTGGCCTGTCTGCCTGCTCCGGATCGATTCCTACGTCGACTGGGCAAATTCTGTGCGCGGCTACGTTGCTGATCTCACTGAGGAAGAGCAATATGCAATCCTGCAAGAGAACTGCGAAAAGGCCTATCAGCTATAGGCGTTAGTCATCCCGGCGGGCTAGCCCCATCATCAAAACCTGTATTCGCGACTCCCACTGGCAAGCCCTGACTAAGGGCGAGCGGGATAGCGAAAGGATTTGTCGGGCCGGGCGGGTGGCTCAGGTCTCGACGGAGGATCCTCCTTAATTCTCTTCTGTAGATAGGTAAGAGCAGCCTCTAGCTGGGCGTCGCGACCACCGAAGGATTCATGAGGAAGGTTATCTACAACCATATCAGGCATCACTCCTGTGCCCTCGATAATCCAGGTTCGGTCCGGTGCGTAGACTCCCGTCTCCGGGCTTCGGGCCATACCTCCGTCCATGAGCCGCGTTGCGCCCCGCAACCAGATTCCCCCACCCCAGGTCTTCGTCCCAATCAGGGGCCCGAGTCCAAGGCGCCGGAATCCCTCCGAAAAAGCCTCTCCGTCTGAAATGGTATAGGCATCTATCAGGACGACCATGTGGCCATCAAAGGCAAACTGCATGTTGGCAAAGGGCCGACCTGTCCGGGTTTTCCAATACATCCACGGCTTCCTGCTCAACCGGCTGAGAATCCAGCTATCAATATTCCCTCCATAATTCTGCCGCATATCGATGATGAGCCCCTTCCGATTGAAAACCGGGTAGTAGCCCTTAACGAACTCCGCATAGTTGGAGGCAGACATCCCCCTCATATGGAAATATCCGATCTCCCCATTACCCTTGTTTTCAGCTTCAAGTCGGCGGGTGTATTCCCAGTGACTCGTCTTGAGGTTTCGAAATCCACTCGAGCTCAGAGGAGTCACTATGGACTTTCTGGTTCCGCCGATCCCGATCCTTCGTGACTCTAGAAGAACTTTTCTACCAGCCTTGTTCTTAAGTAGTGCCCCAATCTCTGGAGCTCTGGTGGCAGGTTCGCCATCAACGGAAATAATGACATCCCCGATCTCCATCTCCACCCCAGCCTTGAGTAAGGGACCGACCTCAGCTGGATAATCAGGATCGGTTTCATACAATCGCTCAATCCGAAACCCCTCCTCTACTTTTGAGAGCTGCGCGCCAAGATGTCCAAGACTTGCCCCATCTGTGGCATCACGAATATCCCCAGCATAAATGTCCGTATGCATTGCCGAGAGCTCCCCGACCATCTGGGAAATCAAGTGATCAAGTTCCCACCGGGTAGTAAGTCGTGGAAGAATTGCTTCATGCCTGCGACCCATCGCGTCCCAGTCCACTCGGTGCATCTTTGGATCGTAGAAATAATCCCGATGCATACGCCAGGCGTCACGAAACATCTGCCCCCACTCCTGAGCAGGGCTCACGCTGAGCGAGAGCCCACTAAGGCTAAGCTTTGCCTGAGTGGAGCTACTCGGCGGTTTTCCCGTAGCCGGAAACACATAAAAACTGTCCCCCTTGCGCACCAGACATGTGGTGCCATCTCCCGAGATCTCATAACCGCGCACCTCTGTCATCACCGTGGTCCACTTATGCCGGGCGGAATCAGCGGTGATGGGAAAGGAAACCAGTGATGATTTACGACTCAACGAAAGAGAAGAATACAGGCAGTAGAGGTTCCCACGGGCTCTCGTTAGATATCGGTAATTGCTAGCCTCCACTGGTAATACAAAAAGGCGGCCATCGAGATTCTCCAGATTGACTCCTTCTTCCTTCTCCTTTCCCTCCACCACTGGTGGGAGCTCACCCTCGTCCGAGGCCGCAAAGGGAGAGCGCTGCCCTCCAATCAGATCGAGAGCAAAAATTCCAGCCGTCTTGTCAAGAAGAGGCTCAGGTTGGCGGGCACCCCAGGGAGAGCCCTGCACGGAACGGAAAGTCCGGTCCGAAAGAAAGTAGAGCCATTTTCCTTCCGCTCCGAAGACAGGACTGTAGCTATCGAGGCGCGCAGTAGTAACCGCCACAGGCGTATTTCTTTTCTGGGTGTCATAGAGAAAGATTCTCTTGGCCTGATTCTCCATGGTATCCGCGTAGGCGATCCACTGACTATCGGGTGACCATGTCAGATCTATGTAGTCCCATTCATTGCCCTCTTCCGAACGTGCCACCTCCCACTCCTCACCACTGGAAAGGTCCCGCATCCACAGGACTTGGTTCCGATCCGTGTGAGCTAGCAGCTTCCCGTCTGGCGAGGGAATTCCATCATGCCGCAGGGTCGTCCCTCCCGAGGTGATGGGCGATGGTTCCCCCAACCCATTTGCAGGCTCACGCCAGAATTCCATCTCTCCACTACGATCAGAGAGGTAGATCACATCCTTGCTTCCGGGCAAAAAGCGAAGATCTCTGGTTCGACTCTCACTATCTTGTCTGAGCCGTATGATCCGGCCGGCCTTCGCAGGCAACACATAGCCACGTCCACGAACAGTGAGGCCTACCTGTTTGCCATCATGGGAAAGAAACCAGGAATTGAGGTAGGACATCGGGTTACTGATCCATCGCTCCCGCTTCTGATCAAAGTCAGAGGCCAATCGAACATCTAACTTACGTAATTTGTTCTCCGCTATCTCGTAAATCCAGATATCCGCGCGATTACCGAAGACAACCCGCCCATTATGGAGCGAGGGAGAAAGAAGATCCCATCCTGCAAATGACGTATGCTGAACCAGCCCCTTACCCTCGAGGGTCATTGACCATAGATTCATCGTGCCATCGCGATCACTACTGAAGTAGAGGCGATCCTTCCACGCCATGGGTTCGCGGCTCGTCCCATCATAATCCGGAGTCAGCGGAACGGCTTCGTCATCTCCCTCCCGGAATCGCCATAGGTTTTCGATGAGCCCTCCCCGATACCTTTTCGCAAAACTGTTCTGCCGAGGCAGGCGAGTGAAAAACAAGGTCTTCTTGTCATCAGAGAACTCACCATCACTGGCCTGCTCCAAAGGAATCAGTTTTTTCTTCCCGCTCTCAATATTCAGCACGGCGAGCTGATGAGTGTCACGGGTAGCAAAATACCAGGTCGCGTAGACCAGCTCCGTATCAGACTTCCACGAGACGGGCCTTGGGCCCCGGCGCCCACTAACGCCCTCGTGAGTGATGCGTGAGGGTCGCCCTCCCTCCAGAGGCATGACATAAATCTCATGAGTCCCATCGTACGATGCCGTGAAGGCTACAGTTTTCCCATCGGGGCTGATGCACGGGAAGCGCTCACGCTCAAGATGGGTTGTGAGTCGCCGGGCGGTTCCGCCCTCCACGGGGACCCTCCAGAGATCACTCTCGGCATAAAAGACAATCGTCTCGTTGTGTATCGCGGGGTGTCGGTAGTAGCCCAGAAGGCCTTCCGCGCCAAATACGGGCATGGAGAGCAGCACGATCGCTGCCAGCGCACATC
>TARA_B100001057_G_scaffold64119_1_pt1 | contig 20777 bp, 14 predicted proteins | sample TARA_B100001057 | Tara Oceans TARA_B100001057 (sample SAMEA2621839) | marine metagenome | biome: marine biome (ENVO:00000447); feature: surface water layer (ENVO:00002042); material: "saline water (ENVO:00002010), including plankton (ENVO:xxxxxxxx)" | depth 5 m
GAACATCCAACACTGAAAGTTAAAAGTCCAATTAATAATATATATATGTTTTTCATTTTATAATTTTTGTTGTTTTAATTTCTATCTCGTATCATAGAACGCATAAATTTAAATTAATTAATTAGGTGTTTTTTAATAATTTGATAGTTTTTTCTTATAGTTGTATTTTTATTTGTAATTAGAAGTTTATCTGAACCCCAAATGAGATTATTCTTGGTGCTGGATAAGTTCCTTCATCAACTCCTATTGTAATAGGGCCTCTACCTGCAACCTCAGGATCCATTCCAGTATAATCTGTAATAGTAAACAAATTAGTTGCACTTCCATATATTCTTAACATATCAATGCTTCCCAATCCTGTGGCGGCTAAAGCGTCTGAAGGAATAGTATATCCTACTTGTAATTGTTTCAACCTAATGTATGAACCATCTTCTACAAAGAATGAGTTAGGCTGAGTTTCAGCATTTTGCACACTCATTGATAGAGCTGGTTGATTGGTATTGGTATTTGTAGGAGTCCAGGAATTTAACACTGCATCAGTTCTTCCACCATGAACAAACGTTGGGAAGTGGGTATATATTTTTACCCAGTTATAAATGTCGTTTCCTTGAGAACCATTGAAAAACAATGAAGCATCCCAATTCCTATAAGTTAAATTAGCATTCAATCCAAAAGTAAAATCTGGATGTGGACTACCAATTACAGTTCTATCTGAGTCATCAGTAACACCATCGCCATTTGCATCTAAGAAATTAAGACGTCCTGTAGAAGTTAGGCCATCATGTGGCTTACCGTAGAAGACTGATATTGGCTCCCCTGGCATGAATCTTGTCACAGCTCCTTCTCTGAAAGTAGTTCCAACTTGAAATGCATCGTTGACTGTTGATTTAACCAAGTTCTTGTATGATGCTACGTTAAAGTCTATGCTATATCCGAGACCACCGCTTGTTTCATTTGAGTAATTAAGAGTTACTTCATAACCTTTGTTTTCAACTTCACCCGCATTTACATATGGTGCAGATGCATCAATTGCAGTTGTTCCGATAATAGAAGTATCTTGAACAATCAGATCTTTTGTTGTCATAACAAAGTAATCTACACTACCAGATAATTTACTGTCTAGAATAGAAAAATCTAAACCTATGTTACTTGAAACAGAAGTTTCCCATGTTAAATTAGGGTTTCCAACACTTGTAAGTGCAGCACCAGTAGAAACGTTACCTCTTGCTCCTGTAAAAGAGTAAAAAGCAGTACTTTCACTAAGTGAAGAAATATTAACATCAGGGTTAGATGCTGTTAATGACTGGTTACCTATTTCACCATATGAGGCTCTAAGTTTTAAATTATTTATTAGGCTACTATTGAAAAAGTTCTCTTTATCAATAACCCAACCAAGACTTACATTAGGAAATATATCATCAGCATATTCTTTATTAAAACGTGAACTTACATCTTGTCTAAGACCACCTGAAAATAAATATTTTCTTTTGTAAGAATAACTTAGATTGACAAACTGTGATGCCAAAGTATTAACATTTTCATATCCAGAAGTATCAGGAGTACCAGTACCTGTAGAAAGAAGAACAAAAGAAGGAGAATCAAATAAAAACTGATTTCTATTAATATTCATTCCTTTAATGTAACCTTTAACAGCCTCATAACCAGCTAAAACATCAACTGCATGGTCTCCAATTGTTGTGTTGTAGCTGAGTACATTTGTCCAAGTCCACTCATATTGATTAAATGATTGCTCATTTAAATTACCACCTGAGTTTGTTTCTCCTTCAGGAGTATAGTCAGCAAAAGCCCTTCTCATGAAAGTTCTAGTTTGACCCCCAAATGTTGATTTTACCTTTAGATTTTCTAAAATACCACTAAGATCTATTTCTGTGTATACGTCACCGATAATTCTAGTGCTTTTGTTGTAATCATCTGCCGCTCTAACATGAGTTGCGTAAGGATTGTCAGAGTTACCCAAGTTGTTTGAAGTAACATATATACCTGCTAGGTCTCCGTCTTCTTCAAAAAGAGGAACTAAGGGTGACATTCTCATAGCTTCTTGAGTGTATGATCCATGAGCTTGCTCTTTATCAGTTGTAGCAGCTAGGTGTTGACCAAAGGTAAATATACCCGCTCTAAACTCAGAGTTAAGTCTAATTCCATATCTTTCATAACCAGAATTTGGAATAGTACCTTCTCTATCTGTATGGTTAACATTGAATAAAAAGTTACTATCCTCAGAGCCGTTAGATATGGATACATTAATATCTGATACAGCACCTGGATCAAAAATAGCATCAAACCAATCTGTTCCGTTTGGATTCACTTTTACAACATTTCCTCTAGTATTTCCTTGAATGAATTGAGGAACAACTGCATTAGCTCCACTTCCATACTGAACGTGATTAGGCTGGAGTCCATCATTAGCATAACTTTGCCATAACATGTCTCCGTGCTGTTGAGCAGTCAATAGTGTTGGAAGGTTGGTTGCATTTGCAATACCATAAGATGCATTTACAGAAACCTTCGTTCCTGAAGTACCTCTTCCATTTTTAGTAGTAATAAGTATAACACCATTTGATGCTCGTGCTCCATATATCGCAGCTGAACCATCTTTAAGTACACTTATATTTTCAATATCAGCTGGGTTGATACTGTTAAGTACAAATCCGTCCTGAGTTTGAACCCCGTCTATAACATATAAAGGGTCGTTATTATTTGGAGTTCCGTAACCTCTAATTCTAACAACAGGTGCAGCACCAGGCTGACCACTGTTTGTTACAGTAAGACCTGCTACTCTACCTTGTAGTGCTTCAGCAGCATTCGATACAGGAACTTTAACGGCTTCTCCTACATCAACTGTAGCAACAGATCCAGTAATGGATCCTCTAGCCTGAGATCTATATCCTGTTACGATAATTTCCTCTAATTCAGAGTCTGCCGCAAGTGTTACATTTATTTGATCTTGGTCTCCAACAGTGATTTCTTGGGTTGCGAAACCAACAAAGGATACGATAAGAACGTCTCCTGATGATGCATCGATGGAGTAATTACCATCAAAATCAGTTGAAGTACCTTGATCTGTACCTTTAACTTGAACTGTTGCCCCTGGAAGGGGACCATCTTCGCTAACTACAATACCAGTTATAGTTTGAGCGAACATGCTGACACTAATAAAAAAAGATAGTAGTGACAGTAACGAAGTCTTGAAATTGTTTTTCATTCTTTGCTTATTTTTGGTTAATATGTTTGATTTACTAAAGTCGTAGATAACAATAATACAACATTGTTTTAAAATACACAACTAATTTTATATTTTCTCGGGCATTCAAAAACCCTTGATTTTTGCACATTCAGCAAGTCTATGGCACAAATATTACACAAAAACAATTTTACTATTGTTTTAATTAGCGATTTGACAAAAATGCTTTTATAAAATATGGAAACTAAGGGTTCTCTTAATTTAAATTTGATCTAAAATAAATCTTTCTGATTATTTTTAATTATGCCCAAATGTTTGTATGCCCTCTCGGTAACTTCTCGTCCTCTTGGTGTTCTGACAATGAACCCTTGCTGTATTAAAAATGGTTCATAGACCTCCTCAATAGTTTCACCATTTTCAGCCACTGCAGTGGCGAGTGTAGATATTCCGACTGGACCACCTTTAAACTTATTTATTAAAGTTGTTAAAATCTTATTGTCCATCTCATCTAAACCATAATCATCTACATTTAACGCCTTCAAAGCATATTTTGTAATTTCTATGTCTATGGAACCATCACCTTTAATTTGTGCATAGTCTCTTACTCTTCTTAATAAGCTATTTGCAATTCTTGGGGTTCCACGACTTCTGCTTGCAATTTCGATTGAAGCTTCTTGATTCACTTCTACCTTCAATATATCAGAACTTCTTTTTATGATACCCGAGATTACCTCAGTTGAATAATACTCCAACCTACTACTAATTCCAAATCTTGCTCGCATCGGAGAGGTTAATAATCCTGATCTGGTTGTGGCTCCAACAAGAGTAAAAGGGTTAAGATTAATTTGAACAGATCTTGCGTTTGGCCCTGTTTCGATCATTATGTCAATTTTATAATCTTCCATGGCAGAATATAAATATTCCTCAACAATGGAGCTTAAACGGTGTATTTCGTCTATAAAGAGTATGTCTCTTGGCTGAAGATTTGTTAATAAACCAGCTAAATCTCCAGGTTTATCTAGAACTGGTCCAGAGGTCATTTTAATATTTACATCTAACTCATTGGCCAATATGTAAGCTAAAGTTGTTTTGCCAAGACCCGGAGGGCCGTGGAAAAGGGTATGATCTAATGCATCTTCTCTTTCATTAGATGCTGCCACAAAAACCTTTAAATTCTCTAATACTGATTCTTGACCAGCAAAATCATCAAAAGATAGGGGTCTTAGTGCACGATCAAACTCCTGTTCTTCGGAATTAAAATTTAATCCGGTTGCATCTAGGTTTTCATTCATCTAATAAAGATATCAATTTTAATTTCTTAACTAAGAAATTAAAATTGGTTTGGTTTATTAATGTTGTAACTCTTCTTCATCCTTTTTTAAAGGAATATTTTGAGGCACAAAATCTTCCTTGTGTCCTGGTTTGGAGTAGTCGTATGCCCACCTGTGAACATGTGGAATTTTACCATGCCAATTTCCATGAAAGTGTTCGATGGGGGCTGTCCATTCAAGTGTATTTGAGTTCCATGGGTTCTGCTCAGTTTTCTTTCCATAAAACATACTATATATAAAATTATAAAGAAAAACTAGCTGTGCAACACCAGCAATAAGGGCAAAAACTGTAATTACCACATTGATATTTGCAAGGTCGTCAAAATATGGAAAATTAGTATTGGTATAATAACGCCTGGGTAGTCCAGCCATACCAATGAAATGCATTGGGAAAAATACACCATATGCACATATTGCTGTTACCCAAAAGTGAATATATCCCAAATTTTTATTCATCATCCTTCTAAACATTTTAGGAAACCAGTGATAGACTCCAGCAAAAAGACCGTAAAGTGCTGAAATACCCATAACTAAATGGAAATGAGCAACTACGAAATAAGTGTCATGAACATTAATATCCAATGTGCTATCTCCTAAAATTATTCCAGTTAATCCTCCTGATATGAATGTAGAAACCAATCCAATTGAAAATAACATAGCTGGGTTTAATTGTAGATTTCCTTTCCACAAAGTGGTTATATAATTGAAGGCTTTAACAGCAGACGGAATAGCAATCAACAGAGTTGTAAATGTGAATACTGAACCAAGAAAAGGATTCATTCCTGATATAAACATATGGTGACCCCAAACAATAGTTGACAAAAAAGCAATAGCTAAAATGGATGCAACCATTGCTCTGTAACCAAAGATTGGTTTACGAGCATTCGTTGATAAAACCTCAGAGGTAATTCCTAGTGCAGGGAGTAAAACTATGTATACTTCTGGGTGACCCAAAAACCAAAAAAGATGTTCATATAAAACAGGTGATCCACCTTGATAATGAAGTACTTCTCCCTGAATGAAAATATCAGACAAGAAAAAAGATGTACCAAAACTTCTATCCATTATAAGCAACAAAGCAGCAGAAAGTAGAACTGGAAATGATACTATTCCAATAATCGCCGTAACAAAAAATGCCCACACGGTTAAAGGAAGTCTGGACATTGTCATTCCTTTAGTCCTTAGGTTTATTACTGTCACAACATAATTTAATGAACCTAGAAGGGAAGAAGCAATAAATACTGCCATAGATAAAAGCCATAAAGTCATTCCTGCTCCTGATCCTGGTTGGGCTTGGGGTAAAGCAGAAAGAGGAGGATAAACAGTCCATCCTGCTGCCGCAGGTCCAGCCTCAACAAAAAGTGATGAAATCATTAGAGTACAGGATAAAAAGAATAACCAAAATGATACCATATTCAGAAAACCTGAAGCCATATCTCGGGCACCTATTTGCAATGGAATTAAAAGATTAGAAAATGTTCCACTAAGCCCTGCAGTTAAAACAAAAAATACCATGATGGTACCGTGTATAGTTACTAGAGCAAGATATACATTTGGATCCATGACCCCATCGGGCGCCCATTTACCTAGTAAAACATCAAAAATACCAAATGGCTTTTCTGGCCATGCTAGTTGAAGTCTAAATAGTAATGACATTGCAATACCAATTATACCCATGAATAAACCAGTAATTAAATATTGTTTGGCAATCATCTTGTGATCTTGACTAAATATATATTTAGTTACAAATGTTTCTTTATGATGATGTCCGTGATCTTCTTCTTGAATTTTTATTGCTTCTGCTGACATATAGTATAATTTATTGAATGAATTGTGAAAAAGTCTGTTGACTTTCTATCCATGAATTAAATTCGTTTTCTGTTTCTACAATTATTTTTATTTGCATGTTATAATGTGATGCCCCACATATTTTGTTACAAAGTAACAAAAAATCAAAAACATAAGGTTCCAAAATTTCTTCGCCTTGTGCTATCAAATCTTTATTTTTTGCGTCCCTAATTTCGTTTATTTTTCTAACTTTTGAAACAATTTCGGGCTCCATTCTCATTTGTTCAGTTGTCTTATTTGGAGTGAAAGCAAACTCAGTTATCATCCCTGGTACACAATTCATTTGAGCTCTAAAATGTGGCATATACGCCGAGTGTAAAACATCCTGAGATCTCATCTTAAACTGAATTTCTTTTCCAACAGGCAAATGTAGTTCTTGTACAACAATATCATCTAAGCCATTGGGATCAGTAACATCTATTCCAACGAGATTTCTTCCATCAAAATCTTGAAGAAAACGAACATTAGCATCCCCAAGAACATTATCCTTCCCCCCATATCTTACTTTCCAATTAAATTGTTGTGCATACAGTTCAACAACAAGTGCATCTTCGTCCTCTTCAATGAACATTATGTCATTCCAGGTGTATAATCCATAAAGAATTAAAACAGCCAAAACGATAGTTGGAATTATTGTCCAAATAGCCTCAAGCCTGTCATTATCTGCATAGAAGAGTGCTTTACGCCCCTTGACACCTCTGTATTTATATCCAAAATAATGTAGTAAAGCTTGTGTGACTGTTTGTACAAAAAATATCACAGAAAAAGTTACCCATAACAAACTATCATATTCTGTTCCATGCTCAGATGCTGAAATAGGTAAAATGACATCTCCCCACTTAAAAAAAGAAAAAATTGTCAATACGTAAATGAAAATCAAAAATCCAAACATCAATTTACCTTGAGTTTGATTATCTTGATCATCAGCAATTTCAGTTGATTCTGATTTTGGCTGAGATAATTCCAAAATCTTGGAAACTTGCCAAATCGAAACTGATATTAGTATGAGTATTAATAATGTTAATAAAACTATCATATTTTAAATTAATAATGAAAGTGTTGACTTTCTTTTAAAAAAGGGTCTCCCTTAGTTAATAATGGTGCTTTTTCAAGGGACTTGAATATAGTTAAAATAAACAGCCCTAGAAAAAATAAAAATCCTCCTATCTCAGGAATACCTATGAACCACTGATCCCCCACTGCAGAGGGCATTATCATGTTAAAGACATCTAAATAATGCCCTATAACAATAATTATTCCAGTCATTATTATTAAAAAGTTATCTCTTTTATAATCTCTGTTCATCAGGACCAAAAATGGAAAAATGAGATTCATTACTAACATTCCAAAAAATGGGATTGAATAATCTTCAATTCTCGTAATAAAATATGTAACCTCTTCAGGAATATTTGAATACCAAATCAACATAAATTGTGAGAACCACAAATATGCCCAGAAAACAGATACACCAAACATGAACAGACCTAAATTATGTATATGACTTGCGTTTACAAATTCTAGATAACCAGAAGACTTAAGATAAATAGTAACTAATGCGATTACTGTTATTCCTGTGACAAACATACTGGCAAATACATACCAACCGAATAATGTGCTAAACCAATGAGGATCTATAGACATAATCCAATCCCATGACATCATTGATTCAGTATATATATAGAAAACCAGAAAACCTGCAGCTAATCTAAAATTAAGTTTATGATTTTTTAGATAATCGCCCTTGTCCTGTCTTATTGAAATTCTTCTAGAAATGAAACGATATAAATTCCAACCAATTAAGTAAAATAGTGCCCTTATAATAAACCACTTGCCATCTAAATATCCTGATTTACCCTGGATTATTTCATCATGAGCAACGACATCAGGGTCCATCCAAATAAAAAGGTGATTTAAATGCATAACCGAAAGAATTAAAATGATAAAAATGCTAAAACTTCCAACAATCAAATAACCTGTAATTCCTTCCATCACTCTAAATAAAACAATAGACCATCCAGCTTGAGCAGCTCTGTTAATTGCATAAAAAGCTAAAACCCCCAGTGGAATCATGAAGAAGAAAAATGCTGCTACATACAAAGCAGCCCAGGGCCTGTTTTGTAGCTGGTGGAATAAATGTTCGTCATGATCAACTTCATGATTTTCAGAATGACCACCTTCATCAAATTTATGTTCTTGATTTTGGATCTCGTCAACATACTTATTTTCAGTGTGTGACGAACTAGAATGATTTGATTCTGGGTGGTTATCATGATTTGTAGTCGGACCGTGGCTGTCTGAATGATGTGTACCTGATATTATTTCTTTTGCCTCGGAAATAGAAGATGGTGCAGTTAAAAACCCATACCCAAGACCAATTAGCCCCAAAATGATCAAAGCAACTGATGTGTTTCTGATATTATTTGTAAAAATATAATTCAATTTCATTATCTATTTTATAAGTTTTGATCTCAGTAACATTACATGTTGGGCTATTTGCCATCTTTCTTTTGCATTAACCTGTGCAGCATGCGAACCCATAGCATTTTTTCCATACATTAAAACATGATATATACTTCCAGGTGTTATATCTCGGTCTTTATAACTAGGGATTCCCAAAAACTTTTCTCTTGTCATTAAAATTCCTTGTCCATCACCCTTGTTACCGTGACATACTGCACAATATATACCATATAATTCTTTGCCGGTATTCAGATTGATATCATTGGTTTCAATTGGCGATAATAAATTAATTTTTGCATTTTCATAACCATCGTTAGTGTCTGGATAATCATACGGAGCCCAACCACGTGAAACAGTATTTTCAACTGGAATTTGAGCCTCGATTCCATTATTGAAAGCATCACTATCAGCATAAGTCTCATAGCCCAATGATTCGTACATGTTAGGAAAATACTGGTAATTTGGTTTGGATGGATCAAAACAAGATTGCGTCAGAATGACTATTCCAAGAAATAATCCAAAATGTATTTTGAAATTAATCATTTTTTTCCACTTTAGTTATTTCAATAGCCCCTGTTGATTTTACTAACTTTAGAAGTTGTTCCTCGTTTTTGCCAATAGAAATCTCCATTAAAAATTTATCGTCAGTAGTCAATGGATTGGGATTTTCGGCATTTTTAAATGGCCATAATTTACTTCTCATGTAAAAAGTAATCACCATTAAATGTGCAGCAAAAAAAACAGTTAATTCAAACATAATAGGAACAAAAGATGGCATATTTTCTATGTAAGAAAAACTAGGTTTACCACCAATATTTTGTGGCCAATCTTCTATCATTATATAATTCATCATTAGTATTGATACAATAAAACCAAGACAACCATACATAAAAGACGTAATAGCTATTTTTGTTCCTTCAAGACCTAAAGCCTTGTCTAAGCCATGCACTGGAAAAGGGGTATAAACCTCTTCAATATGAAATTTATTGGAACGAATCTCTTTGACTGCTTTTAAAAGCAAATCATCATCGTCATATAGTGCATGTATAACTTTACTACTCATTTCTATCCCTTAATTTTTTATAATATTCTCCCGATGATTTTAAAATTGTTTTCACTTCTGCTTGAGCAATAACTGGAAATGTCCTCGCATAGAGCAAAAATAATACAAAGAAAAAACCTATTGTGCCAATAAAAATACCAATATCAACAAATGTTGGCGAAAACATTGTCCACGAGGAAGGTAGATAATCCCTATGAAGGGATGTAACAATTATTACAAACCTTTCAAACCACATGCCAATATTAACAACGATGGAAATAATAAAAGAAAACATTATACTAGTTCTTAACTTTTTAAACCACATAAATTGAGGTGAAAAAACATTACAAGTCATCATAGACCAATATGCCCACCAATAAGGACCAGTAGCTCTATTTAAAAATGCATACTGCTCATACTCTACACCGGAATACCAAGCAATAAATAATTCAGTGATATATGCCACTCCTACAATGGACCCGGTAATCATTATAACAATATTCATTAATTCAATATGCTGAATTGTTATGTAATCCTCTAAATTTGAAACTTTTCTCATTATTATCAACAAAGTATTTACCATTGCAAAACCAGAAAAAACTGCTCCTGCTACAAAATAGGGTGGAAAAATAGTTGTATGCCAACCAGGTATAACAGAGGTGGCAAAGTCAAAAGATACTATCGTATGAACTGATAAAACCAAAGGAGTAGCAAGTCCTGCTAACACTAATGATACTTCCTCAAAACGTTGCCAATCTTTTGCTCTCCCCGACCAACCGAAGCTTAATAGCGAGTATATTTTTTTTTGAAAAGGACGAACAGCCCTGTCTCTTATCATTGCGAAATCTGGCAAAAGACCTGTCCACCAAAAAACCAATGATACAGATAAGTATGTTGATATCGCAAACACATCCCACAATAAAGGAGAATTAAAATTAACCCATAATGAACCAAAAGTATTCGGAATTGGTAATGTCCAATATGCTAACCATGGTCTTCCCATGTGAATGATCGGAAATAAACCTGCCTGAATTACTGAAAAAATTGTCATTGCCTCTGCAGATCTATTAATCGCCATTCTCCACTTTTGTCTAAATAAGAGTAAAACTGCAGAAATAAGAGTTCCTGCATGACCAATTCCTACCCACCAAACAAAATTTGTAATATCCCATGCCCATCCAACTGTCTTATTTAAGCCCCATACACCGATTCCAGTAGATACGGTGTATATTATGCAACCAATACCCCACATAAAGGCAGATAAAGAGATACCAAACACAATCCACCAAAGTTTATTTGCCTTTCCTTCAACTGCAGATGCTATATCTTCTGTAACGTCTTGATATGACTTATCACCAGTAACAAGGGGCTTTCTAATCGGTGCTTCGTAGTGTGATGCCATATTATATTTTTTTATCAGTATTTCTGACTTTAACCTGGTACATAACATTAGGTTTTGTACCAACACTTTCCAACAAATGGTACATTCTGTCGTCTTCTTTTAATTTTGAAACCTTACTTTCTTTATCATTAATATCTCCAAATACCATCGCTCCTGATTCACAAGCGTCAGAACAAGCGCAACTCCAATCACTATCATTTACTTCTCTTCCCTCTAACTTTGCGTCTAAAATTGTTTTTTGGGTCATTTGAATACAAAAAGAGCATTTTTCCATTACACCTCTTGACCTAACAACCACATCCGGATTTAAAACCATTCTTCCTAGGTCATCATTCATATGGTAATCAAACTCATCATTTTTGTTATACAAAAACCAATTAAACCTTCTGACCTTATAAGGACAGTTATTAGCACAGTATCTGGTTCCTATACATCTGTTATAAGCCATGTGATTTTGACCCTGTCTTCCGTGTGATGTTGCAGCTACTGGACATACAGTTTCACATGGGGCATGATTACAATGTTGGCACATAACCGGCTGAAAAACAACTTGTGGATTTTTGGATGGATTTTCCATCTGTCCAAATCTTGACAAAGAGTCTGATAAACCTGATATATTATCTACTGATTTATTGTCTTTTTCAAAAGACTCCTCAGAGGAGTAATATCTATCAATTCTGAGCCAATGCATATCTCTTGATTTCCTTACTTCTTCCTTTCCAACAACAGGAACATTGTTCTCAGCATGACAAGCTATTACACATGCTCCACATCCAGTACAGGAATTTAAATCAATTGAAAGATTAAAATGGTGACCTATTGAACGATCATACTCTTTCCACATATCTACTTCAGGAGACGTCACTTTTGTTTCAATGTGATTTTTGGAAACCTTTGGAACAGGGTTCCAGTATTCCTTGTCTTTTGTATTGAAAATCTCAAGAGTAGTCTCTTTAATTATGTCGCCTCTCCCCATAAGTGTGTTGTGTAGTTGGACACAAGCAAACTCATGATATCCAGGAGCGGGAAGTATTTCTACTTCTTGAACTCTATTTTGATTTTTATACAAATGGTATGCATTTACCCCGACTTGTAATTCTTTTTTTAATCCCATTTTTTTACCAAAACCAAAAGCCAAGCCAACAGTACCTGGTGATTGTCCAGGCTGAATTATAACAGGCGCGATAAGGCTTTTATTAGCAACAATGACGTTTGCATAACTACCATTCAAAGCACCATTCGCAACACTAACATTTTTTAATCCGATTCTGCTGGCATCTTCATTTGATATTGTCAAATAATTATCCCATGAGACCCTTGTTATTGGATCAGGAAATTCCTTCAGCCAAGGATTATTTGCTTGTCTGCCATCACCAGTACCAATTTTAGGATATAAAATTAATGACATCTTTTCACTTTTATTTTTTTTAATTAGTGAACTATAGTCTCCAATCTTATTCGATATTTCAAAACCAGATAATTTATTAATTATTGAATTTTCTTTTGTAAAATATCCATCGTGTAGTGCCTTGCTGAACGATTTTCCTAATAAAATATTTTTAGTCCAATAATTTTTTATAAAAGAGTAATAGCTCTGTTCTTCATCTATCATCTCTATTAGGAAATCCTGATATTGACGAGTATTGAATAATGGGCGGATAGTTGGTTGAGCAAGAAAATATTGCCCTGTTTTGAATTCATAATCTCCCCAAGATTCTAAATAATGATGATTTGCTCCTACGAATTCACAAACGGAGGCGGTTTCATCCAATTTTAAAGAAAAGGACAATGAAAAGTCTAGTGCCTTTATTGCTTTGGATATTTTATCACCATCTGAAAGATCATTCACAGGATTAACTCCTATTGTGATTAACCCTGCTATTTTTTTACTAGCAAGATCATTTACTAATTTTTGCAACTTAATATTGTCTCCTTTACGAATCAATCTGGGTTTTAGGGGATCAAAAGCATTGCTTTTAATAATTGTATTAATTGCCAAGACCATCTCTTGAGCAGTTGTATCTTGTATTCCTGAGACCAAGACCGCATTAGGCCCTGATACTTTCAATTTTTTGAATGCTTGATTAGCGAAATCTTCTAGTCTTTTATCTAAGACAAATTTTAAAGGTTCGTCTATTAATTTTCCATATATATATGCCAATATTTTTTTTTGGTCATTTGGAGTACCAGGAATCCTAGTGTCAGCATTAGCTCCTGATAAAGTCATATTAGATTCAAACTGCATATGGTATGACATACTATAAACATTAGTGTTATTTTTTTTAGGAACACGTCGTTTTGCATATCCTTTGTCAAAGCCACCACCATGCCAATCTCCTAGTATATCTGCGTCTATTGAAACTATTGTATCTGCTTTAGAAAAATCATAGTCTGCCAATCCTCTGAAACCATATATATTCTCAAATGCATCCAAGGTTTCAGACTCAGAAATGGTATCATAAACTATATGATTTACATTTGGATATTTTAAAATTAGTTTTTGAATTAAATCGTTTACGGTTGGACTAGCAAAAGTTTGAGTTAAAATAGTAACAGGTTTATTCTCATTTTTAAGCAAATCCAGTTTTTTCTTAACCTGAGAATTAAAGTCATCCCAATTGGAATCAATTTTGTTAATTTTTGGGGCTTTCAACCTAAGAGAATCATACATGGACAAAACAGAAGCATGAACTCTCGCATTAGCAGAACCAAAAATTGGCGATTCGGAATTTTTACTGATTTTAATTGGTCTACCCTCCCTTGTTTTAACCAAAACTGATGCAAAATCATATCCATCGGCAATGGTTGTAGCATAATAATTTGCCAGACCTGGTCTTATCTCTTCAGGCTGAACCACGTATGGAACAGATTTTATAACAGGTCCTTCACAAGCTGCAATTGTTGCAGCAGCAGTAGTAAACCCAGCATACTTTAGAAAATCTCTTCTTGTTGTAGAATTATCCTGAACTTTCGAATCATCTTTATTAAAGTCCTTTGGGAGTTTTTCTACAAACTCATTTTGTTCAAGTCTGTCAACAATAGGATTGTTTTGATCAAATTGATCAACACTTTTCCAATATTTTTTTATTACTGACATACTTAATTTCTATTTAATAATGACATTTTCCACATTCTAAACCGCCCATCTGAGCTACAGTTAATTTTTCTACACCGTATTTTTTTGATAATTCATCGTGTATTTTTGTATAATATTCATTATCCTTAACTTTTATGTTTGTTTCACGATGACAATTTATACACCAACCCATTGTTAGGGGTGAATATTGGTACATAATTTCCATTTCCTCAACTGGTCCATGACACTTTTGACAATCTACCTCACCAACCATAACATGCTGAGCATGATTGAAATATACAAAATCAGGTAAATTGTGGATTCTTACCCACTTTACAGGTTCTGTATTACCATTATAAACCTGATTTTCCTCATCCCATCCTACTGCCTTGTATAGTTTTTTTATTTCATTAGTATAAAACTCCTTTGTGTAACCATTAACAATATCTTCCTCTCCATTATATTCTGCGATATTTTTGTGGCAATTCATACATACATTCAAAGATGGAATCCCAGAATGCTTTGATACTCTGGCTGAAGAGTGACAATATTTGCATTCAATTTGGTTCGCACCTGCATGAATTTTATGAGAATAGTGTATCGGTTGAAGAGGCATATAGCCTTGATCAATACCAACTTGCATTAAAAATCCATACACATAGTAAGCGCTTGATAGCAGCAACATAATAACACTAGTAAATACTAAAAACTGGTTTTGAACAAATGCCCTCCATATTGGTATTTTTTTTGGTTTTGATTTTGGTAAAATTTCTACACCACTTGCCTTTGCAATTCTTAATAAAGTTCTTCTAACTAGAATTAACATTATGACTAGAAGAAGAAATACAACGGATAAAGCCCCAAGTATAATTTCATTGGAAATTATTGAATTGCTATCAATTGATCTAGTTGGTATGGCTTCAGGATCAATTTTTGGCGCTGGTGGGACATAATCAGTGTATGCAATAATATTATCAATATCGGCATTGCTCAACTGAGTGAAAGAGTTCATCGCACTTCTATTATATTCCTCCCATATAGCTATCGCTCTTTCATCACCAGACTTAATAAACGCAGAGCTATTTTTTATCCATTTATACAACCATTCCTTTTCATATTTTGAAGAAACCCCTTTTAATGCTGGACCAACTGCCTTTTTATTTAATTTATGACAAGCAGCACAGTTAGCATTGAAAAGCTTTTTACCTGCAATTGGGTCAGGTTCTTGAGCATTAGCATTCAAGAAAATAAAGACAGAAAAAAATATTAAGATTTTGGAGGTTAAATTAAGAGCCAATAATCTAAATTTAGGGACTAAAAAAATATGAAATACTCTGTGCAAAATATTGTTCATAAATCTTGTGCAAAAGTAATGTAGATAACGCTCATCCTAAAGGGATTTTTGAGGTTTATAGTTACAAATTTATAATTTATATTGATTCTAAATTACATAGTTGTTTTTATGTTTTTTCTTGTAACAAAATTGAAATTTTCGTTCATTTGTTTTAATCAAAAGAAAATATGAGATTTTTAATATTAACTTTATTATTTTCAATTAGTTACTGCTTTTCACAAACCCCCAAGAGTTCATTAAAAATTAGAGAAGATAGCTTAGTAGCAAAACTGATAGATATGAAGATTAAGATCAATAACGAAGTATATGCCTCACAATTTTATAGTATACAATTATATTACGGGAATTTTGAAACAGCAAAAATTATAGAAAAAAATACTAGGAAAAAATTTCCAAACGAAACCGTTACACTCTCATTTGAAACACCCAATTACAAGGTCCAGATGGGACCCTACAGGAAATTTAAAAAATCAAATGATTTATTAAAAGAAGTTAAAAAGCAATTCCCAGCTGCTTTTTTAATTGAGCCAAAAAAAAACCTATAGTTTTTTCTTTACCGCAATTTCATTGTAAAACTCAATTACGTCCTCAACTTTGATGTCGTTGTAATTTTTTATTTGTAATCCACAATCATATCCCTTTGCAACTTCTTTAACATCATCTTTGAATCTTTTAAGTGAAATTAGTTCGCCAACAAATTTTACAACTCCTTCTCTTATAACTCTCACTCCAGATGTTTTAAATATTTTACCTGAGGTAACCATACAACCAGCAATTGTACCAACTTTTGAAATTTTAAAAGTTTCCCTTATCTCGGCATTACCAGTAATTTCCTCCCTCATTTCAGGAGATAACATTCCCTCCATAGCATCTTTAACATCATTTATTGCATCATAAATTATTGAATATGATCTGATATCAATTTCTTCCTTATCAGCTATTAATCTTGCATTTCCCATAGGTCGCACATTAAATCCAATAATAATTGCATCTGAAGCTGAAGCAAGCAAGACGTCTGATTCAGTTATTGCTCCAACTCCTTTGTGTACAATGTTAATTTGAATTTCTTCAGTTGATAGCTTTTGTAAGGAATCAATTAAAGCTTCGACAGAACCATCAACATCGCCTTTAAGGATGATATTCAACTCTTTAAATTCACCTAGTGCAATCCTTCTGCCAATCTCATCCAAAGTTATGTGTCTTTGTGTACGAACGTTTTGTTCCCTTAGCAACTGAGTTCTTTTAGCAGCAATTTGTTTTGCTTCTCTTTCGTCCTCTATTACGTTAAAACTATCACCAGCTTGAGGAGCACCATCTAAACCAAGAATTGATACCGGAGTTGAGGGTAATGCAGCAGAGAGAATACTACCTCTTTCATTAAACATTGCTTTAACTTTACCACTTTGCTTCCCAGCAAGTATATAATCTCCTATTTTCAGAGTTCCATTCTGAACTAAAATGGTTGAAACGTAACCTCTTCCTTTATCAAGAAAAGCCTCCACAACAGTTCCTTTTGCTTTTCGATTTTCGTTAGCCTTGAGCTCAAGCAACTCTGCTTCTAATAAAACTTTTTCTAAAAGTTCTGAAACACCTGTTCCTTTTAAGGCAGAGACATCTTGTGATTGTACTTTACCCCCCCAATCCTCGACCATTAAATTCATATTAGCCAATGCTTCTTTGATTTTGTCTGGATTTGCATTTTCTTTATCGACTTTGTTGATTGCAAAAACTATTGGAACCGAGGCGGCTTGAGCATGACTTATTGCCTCTTTAGTTTGAGGCATTATATCATCATCTGCCGCTATAACTATTACAGCAATGTCAGTTACTTGAGCACCTCTTGCCCTCATTGCGGTAAAAGCTTCGTGGCCAGGAGTGTCAAGAAAAGTTATTTTCTGTCCTTTACTTAGCTCGACTGAATATGCCCCTATATGTTGTGTTATACCACCAGATTCACCAGCTATAACATTTTCCTCACGAATGTAATCAAGAAGTGAGGTTTTCCCATGATCTACATGACCCATTACAGTAACGATTGGTGCTCTCATTACCATATCATCAGGATTATCTATTTCTTCAACATCTCCAATGTTATCCTCTAAATCTGTTTTTACAAAATCAACTTGATACCCAAATTCATCTGCAACAATAGTTAAAGTCTCTGCATCTAATCTTTGATTCATTGTTACCATAATTCCAAGAGACATACATGCTGAAATTATCTCAGTAGATCCAATATTCATTAATGTTGCAACTTCACCAACTGTAATAAACTCGGTAACTTTAATTATTTTACTTTCCGCCTCCTGAATTGCTTGCTCCTCCTCTGACTTTTGACGGTGTTGAGATCGCTTATCCCTTCTATACTTAGCGCCCTTAGACTTACTGGATTTTCCTTGAAGTTTTTCTAGAGTTTCTCTAATTTGTTTTTGAACCTCTTCTTCACTAGGCTCCACTTTTCCAACTTGAGGTTGGCGGAATCCTTTGGTAGACTTTTTATTTGCATTTGATTGCGTAAATTTAGTTTTTGATTGGGAGGAGGGGGTTATTCTTTTTCTTTTTCTTTTTCTTGCATCTTCAACATTTTTTTCTTTCTTATTTACATCTGCTAAATCAATGGTTTCTCCAGTCTTTACTAGTCCTGATAATTTCTGGTATTTGGTCTTAATGTTAGAATCATTATCTCCACTGGAGAGATTATCAGGTTGAGTTTGTTTTGTGCTAGTTTTTTTTGAAGGCTCTAAAAGTTCCTCTTTTGGGTTCTTTTGTGTGTTTTCAATGTTATCATTAATTTCTTTTACCTTATGTTCTTCAACAATTTTTGGCTTCTCTAACTCTATTTCTTTGGATTTAATTTTTAAGTCATTTTTAACAGAGTCTAAATTAATCTTACCAATTGTTTTTGGCTTCTCTAACTCTATTTTTGACGATTTTAAAGATTCTTTATTTTTTAATTGAAGTTCAATTCTTTCTTTTTCTAACTTTTCTTGAATTAGCCTAAGCTTTTCCTTTTCTTTTCTTTTTTCTTCAGTAATTTCAGCTGAAGCATCTTTTTTAGATTTATCTGTTTCAAACTCGTCGAGAAGTACTTGATAAACTTCATTAGAAATTTTTGTAGTTGGTCTTGCTTCAATTTGAATATTTTTTTTTGACAAATGATCTACAACTCTGTCTAAAGAAATGTTTAATTCTCTTAGAACCTTGTTTAATCTAATACTTGATTTTTCAGCCATTTTGTATATAATTCTCAAATTTAAATAAAAATAGAGCTTAAAGGCATCTATTATTCATCAAATTCCTCATTTAAAATTTTAATTACTTCCTTGATTGTCTCCTCTTCTAAATCAGTTCTTTTTATAAGATCTTCCTGAGATAGCTCAAGGATACTTTTTGCTGTGTCAAGACCTACTTTATTAAATTCGTCTATAACCCAACCTTCTATTTCATCACTAAACTCTTTGAGCTCGACATCTTCCTCCATTCCTTCTCTATACACATCAATTTCATAACCAGTGAGCTTACCAGCCAACCTAATATTATAACCACCTTTTCCTATTGCTTTGGAAACCTCATCAGGATTTAAAAAAACTTGAACTCGTTTGTTCTCCTCATCAATCTTTAAAGAATTTATTTTTGCAGGACTCAATGATCTAGTGATAAACAACTGAAGATTATTTGTATAATTAATTACATCAATATTTTCATTTCCCAATTCTCTAACAATTCCGTGAATTCTTGAACCTTTCATCCCAACACAGGCTCCAACAGGGTCAATTCGATCATCATATGAGTCTACAGCAACTTTTGCCTTTTCACCTGGAATTCTTACTGCCTTTTTAATAGTTATTAAACCATCAAAAACCTCTGGAATTTCTTGCTCAAATAGCTTTTCTAAAAACTTAGGTGAAGTCCTAGATAAAATAATCCTTGGCTTATTTCCTCTAAGCTCTACAACATCTATTACACCTCTAAGATTATCACCTTTACGAAAAAAATCATTTGGAATTTGACGATCTTTGGGTAAAATTATTTCATTTCCATCATCATCTAAAAGTATCACCTCTCTGCTTCTTATATGGTGAACCTCAGCAGTATACAACTCTCCAACTCTATCCTTAAATTGATTAAAAATATTTGTGCTGTCATGTTCGAAAATTTTAGATATCAAATTTTGACGCAAAGTCTGGATTGTTCTTCTTCCCAAATCAATAAGCTTTACTTCTTGAGAGACATCTTCACCAACTTCAAAATCAGACTCAATTTTTTGGGCTTCAGAAAGTTCAATTTCTTGATTTGGATCTTCTACTTCACCATCTTTTACAACAACACGATTTCTAAAAATCTCTAAATCACCTTTGTCTGGATTAATTATTATATCAAAGTTTTCATCAGACCCATATTTTCTTTTCAAAGTATTTCTAAATACTTCCTCCAATATAACCATTAAGGTTACCCTGTCTATCATTTTTTCATCTTTGAAATCTGAAAATGAATCAATTAAATTTAAATTTTCCATGTTTTTAAAAATTTATAATCACTTTAGCTTCTCTTATTTCTTTAAAATTGAAAAGCTTTTTTTTTATTACTGTTGTTTTTCCTTTTCCAATTAATTTTGGTTCTCTTTGTTTCCATTGAATTAAAATTCCATTATCATCAACAAAAACTAATTTTCCTTTAAACTCATTTTGATTGATATCTATTAAAGATAAAATTCTATTTAAATTTTTTTTATACTGTCGTTTATCAACAAATGGCTCTTCGGCCCCAACTGATGAAACTTCAATAGAAAAGTCAAACTCTTCCCTGTCTAAATTATTTTCAATTTCTCTACTTGCAGTAATGCAATCATTTATTGTGACTCCATTATCACCGTCTAAAATTATTTTTATCTTATTATCAAAACTGATAGTAAGGCTTATCAAAAATAACTTAGGATATTCCTTTAAAAAAATCTCTAATAATTGATTTACTTTTTTTTTAAAATTCATTTAAAAAAAAAGGAGACCCTAGGGTCGCCTTTCAGAATTTCCGTTTTGCAATGCAAATATATACTTTTTTAACA
>TARA_B100001057_G_scaffold61376_2_pt1 | contig 20773 bp, 20 predicted proteins | sample TARA_B100001057 | Tara Oceans TARA_B100001057 (sample SAMEA2621839) | marine metagenome | biome: marine biome (ENVO:00000447); feature: surface water layer (ENVO:00002042); material: "saline water (ENVO:00002010), including plankton (ENVO:xxxxxxxx)" | depth 5 m
CTTTATAATCTTGTGAAAAAGAATAGAATGATAAAGAAATTAATAAAAAAGTAGTTAGAGTTTTTTTCAATTAAAAACGTGTTATAAGTAGCAAAAATATTAAAATAAGATAATGTAACTACCTATATTTGAAGATCTTTAAGTTAATTTTTATTAAAAATTACTAAAAATATTAGTATTTCAATTTTATACTACTTATTTTAGCAAAAATTAAACAAAATGAAAGAAACAAAAGAAAAATCAAAAGCTCTGAGTTTAGCAATCGAGAAACTAGAGAAAACATATGGTCAAGGAACCATAATGAAATTAAGTGATGAAAATATTGTTAAAATACCAAGTATCCCGACTGGGTCCTTAAGCTTAGATATTGCCCTAGGAATTGGCGGCTTACCAAAAGGAAGAGTAATAGAAATCTATGGCCCTGAGTCTTCAGGGAAGACAACTTTATCGATGCACTGCATAGCAGAGGCGCAAAAACAAGGAGGAATTGCTGCATTTATAGATGCCGAACATGCATTCGATAAGACATACGCAGAAAAGCTAGGTATAGACACTGAAAATTTACTTATCTCTCAGCCAGATAATGGTGAACAAGCTCTTGAGATTAGTGAACAACTAATTAGATCTAATGCAATAGACATTATAGTAATTGACTCCGTAGCTGCTTTAGTTCCAAAAGGAGAGATAGAAGGGGAAATGGGAGATAGTATGATGGGACTTCAGGCTAGACTGATGTCACAAGCTCTTAGAAAATTAACTGGTGTAATACATAAGTCTGGTTGCATTTGTATTTTCATTAACCAATTAAGACAAAAAATAGGAGTTATGTTCGGCAACCCTGAGACCACAACAGGAGGAAATGCACTTAAATTTTATTCTTCTGTAAGGCTTGATATCAGGAGAATAGGTCAAATTAAAGATAGTCCTGACAGTATTAATGGAAACAGGACGAAAGTCAAAGTTGTTAAAAATAAAGTTGCGCCTCCTTTCAAGGTCGTTGAGTTTGATATTATGTATGGTAAGGGGATATCAAAGTCTGGAGAGGTACTGGACTTGGGCGTAGAGCTTGAGTTAATCCAGAAGTCAGGGTCCTGGTTCTCATACAACGGAGAGAAGCTAGGACAAGGGAGAGATTCTGTAAAGACTATCCTTGAGGACAACCCTGAGTTAATGGGAGAGTTGGAAGGACTTATAAAGGAGAAATTAGCTAGTTAGATCTGATTGCTTCTACTGGGTCAAGGTTGGAAGCAAATATTGCGGGTAATAATCCTGCAATGATTCCAATAAAGGATGATATAGTTACTCCCAGAATTACATTCTTTAAAGATATTACCAGGTCAAAAGTACCAAGATCTGGTAATGTCAGTAAGAAGACAAAGAAAATACCAAAGAGCCCACCAAAAACACTTAAGAAAGATGACTCAAATAAAAATTGCATCAGTATAAAATATTTCTTGGCACCGAGAGATTTCTGAAGTCCAATAATAGGGACCCTCTCCTTTACTGAGACAAACATAATATTTGCAATTCCAAAACCACCTACTAAAATCGAGAAGCTACCTATCACCCAACCTGCAATACTAATTGTAGCAAAAATTGTAGAGATAAAAGAAGCAAGATATTCAGGGCGATTTATAGCGAAACTGTCATCCTCAATTGGTTTTGTTCCTCGCTTTGCCCTTAGAAGACCCTTCACCTCATACTCAAGATTAACAAGACCAGGATCACTGTCTGTGTTCCCCTTTACCCTAATAGTTGCCCCCGAACCTTTTTTTCCAACCTTAAAAATTTTCTTGAAGCTGTTAAATGGAATAAACATCTGCCTATCAAAAGAATCTCCAGCACCGAAAGATTCTCCCTGTTCTTTTGCCACACCAATTATAGTAAAAGACTTACCCTTAATTTTTATTTGTTTTCCTATTGCTAGCTCTGAATCTTTGAAAAGATCATCCATAATTTTGTAACCTATGATAACAGCATTTGAACCAGTTAATGTCTCATTTTGTGTAAAAAATCTTCCAGTTGAAAATTCCCAATCACCAAAAAACTGATTCTCGAAAACAACACCATTCAGTCCATCTACAAATGAACTATTATTTAAATACTTAACATTTATCCCTCCTCGCCTAGTTGTTATCTCAACAGCTTCAGCGTTACTTAGGTTTTCCTTGAGAAACTCATACTCATTATATGTTGGCTCTGGCCTCCTAAAAAATTTCCACCACTGATAGCCAGGATTATTAAAATCCCATGGCCATTTTTCTACTCTTAAATTATCAGTTCCAAGGAAACTTAAGTTATCTTTTATACTTCTCTCAAGAGAATCCACAGTTGATAGAACAGCAATTATTGTAAAAATTCCTATTGTAACTCCTAATAGTGATAGTACAGTTCTAATTGGATTTGCTACTAGAGCATTAAAAGAAAAAACAAAGCTCTCTTTCAATAACCTTAAAAATAATTTCATAAAGTAAATGTATGTTAAACTAATTAATTAGCTTTGCAGACTCCAAAACTAAGGTAATTTTATTAAAGAAATATGAAACTTTCTGAATTTGATTTCAAGTTAGCATCTACAAGAACAGCACTTCATCCAGCAGAGAATAGAGATGAATCGAGGCTGATGGTTGTCCACAAGAAAACTGGTAAAATCGAGCACAAACAGTTTAAGGACATAATCAAATATTTTAGCGAGGATGATGTTTTAGTACTGAATGACACAAGAGTTTTTCCGGCAAGGCTCTACGGTCAGAAAGAAAAAACTGGAGCAAAGATTGAAGTTTTTTTACTAAGAGAATTAAATCCAGAATTAAATCTGTGGGATGTACTTGTCGATCCAGCAAGAAAAATTAGAGTTGGAAATAAACTATATTTTGGTGATGGTGAACTTGTAGCAGAGGTAATAGACAATACAACCTCAAGAGGAAGAACAATAAGATTTATACCTGAAGATAGCGAAAAAAACTTCTATGATATTATCCATGAGTATGGAGAGACCCCACTTCCAAAAGAAATTAAAAGAAAAGTCGATAAGAAAGACGAGTCGCGATTTCAAACTGTATATGCAAAAAATATAGGTGCTGTTGCCGCACCTGCAGCAGGTCTACATTTTACAGAAATACTACTGAAAAAACTAGAGCTAAAAGGAGTAAGAATTGTAAATATTACATCTCATACCGGTTTAGGTACATTTAAAGATATTGATGTAGAGGACTTAACAAAACATAAGATGGATTCAGAAAACTACTCTATTCCCGAAGAGACTGCTTTAGCTGTAAATTATGCGCTTGATAACAACAAAAAAGTTTTTGCAGTTGGGACTTCAAGTATGAAAACACTGGAGACAGCTGTAACTGCAAATGACAGGCTAAAATCGAAATCTGGTTGGACCGATAAATTTATTTTCCCTCCCTATGAATTTAAAATTTGTAGTGCCATGATAACAAACTTTCATTCACCAAAGTCTACACTCTTAATGATGGCAACTGCTTTTGGTGGATTTGATACTATAATGAAAGCATATAAGGTTGCTATCAAAGAAAAGTATATGTTCCACACTTACGGGGATGCAATTATAATAATTTAGGTTAGTGATTAGGACAATTATCTTGATGGCTGCAGGATCAGGAGAGAGGATGGATTCAAAAGTACCTAAACAATTTTTAGAGATTAATAATCAACCTATTTTAGCATACACATTTAAGATTTTTAAAAAGATTAAAAATTTAAATATTCACATAGTTTTACCACATGATGGGTTCGATAATTGGAAAAAATATATATCAAAATATGTTGATAAAGAGACTATCTTAGTGAGGGGTGGGAGTCATAGAAATATATCCGTTCGAAATGGATTAGACAGTGTCACAACCAATAAAGGATTAATTGGAATTCACGATGCTGTGAGGCCATTCATTTCAGAAAGTCTAATTACCAATCTATTTTTAGAGGCAGAAAAGAATGGGAATGCAGTTCCATATACAAAATCTACTAACTCAATAAGAAAAATTGATGGTGAAAAAAACTTCGCAGTTGAAAGATCAAAATATGTTCAAATTCAAACACCACAAATTTTTGAAGCTAGCATCTTAAAAAAATCTCTAGATACAATTAATGATAATAACTATAATGACGAGGCAAGTCTTATTGAGGAATTAGGAGTAAAAATTAATCTAGTAGAAGGGGAAGAAAACAATATCAAAATAACAACAGAGAAAGACCTTAAATACTTTGATTAGTACTCATCCTCATTAAAGAAGAAATCATCTTTGGTAGGATAATCTGGCCATATCTCTTCAATACTCTCGTAAGGAGCTCCGTCATCTTCAAGCTCTTGTAAGTTCTCAGTAACTTCTGCTGGGGCACCTGTCCTTATTGAGAATTCTATGAGTTCATCCTTTGTGGCTGGCCAAGGAGCATCTTCTAAGTGGTTAACAAGTTCTAACGTCCAATACATCTTAACAGATTTAATTAATCGCTAAAAAATACTTTTATTATTAAAAAATCAAATAAAAATGATTTTTTTTTACATATTGTTTTAAAATGGCATAAAAGATAAGAAATTTAAATTATTTAGATTTCAATTAAATTATCATAGATGACAAATTTAATTATCAACTTCTTATTAATAGGTTTAAATCTATTCGAAAAAGAAATAAAAATCATAGGTGTTGGGGATATGATGATAGGAACTAACTATCCATCAGAAAAATATTTACCTCTTAACGATGGCAAAGATATTTTTAAGGATGTTTCTCAAATTATAAGAGAAGCTGATCTGTCATTTGGTAACCTTGAGGGTACTATTTTATCTGGTGATGGAGATGTAAAAGAATGTAGCAATCCGGAAAAATGTTATGCCTTCAAAAGTCCTGATAACTTCGTTAATAACTATAAAGAGGCAGGTTTTGACTTATTAAGCCTTGCCAATAACCACATAAATGATTTTGGAGAAGTTGGCAGATTAAATACACAAAATATCCTTGAAAGGAATGGAATTTATTTTTCTGGTACGATAGAGAAACCATTTTCAATTTTTATTGAAAATAATATCAAATATGGATTTGCTGCTTTCTCTCCAAATAAAGGGACAATTCAGATAAATAACTACGATAGAGCAAAGGAAATAGTAAGTCATCTTGACTCAATTTGTGATATTGTTATCATATCATTTCATGGTGGAGCAGAAGGCCTAAAATATAATAGAGTAACTAAAAAAAGAGAGTATTTCTTAGGCGAAGACAGAGGTAATATTTATGAGTTCTCAAGGCTTATGATTGATAACGGAGCTGATATAATTTTTGGTCACGGACCTCACGTACTGCGTGCAGTTGACCTATACAAAGATAGGTTCATAGCTTACAGTCTAGGAAACTTTGCAACTTTCAAGCGATTTAATTTATCAGGAGGAAAAGGACTTTCGCCTTTGATTCAGCTAATAGTTAATTCAAAAGGAGAATTTATAAGGGGGAAAATTATATCTGCTAGGCAAGTTGGATTAGGAATTCCTAAGTTGGATAATAATAATGAGGCTGCCAAAGAAATCAAAAGATTGACAGAGTTAGATTTCCCAGAATCAGAGTTAATTATTGATAATAGAGGTAATATCACATTTTAGCAATATATAAGGATGAAATAAAAATCCTAAATGGATTTATTATAGTGTTAAAAAAAATATACATTTGCACACGTAAAAATTTAAGATATGGCTAATCATAAATCTGCAATTAAGAGAATTCGATCTAGTGAGACTAAGAAGATAAGAAATAAATATCAGCACAAGTCTACGCGTACCTTCCTTAAGAAATTAGAGCAAGAGACTAAAAAATCAGCAGCAATTAAAAAGCTACCAGAAGCAATATCAATGATTGATAAGTTATCTAAAAATAATATAATCCATAAAAATAAAGCTGCACACTTGAAGTCTAGCTTAACCAAAAAAGTTAATAGCCTTAAATAATTTTCTTTGAGGGGAACAGTTCCATTTATAATCATATCTGTTTTCCTATCTATCGGTTACTATTTATATAACTCATCACTCGAGTACGGGGAATACTCATCAGTATTAAATGAGTACAGGGAGGAAAGAAATAATTTTTTATTAAATTCTTCAAAATCTCCTCTCAGAGGCTCCTCATATAAATTGTCATACTACGAACCAAATGTAAATTTCAAAGTTGTCGCAGTTATATCTGAAAACGAAATAATCGATACTATAACACTAGCCACATCAACCGGAAATACTGAAAGGTTTCTAGATTTTGCTAAACTTAATTTTAAGCTGGGAAGATCAAAGTTTACTTTACCTGTTTACGAATATTTAGAAGGTGAAAATAAAGGAGATCTGTTTTTTTGTTTTCTAGATAAGACAAATAGTTTATCAACATATCCAGGAGGAAGATACATTGACATAGAATTTGAAAATGCTAAAAGAATAATACTTGACTTCAATAAATCATATAACCCTTATTGTGTATATAATCCTGAATATAGCTGCCCGATACCATCTAAAATAAATTATATAGATATGGAAATTTTAGCAGGAGAAAAATTGACTAAATAAAAATAATCTACTCCACATATAATCTCAATTTTCTATAATTTTATAATGTAACTTTATCTTAAATGAAAATATCTCTAAACTGGCTGAAGAAATTTATAGAAATTAATGAGAGTTCAATTGAATTGGAATCGATTCTTACTGAAGTAGGACTAGAGGTAGATGAAGTAATCTCAATAGAACCAGATAAAAACTTTTTAGATAAGCTTGTTGTTGGTGAAATAATATCAATAAAGAAACACCCAGATGCAGACAGGCTAAATATTACCGAAGTCAGTATAGGAGATACAGTATTATCTATAGTATGCGGAGCAAAGAACATTGAAAATGGACAGAAAGTCGTAGTTGCAAGATCGGGAACTAAAATTAAGAATATTGAAAAAAACATTTTTGAAATAAAAAAAACAAAAATTAGAGGAGCTGAATCTGATGGAATGATCTGTGCTGAAGATGAAATTGGTATCGGAAATTCTCACTCAGGAGTTATAGTTCTTGAAAGAAAAGCAAAAGTCGGAGAAAGTGTGGTCAATCATTTAAATATTAATTCGGATACAATCTATGACATCTCACTTACACCAAATAGAGCAGATGCGGCATCCCATCTCGGGGTAGCAAGAGATATAAAAGCTGTAAAGAGGAGAGATCTTAAATTACCTGATATCAAAAAATTTAAATTCTCAACTAAGAAAGAAATTAAGCTTGAAATTAAAGAAACTTCAGCCTGCCCAAGATATGCGGGATGTGTGATTGATAATATAAAGGTAGGTGAATCCCCATCTGAAATTAAAAATCTACTTTCATCAATAGGTTTAAATCCAATAAATAATGTTGTTGACATTACAAATTATGTCTTACATAGTTTAGGTCAACCGCTTCATGCATTTGACTACGAAAAAGTATCGAAAGAAAAAGTAATAGTAAGATATGCTAACAAAAATGAGAAATTTATCACATTAGATGGTATAGAAAGAAAACTACATGGTGATGACCTGATGATATGTGATGGAGAAAATAAACCAATGTGTATTGCTGGTGTATTTGGAGGAGAAAATTCTGGAGTGACTGATGATACAGAAACAATATTTCTTGAAAGTGCATACTTTAACCCATCAGACATTAGAAAATCAAGTTTAAATCACGGTCTGAAAACTGACGCTTCGTATAGATTTGAGAGGGGAATTGATCCAAACATCACTGTTTTCGCTCTAAAGTTTGCATCCATACTCATAAATAAATATTGTAACGGGGAAGTTGTCTCTGAAATTTATGACATCTACCCAGAGAAAATAGAAAATAGAAAAATTGAGATAGATTTTAGTAGAATTAATAAATTAATTGGTCAAGAATTAGATACAAAGGAAATAATTAAAATTCTTAATCATCTTGACATAAAAATTGAGAGACTAAAAAATAAAACATTGGCAGATGTACCTCCATACAGAGTTGATGTAACAAGAGAGGCAGATATAGTGGAGGAAATATTACGGGTATTTGGTTATAACAATATCAAAACTTCCTCAAGTAATAAAAGTAGTTTTTTATCTAATGAGAGCGCCGGCTCATACGAAAATAACATAATCTCAAAATTAATGAGTATGCTCGTCGGTTCAGGGTTTCATGAAATTACCACCAACTCTCTCACATCACAGAAACATTCAAGAGACGACTCCTGGGATGATTCAGAAACAATAGAGATGGTAAACAAACTTAGTGATGAGCATGCCATATTAAAACAAAACCTTTTGTTCACTGGGTTGGAGTCAATTCGTTATAACCTGAACCGAAAACAAAGAAACCTTAGATTTTTTGAATACGATAAGGTATATAATAAAAAAGGTTCAGCCTACATAGAGACTAAAAAGCTGGGAATTTATATGACAGGACTCAGTAAGGAAGAACACTTTAATAATGAGTCTAAGGAAGTAACATTTTTAGACATCAAGAATATTGTAAACAAGGTTCTTATTCTAGGAAATATCAAAAACTATAAATACAAAGAAATTAAGTCTAAAACATTAACTAACTCTATAGAATTAATCTATAAAAACAAAACAATATGTAAAATAGGAGAGGTAAAACAGAGTCTACTTAAAAATTTTGATATAAGTCAAAAAGTGTATTACTCAGAAATTATGTGGGAAAATTATTTGTCAAGTTTTGAAGATAAATTTACATTCACTAAAATCTCTAAATTCCCTGAAGTTAAAAGAGACCTTTCAGTTGTATTATCAAGTAATAAGAAGTTTTCTGAGATAGCAAATATTATTGATCAAAATAGGAAAAAAATTATTAAAAATTATTCCTTATACAATATATATGAAGGTGACAGAATTGGAAAAGATAAGGTAGCATATGCCTTGAGATTTATTCTGCACGATGAAAGTAAAACCTTAGAGGATAAAATTATAAATAGTACTATGGAAAATTTGATCTCAAGATTCGAGAAAGATTTAAAAGCTGAAATTAGAAAATAATATGCCCAGGAGCCTAAATAAAAAAATCATTGAATTAGAAAATAAATTTTCTATTCTAATAACAAAATATAAGAAGCTTAAGGCAGCTAACGAAAACTTAAAAAAAGAGATAACGGACAAAGAAATTGACCTTATCTTACATAAATTCAATAACTCTAATAATTCAAACATAGAAATACTTTCGCTAGATGAAAAATCTAAATTAAGAGATGATATTGATTCAGCAATTGAAGAATTAGATACTTTAATTATAAACCTAAAAGACTAAACTTGGAAAATCTCTCAATTAAATTAGTAATCGGTAACAGATCATATCCTATGAAAGTTCCTATTGAGGAAGAACAAAAAATTAGAAATATCGGTAAAGATCTTAATAAGAAGATAGCAGAGATAAGAAGTCAAATGAATATTGATGACTTACAGGATATTCTGGCAATGATTGCATTTAAACTTTCTGTAGAACTTGAGGATAATAAAGGTAATACATCAGAAAATAAGGTTGCCTACAAAAAAATTGAGAATATTATAAATGAAATTGATAAGAAACTAGAATAAACTATTCTGGAGTTTTTTCATTTGGCCACTCTTTCTTAAAATCAATCCAATACTTACCTATTGTTGACTTCACCTCTTTCCTAAGCCATAATAAACCAATTAAGTTAGGAACTGTCATTAGTGCTATTGTAATCAAAGATACATTCCAAATAACTGTTGTGTCTGCAAATGATGCTACAAAAAAACCAATAACATAAATTATCCTATAATACAAAACTGAACCCGCTCCAAACAAAAAAGTCATAGCACGATCTCCATAATATGACCAAGAAATAGCTGTACTAAACGCAAATAAGAGTAGACCTATACTAACAATATAATTTCCATAATTTCCAAAAAAACCTCTGTCAAAAGCAATAGCAGTCAACGGTGCGCTATGCACTAAAGATTTTCCTTTGACTACTACATCGTCTTGAAGTTTTCCTTTAACTATATTTAAAGTTCCATTGAAAATATCTTCATTATTATCATAGAATAATATATCCTCAGCGAGAGAACGTGCGTGAAGTATAGATATATCAGTAGAATATCTTCCATTGCTAACCTCTAAGCTTCCTTCATACATTGGGATACCACTATTGCCATTTAGATAGTTAAATAAATCTTGTACATCATCTTGATTATCCTCACTATATATTTTATCTAGAAAGATAAGATCTGCTTTCGCAAAAGTATTTTCGTGCTTTTCATTCCATACACCTGAAGACAATAAAACTAGACCAGTAATTGTACAAATAATTATAGTATCAATAAATGGCTCCAATATTGCCACTAGGCCTTCAGATACCGGTTCGTTTGTTTTCGCCGAGGCATGAGCTATGGGAGCAGATCCCTGACCGGCCTCATTAGAATATAGTCCTCTATTCACACCTCTTGATATAGCAAATGAGATCGATGCCCCAAGAAATCCACCTACCGCAGCACTTCCAGAAAATACTTCAGAAAAAATTGAGATAAAGGAAGGAATAATATTTTGATAGTTAAATATTATCACAGAAAAAGCACCTATTATATAAATCACAGCCATAAAAGGAACTAGTTTTTCTGTGATACTAGCAATCCGTTTGATACCACCGATTATAACTATACCTAGGAGAATAGCTAAAATTCCACCAGTTAGCATTTTATCAATACCAAAAGAAGAAAACATTGAGTTTGAAATACTATTAATCTGAGGCAAACTACCTGTACCAAAAGATGATAGAACAGTCGCAAAAGCAAACAATATCCCAACCCATTTCAAGTTAACCTTATTTCCAAAAAGTCTAAAATCAGCATTTTTCATGAAATACATAGGACCTCCGGACATAGAACCGTCAGAGATTTTTTCTCTGTATTTATGTGATAAAGTAACTTCAACAAATTTGGTGGTCATACCCACCATAGCAGTAGCTAACATCCAAAATAAAGCGGCAGGACCGCCTAAATGTATAGCAAAAGCAACCCCTGCAATATTTCCAGTACCAACTGTTCCGGACAGAGCCGTTGTCAAAGCCTGAAAATGTGAGGTGTCACCCTGGTCATCTTTTTTATCAAATTTTCCTCTTACAACTTTTAATGCAAAACTAAAATATCTTATTTGTGGAAACCTTAAGTAGAATGTAAAAAATATACCAGTACCAAGTAATAAGGGAACAAACCAAGGCGAACTCCCAAGGTACTGATCAATAAAGATTAAAAATTCATTAAATTCTTGCATGACTATAATGTTATTTAAATGTAGAAATTATAATTTATCTTCTACCAGTTTCATAATTTTTTCTTTTTTCAAATGAGAACTTTTTAAAATTTTGTTTGCCTTATTCATTATATCATCTCCTCCGCTTATATCTTTCAGATTAATTCTAACATTAAGGTATGCACCGTGTATTGCTGTGTGAACGCACAAGCATGCAACTGCTGAATCTGATAATGAGTTTTGATTTCCCTCATTTGCTAAAAACTCAATAATTTCATAAGACCCATATGACTCTATCATAATGTTTAAAGGAATTTGGGCCGCATAGAGGGTGGCATCCTTAATAGATTTAGATCTTATTTTTTTATTTTTCTCTGAATCATTTGGTAGCTTATATGCTTCCATTATGCTGTTAAATGAGTGTGCGTCTTCATCAACAAGAGACAACAACTTTTCTCTAAGTAAATTAATTTCATGAGCCTTTTCACTAAAAATTTCAACTTTATTTTCCCAGCCTCTAGTATTACAAGACAAATTAGCTACCATACCTGCTAACGATGTACCTAACGCACCAACATACGATGAGACAGACCCACCACCTGGAGCCGGAGTCTCCCTGGATACCTCATCAGAAAAGCTTCTTGTGGACAGGTCAATTAGTCTACCATTCTTATTAGTTATTTTATCTAGATAGTATTCAATAATATTTTTAGTTGGATCAAAAGTCTTCACCTGGTTTAGACCTAAAGACTCGATAGCTATCTTTATTATATCTTCCTCGGGTATACCGACAGATCTATTTTGTTTTTTTAAAAAATATTTTCCAGCATCAATCATTGACTTTAATGGTATCAGGCCAACTAATTCAGAACCGGTCACGCTGGCACCTCTAGCATTAGCTTTTTTAACTACTTCCTCAAAGACAATATGAATTGGTGTCTCATTAATGTTAGTTAAATTCATTGATATCTGTGCAATACCAAATTCTTCAATATACCAACCAATTGCCTTCACGTGTTTTAATGAACCAGGAATGGTCTCTGGATTTCCATCTTTATCATATACAATTTCTCCAATTACTGGGTGCCCTTCTCTTTTTATCCGACCCTTCTCTCTCACATCAAAGGCAATTGCATTAGCCAGTCTGGTAGATTTAGTATTTAGATTAATATTATATGCAATCAAAAAATCCCTTACTCCGATGGCAGTAGCTCCAGACTTTTTATTAAACTCTTTTCCAAAATCTGGCTTCCAGTCTATACTATTAATTTTTTTCTTGAGAGCCTCATACTCCCCTGATCTTACATTTGCTAAATTTCTTCTTTTATCCTCTCTGGCAGCATTCTCATACAAGTATATAGGTATATTTAATTCATCAGAAACTTTTTCTGCTAACTTCTCAGCATATGGAACCAGCTCATCCATTGTAATATTAGAAACAGGTATTAAAGGACAAACATCGGTAGCTCCAAACCTTGGATGTTCTCCACTGTGCTTTGACATATCAATTTTTTCACTTGCGGTCTTTATCGCATTAAATGCAGCAGCTATAACTGAATCCGGATCACCAACAAATGTCATTACCGTTCTATTTGTCGCCTGTCCGGGATCAATATTTAACAGGTGCACACCTTTAGTGTTAGAAATGGCTTCAGATATTTGATTGATGATTTCTTGATTTCTTCCCTCAGAAAAATTTGGTACGCACTCGATTATTTGATTCACAATTTAAAATTAATACTAATTATAGATTTTACCTCTTTTACATATGAAGGAAGGCCTTAACTTCCCTTGATTGTAGAGAATATCTCTAAAGTCATTTGTCTCAAACCCAATCATGTCTGCAATTTTACCATTTTCTAGGGTTCCTCTATCTTCTAAAGATAGAGCATTTGCTGATCTACAGGTAATCCCTGCAAGAACCTCTGCATTAGATAATTTTTCTATGGATCCCAGGAGTGATGCCTGCATCAATAAATCACCCATGGGAGCGGAACCAGGATTCCAATCTGAGGCAATAGCCACTTTACAGTTATTATCTAAAAGCTTTCTTACAGGTGCAAATGGGATACCAAGACCTAGACTACACCCTGGTAAAACAACTCCTGTCGTATTGGATTTTGACAGATAATCCATTTCAGGGTCAGTTATTACCTCTAAATGATCAACACTAACAGCCCCATTATCAACTACAACTTTTAAACCTCCGGAGGTAAATTGGTTTGCGTGGGCAGTAATCATAAAATCATTTTTTACTTTTTCTAAGAAGCGAGATGCCTCTATCACAGAAAATGCGTTTTCTTCTATAAAGATGTCTACCCTACTAGATAATTTTTCTTCTTTTATTTTAGGAAGCAAGTCATTTATTATAGAATCTAAATATTTTTCTGAGGATTCATATTTTTTTGGAGTTACGTGGGCTGCAAGGCAAGTTGCGATCAGATCTATATCGTTAGAACTGTTGATTTTATTAATAATTCTCAACATTCTAACCTCATCCTCTAAGCTAGAAGCGTATCCACTTTTTACTTCACAAGTTAAAACCCCTTCCTGAAAATGTCTTTTTAATCTCTTTAACGTGTCACCCATTAGCTGTTCGTCAGTACTGTTAGATGTTGAATTCATTGTGTTATGAATCCCTCCACCCTCTTCTAGTATCTGTTGATAAGAGATTCCAGAATTTCTTTTCGCGTACTCATCAGATCTATTTCCATAATGACAGACGTGAGTATGCGAATCAATAAATCCGGGGAGGAGTACGCATGGGAAATTAATCTCTATAACATCTAAATTATTTTTACTTAGTAATGAGAAATCGCCTACCTCTATAATTTCATCCTTCTCAATTACTACCCCACCATCTTTTATTATTTCAAGACTGTTGTCAATTAATGCTCCTCTCTCTGGCAGATTTGCCATGGTTATTATTTGTGAAAAAGGGCCAACTAACTCTTTCAATACTAAATATCTAGATTAAACTTTTTTGAATGTTCTTTAGCAATATCGTATCCCGCATCACTGTGCCTAAACACACCCATTGCTGGATCATTATGTAATACTCTCTTGATACATTTTTCGGCTCTCTCGGTACCATCAACAAGTACAACCATACCAGCATGCTGGGAATAACCCATACCTACACCTCCACCATGGTGAAAAGAAACCCAAGTTGCTCCACCAGCAGTATTAGACATCAAATTAAGAAGCGGCCAATCTGAAACAGCATCAGAGCCGTCAATCATTCCCTCAGTTTCTCTATTTGGAGAGGCCACAGAACCGCAGTCTAGGTGATCTCTACCAATTGCTATAGGCGCCGAAACTTTTCCTTGCTTTACTAGGTCATTAAAAATGATACCTGCTTTCTCTCTCTCCCCCATACCTAGCCAGCAAATTCTACACGGGAGTCCTTGAAACTGAATTTTTTCTTTGGCCTGTTTCAGCCAGCTTATCATATCTTTATTGTCAGGAAATGCTTCAATTAGTGCCCTATCGGTTGTGTAAATATCTTCAGGATCTCCGGAGAGAGCTGCCCACCTGAAAGGACCTTTTCCCTCACAGAAAAGAGGCCTTATATAGTCGGGAACAAACCCGTTAAAACTAAATGCATCTACCTCACCCCCTTGCCTTGCAAACTCTCTTAAATTATTCCCATAATCAAATGTTATTGAACCTCTAGATTTCATCTCTAACATGAGTGAAACATGTCTAGCCATACTTGTCAGAGATAATTTCTTATATTCTGCCTGATCATTTTTTCTTAAACAATAAGCATCACTAAGACTCATGCCATTTGGCACGTAACCAAAAACAGGATCATGAGCAGATGTCTGGTCAGTTAAGATCTCTGGGATGATATCATCCTCTAATAGTTTCTCAAGTAGATCACCTATATCACTAACAAGACCTACAGAAACATTCATACCCCTGTCCTTTGCCTGAAGGACCCAGTCCCTAGCCTCCTCATATGAATCTGTCATCTTATCAATATATCCAGTTTTTAACCTTTTCTCAATTCTCTCTGGATCAATATCAGCACCCAAAAATGTTGCCCCGGCCATCGTGGCTGCCAATGGCTGGGCACCACCCATACCACCTAAACCACCGGACACTAATAATTTTCCTTTTAAGGAACCACCAAAATGTTTATTTGCACATGCGGCAAATGTCTCGTATGTTCCCTGTAAAATTCCCTGAGTCCCGATATATATCCAACTTCCTGCCGTCATCTGTCCGTACATCATCAGCCCGTCTTCTTTAAGTTTTTCAAAATGCTCCCAATTTGCCCACTCTGGAACAAGATTAGAGTTGGCAATAAGAACCCTTGGTGCCTGACTATGTGTCCTTACTTTACCTACAGGTTTTCCAGACTGAATTAATAGGCTTTCATCATCTTCAAGGTTTAATAATACATCAATTATCTTTTCGACAGAGTCCCTGTTTCTAGCAGCTTGACCTGAACCACCGTAAACTACTAAATTAGACGGATCCTCAGCTACTTCATTATCTAAATTATTTAAAAACATCCTTAGAGGTGCCTCTGTCTGCCAGCTTTTTGCATGTAAGATATTACCAGTCGGTGACTTATAATTTGGATGGGTGGCAAACTTTTTTATAAAACTTTTAGTATCCATATTTCTAAGATGTTAATTCAACTAATTTTTTTGACTTAATAATTATCTCTGCCTCCCTCATGTCATCTACAAAAACCTTGTCATTGACACAGTGGGATATCTTTGTTCGGATGTACTTATGACAATCCTCAATTTTTTTACCAGAGGACAAAGGCTTCAAAAAATCGTACGCCTGAGACGTGCAAATAAGTTCTATACTTAATATTTTCTCTAAATTTTTTACTACCTGAAGAAATTTTACAGCTCCGATTGATCCCATGCTGACATGATCCTCTTGGCCTAACGATGTAGTTATAGAATCTGCACTTGCAGGATAACATAAATTTTTATTCTCACTGGCAAGTGCTGCAGTAGTATATTGTAAGATCATAAACCCAGAGTTTACTCCAGTATTCTTCACTAGAAGCTTAGGCACTCTCTCGTTTCCTTTGAGAAGTAGATAAATTCTCCTATCCGATATATTACCAAGTTCAGAGGCTGCTATAATGTTATAATCAATTGGTATCGCAAGAGGCTGACCATGAAAATTCCCCCCACTTAAAATGTCACCGTCCTTAAGAACGATAGGGTTATCAGTTATAGAATTAAGTTCAATATTTAGCATTCTTTCAAGGTGGTAGAAAGCATCCCAGCTAGCACCGTGAACTTGTGGGATACATCTTACAGAGTATGGGTCCTGGACTTTATCATAATCCTTATCAGAGACTAAAATCTCAGAGTTCGATAGTAGACCTCTCACCTTACTTGCAACGTGTTGAGCCCCTTGAAAAGGCCTCAGTTCTGATATCTCTTTGCTAAATGGCACTACTGAGCTGAGAGTTGATTCAACTGACATTGCCCCAATTATATCAGCATTTTCTAAACAATTTCTGAATCTTGTTAATGTAAAACATGTATACGCTGAGATAAACTGTGTTCCGTTAAGAAGTGCGAGACCTTCTTTTTCCTTTATGTCAATAGGTGTTTTTTTCTCCATTGAAAGCATATCCGATGACTTAACCTTTTTATTCCTGTAGAAGACTTCTCCCTCACCAATTAATGGCAAGAAAAGATGGGCAAGAGGTGCTAAATCTCCAGACGCACCAACTGAACCTTTTGAAGGTACAACCGGTATGATATTATTATCAATTTTCCATAATATTCTCTCAATCAATTCAATACTTACCCCAGAATAGCCCATGCAGAGTGAGTGAACCTTTAAAATCATCATCAGTTTTGAAATTATTTTAGGGATATCATCTCCGACTCCTACAGCGTGACTTTTTATTAAATTACTCTGAAGTTGACTAACTTCATCTCTGGAGATAATGGTGGTACATAGGGCACCGAAACCGGTATTGACCCCGTAAATTTTTTTATTCGATTCTAAAGCATTTTTCACATTTTTTCTCGAATGTAGGATTACTTTCTTCTGAGAGTCAGATATTCCGGCATTAATTTTTCCTTCAGCAATTTTGAATGCTAAGCTGTAGGTTAAGGTATCTTCTCCGTAATTAAATTTCGTTAATGCCATTACTTTAAAGTTAGTTTTTTTAGATGAATTTAAATATCAAATAATACCTTATTCGTTATATGCTTTATCAAGTTCTGACTGTAAAATTTTATAACATTTATCTCTAAATTTATCTATGTCTTTAGTTGTAAACCCATCGGTACTAATAGGCTTGTGGCAGACAACTTCACATGGACTCCAATTTATAAAGAAAGAGCCTTTCATAATTTTATATGCTCCAAGTAATGATACAGGAAGTATTGGAACCTGTTTCTCAAGAGCCATGGCAAAGGCGCCATTTTTGAATGGTGCCATCTTTGGAACCTTCTCAGTTTTGATACCACCTTCTGGGAATATACCGATACTGTACCCTTCATCAATAGAATTAAATGAGTCTATATATGTCTGTTTTCTACTTTCTTTACTATCCCTGTCAACCATGATGTGAAGGTTCTTAAAAATATATCCAAGGACTGGAATATTATTAACCTGCATTTTTCCAATAAACTTGAAGGGAATGTTTAAAGCTGCCAGTGCTGGTATATCAATGTAAGAGAAGTGGTTTGCTATAATTACATACTTTTTATTTAGGTCTACACCTTCCTCATATCTTATTTTCATTGGAATAAAAATGAATGCAAAAAATGTTCTTGCTATCTTATGGTGTGCCCAGTAAGCCATCTTTTTTAGACCTCGAAACCAAATCCCTAGTAAGAGTGGAATGGAAAAAAAAATAAATAAAGATGAAAACACAAGCAAACCATAAAAGGAATAAATGACAGTGAATATTTTCATAACTATTTGATCGATGTAAGATAATTAAAACGAATAACATGAGAAACTGCAGCTATAGTTAATCCAATACTCAGGCCAACCCAGACTCCAATTAAACCGTGACCGTACACTATTCCTAGAAGATAAGATAGAGGAATTGCAACAATCCAATACGAGATAAATGTAACTAGAGTGGGTATCTGAGTGTCTCTGATCCCTCTCAAAACTCCGAGGCCAACAGCCTGAACTCCATCTGATAACTGAAATAATCCAGCAATAACTAGTAGAAAAGAGGCCATATCTATGACTTCAATATCATCGACATATAATGCTGGGAGAATATCTCTTAAAGAGATAAATATTAAAGCTGAGAAAATCATCAGCAAAAGGACCAGAATAAAATTTGAATATCCAGACTTCCTAATTTCAGTCTTATCTCCGACTCCATAATAGTAACCTAATGAGATCATAGATGCGGAACCTATACCCGATGCGACCATATATGAAATGCTTGCCAGGTTTAATGCAATCTGATGTGATGCTAGTTGAAGAGTGCCGATAGACCCAACAATAATTGTTGCGACACTAAAGGCACCAACCTCAAAAATATATTGGAGGCCAGAAGTAAATCCAATACTAAATATCTCCTTGATTGATTTATAATCCCAAGATGATTCGAAGAGTAAAATATATTTCTTAAATTTTTTACTGTTTAAACAATAAATAAAAACCATAATAAGCATCACTACCCTGCTCACTAATGTAGCATATGCAGCACCAACAATTTCTAACCTAGGGAACCCAAATAACCCATATATTAAAATAATATTTAATAAAATGTTTAAGACATTTGAAAATATAGATATGTACATTGGGGGTTTTGTAAATCCTAAACCCTCGATAAACTGTTTAAATGTTTGAAATAAAATTAGCGGGAAGAGGGAGATACATATAATGTCAAGGTATTTATATGTGAAGGACAATACTTCTCTGTCTTGACCCAAATACTCAAGAAAGTATTTAGAGTACATGGTAAATACAACCAGAAGTATAGTAAATATTAAATTTAAATAAATACCGTTGTAAAGTGTTTTTGAAATATAATGAGTGTCTGACTTTTTGGATGAGATCAGTGGTGTGATCCCATAAGATAACCCAACACAGAAGAGGAGAATAAAACTAAATATTGAAACAGATAGTGATACTGCACCTAACTGCGTAACTGAAATCTTTCCAATCATTAAACTATCAACCACCCCTACTGTTATATGACCAAGCTGACTAATCATTATCGGAAAGGATAATGAGAAGTTTTCTCTGATATGTTGCTTCAGCCTCATGGGAGGCAAAGATAGAAAAAAGCCCGATCTCTCGGGCTTTTGGTATGAATTGTTGTTAAACTTTACTTAGTATGAAACTTGTCCTTGAATCATAATCTTTAATTTCTTCTCATCATTCCAGTTTTCTTCATCTGCTTTCTCATTTGCATCATCCTATCTAATCTTATTTGTTGTTCATCATCGAGTAGAGATCTAATTTCTAGGTTCCTACTGAACCCAGACTTCCTCATCTCGGCTTCAAGATCAGATATCTCGTCTATCAACTTATTAACAGTACTCACATCAATTTTATCCTCCATCTTCTCTAGCTGCATCTCTAACTTTTTCTTCATCATCTCCTTCTTTAAAGGTTTAGTTATAGATAGGTGATTTGAATTAATTTCTCTGAAAGACTTCCTTTGTTCGTCAGTAAGATTAAGTATACGTTTAGGATCACTCTCTCCGTTGTGTATTGACTCTCTCCTCTGCTCTAACCTCTCTCTCAACTGATCTCTATCTATCATCCCTCTCGTCTGAAGCTTATTGCCTCTTTGCACTTGAGAATACGAAAAATCAGAAATAAAAAGTATTACTAGAGTTAAAAGTATTTTTTTCATAATTAATAATTTAATATTTTACTTGCTACATCTATTAGACGACATAGTTCTTGAAATATTGCATGAACAATAAATAATTATTATTAAAAAATGTTAAATCTTCAGTATCAGTATAAATTATTAGAAGCAGGATGCGATGAAGTTGGGAGAGGATGTATCGCAGGTCCAGTTGTTGCAGCTGCAGTAATACTCCCACCAGACTACAGGAATAAGTTTATTATTGACTCAAAAAAATTAAGTCAAAAGAGAAGGATAGAGGTAGGTCAGGAGATAATTGTTAACGCAACTAGTTGGAGTATTTCTGAGGTGAGTAACAAAAAGATAGATGAGATAAATATTCTTAATGCCTCAATTCTGGCTATGCACAGGTCACTTGATAAATTAAAGGTAAGGCCAGAGTTCATTTTAGTAGATGGCAATAAGTTCAAGCCGTACAGAAATATAATTCATGAGTGTATAATCAAGGGAGATAATAAATTTCAAAATATTGCCGCTGCATCAATCCTCGCAAAAAATTATAGAGATGAACTGATGAGAAAATTATCTCTTAAACATGATAATTACTCATGGGAATCAAATTTTGGGTACCCAACAAAAAAACACAGAGATTCCATAAAAAAATATGGAGTGACTAGATATCATAGGAAATCATTTAAACTTCTATAAATTAATCT
>TARA_B100001057_G_scaffold67359_2_pt1 | contig 20762 bp, 17 predicted proteins | sample TARA_B100001057 | Tara Oceans TARA_B100001057 (sample SAMEA2621839) | marine metagenome | biome: marine biome (ENVO:00000447); feature: surface water layer (ENVO:00002042); material: "saline water (ENVO:00002010), including plankton (ENVO:xxxxxxxx)" | depth 5 m
GTTGAGCGCGAAAAGACCACCTGCCACACCTGCGAAAAATCCTGAGGTGCAGAAAGAGATAAAACGTACACGCCGAGCGCTATATCCAATAAACTCAGCTCGCTCGGGATTGTCGCGAACCGCGTTTGCCATGCGCCCGGCTGGCGTCTGAGTAAACAGATACATAAATACAGTTGAGACAAAGACCCAGACAGCGCTCAGGGTGTAGATTTCCGCATCCTGAAAGAACTCGATCCCGAAAAAGGATGGACCGTATGTGCGATCCCCACTGACACCGGCTTCGCCGCCAAAGAAACTGACGAAAATCAATGACGAAGCGGCAACCAGTTCCCCGACGCCCAGCGAAATCATAGCGAAAACTGTTCCGGCTTTGTGGGTCGAGAAACTGCCGACAAAAATAGCCGCGATCAGACCTATCAGCCCGCCAACCAGCGGGATAAGAATGATGGAGAAGTAGGCGGTTTGGAACTCGATCATGATCAGAGCATGCACCGCCATAAACCCGCCAAGGCCGAAATAAACAGCGTGGCCAAATGAGAGCATGCCGCCCTGACCCAGCAGCATATTGTAGCTGAGCGCAAATACAATGGCGATTGCCATCTGGTTCAAGATAGTAATTGCCAGGACTGAATCAAACAGATGAGGCAAGCCGAGCAAGACAATGAGATAAGAGACCCATGCGGCAAACTTACCCATCAGCTCATCACTCCTCTCGCTTGCCGGCAAGACCAGTCGGTCGGAAGGTCAGCACCAGCACTAGCAGCAGAAAAGGAAGGACAGGTGCAATCTGCGGCAAAGTCAAAGTCCAGAGATCGTTTAGCGGATGATCTTTTGAAAACTCGAGACCAAGAAGATTCAGCAAATCTGGCACCCCAAGATTCGACGCAATGGCATAACTTTGCAGAAGACCGATCATCAAAGACGCGACAAATGCGCCTCCTAGCGAGCCGAGTCCCCCAATCACCACAATAACAAACACGATGCTGCCCAGAACTATGGCCATTCCGGGAAAGGTAGTTAACACCGGTCCGGCTATGACACCAGCAACACCTGCTAGCGCTGTACCTACTCCGAATACCGCCATGAAAATCAGCGGGACGTTGTGACCCAGATTGGAAACGGTGTGTGGATGGGTTATCGCCGCCTGAATTATAATGCCGATTCGGCTGCGAGTGAGCACATAGTAAAGCACGATAAATATAGCCACAGAAATGGTAATCATGAACCCTCTATAGGCCGAAAAATCCTGACCGAACAGAGTAAAAAGTGGGAAATCCAGCAGATCTGGAGACCGATAATTTTTAGTATCAGCCCCCCAGAAGAATTGAACCGCTTCTTCGATTAGAAAAGCCAGCCCAAATGTAAATACCAGCTCTGCTACATGCCCATGAGCATGCACCCGACGCAGGGCATAACGCTCAACCAAAGCGCCTAATGTCCCAACTAAAAGCGGCGCAACAATAAGACCTGCCCAGAACCCAAGCTTCTGGGAGATCGAGTAAGCGAAATAGGCACCAAGCATATAGAAGCTGGCGTGGGCGAAGTTGAGCACCCCCATCATGCTGAAAATAAGCGTTAATCCGCTGGCCAACATGAACAGGAGTAGTCCTGTCACCAGACCGTTGAGCGTTGCGAAGACAATAACTTCCAGCATAATGTGGGACGGCGTCGCTCTGGTTTAACTGCCCTAGCGGCGTGGCCTGCGCATGCGACAGCTGTGATCGACCACCGTCTCATCTCCAGGCACCGAGAAATCGCGGTATAGACCAAAACCCGAGTTGTCGGCATCCATGACGATGTTCTGATCGGTATGCACGGAGATATGCAGCGGCTGAATAATCTGATGATCATCACCGCGCATCCACAACTCCTCGCCGCTCATGTTCGTGAATCGCATTTCCTCAAGAGCCAGGGCGATGTCGTAGGGATCTGCGCTCTGTGACGTTTCCATCGCCTGCACTAGCATTTGCAGTGCGTTGGTGATGCGAAACTGCGTCATATCGTTGTTAGGATTGAGCCGCTTGAAATTTCTCGTGTAAGCCAAGCGTTCTTCTGTGGGCAAGGGGTTCCCCGCGTCGTTGTGAACTAAATAGATCTTACCAACTCCGTCTGCGCCAAGGGTTGCGGTGATGCCGTCATAGGCTGCATAGAAGGTATAAATTGGAATATCGAGTCCACTATCGATGATTGATCGCGCCAATGAGACCATGTCAGCTCCGAAATTGCCGGTGATAACCGCGTCTGCATCCGAGGAAGCTATTTTCGTGACATAGGGAGTGAAATCCTTGACCTGGCCGATTGGATGAAACTCGTTGCCAACGATCTCAATGTCTGGCCGTTTTTCCCTGAGCAATTCAATCGAGGTGTCTGACACTACCTGCCCAAAAGAATAGTCCTGCCCGATAATGTAAATTTTCTTAATGCCCGAATTCATGGCGATGTAATCCGTTAGAACATTGAGTTTCATCACCGCATGCGCGTCGAATCTGAAATGCCAAAAACTGCATTGCTCATTTGTCAGAATCGGGTCCACCGCAGAGTAATTTATCTGCAGAATTTCCTGACCCGGATTCCGCCGATTGTGTCGGCTAATGGTTGAGTTCAGCGCATTGGCTACTGCCGAACTGTTACCTTGAAAGATGATTCTCAGCCCTTCACTCACCGCACGCCTGAACTGAATCTGTGTGTCAGTGGGGCTCTGTTTATTGTCCAACGGGACAATCTCGATCATGCGACCTCCAAGAACGCCGCCTTTGGAATTAAACAGTTCATCTGCCGCGTACTGCAGTTGCTTCAGACCGCTATTTCCGATGGCAGCAAAAGTGCCTGACAAAGGATCAATGAAAGCAATTCGCACAGGTTCTTGGGCGAGAGTGGCGCTAGATGCTGACAGCGACAAGCCGGCAATAAGCAATCTTAGAGTGATGCTACGGTGTATGGTTTTCATTATTGAATCTTCTTTTTCATACTATTTCTTGGAGATAATACCGAGTTTACTTGCACTTCCCTATTGTTTTCTCCGCCTTGTTCCTTGAGAGATCAAGCATTATTTTTTTGAAACTTCAGAATTCTAAATTATCCGCCATCGTACTCAGGTACATTCCTCTGAAACAGCCGCCAGTAGTGCCATTCCTCTGTTGTCAGCTCGTTTCCCTTGGAATCGACAGCCTTCACAATTGGAGACTGACCGTCGCGCAGTCGGGCCGTTTCGGCTCGATTCTTAACTAACACCGCCGTCATTTCATACAGTTTGCCGTCGATCTTCAGACGCACTCTCGGGTCACGCTCCACATGCCCCCACCAGGCCTTACCGTGCGGGAAGTCCCGATCAAGTCTAAAAGTCTGTGCGCTGGACTGCAGATACAGCGCCTCTCCGCGCGGTACTAGCAAGACTCGAACAGAGTGGGGTATACCATACCAAGTGCGGGTCTCCATCGCGGTGGCGTTTTCCCCGAAAGGATCGTCAAATTGATTGACCCAGTCCCAGTCCATCACCGGCTCTCGGGTCAGCTCTCCGGTCAACCATAATCCCGGTCTTGCTGAGCGTCCAGCTTCCGCGTACTCCTCAAAGGTAGGATGCCCAGGGTCCAGGCCGGTTATCCTGAGCACAATCAGAATGCCCGCTAGCAGCGGAACGGCTGTCAGAACCGCAATCTTGAACCATTTCATCCGGAAGTCTTGCCTCCCACGCTTCCCTTACTTTTGCTGGAGATCAGCTACGCGAGCACCACGCAAAATATTTACCATGCCATAGTTGCCTTCATGGCATGCGTATTCATAAACCTGACCAGCGACCTTATAGAACGGTATCAGACCAACAATCTGATCCGTGAACGTATCAGAATCAAAGATAGTGAATTCATAATCAATCCTGTCGGCAGCTACTCTCGTGAACTTCTCCACAAGCTTTTTATTTTTGGAACTTCCCATCCGCGAGAATGAATGGGTCAGGCCATTAAAATTGCGAGTCTCAACCACCAAAGCGTCTCCTTCCCAGTGACCTCTTGAATCACCGGTCCACTGCCCGATTGCTTCATCAGCGTGCGGTCTACCATCAAGTGGCACAATGCGGGCGTCATGAACCATTTCAGTCAGGATTACAATGTGATCCTGATTTTGCACTATCTGAATATTGTTGTTGTAGAAGCTTGGGTTCACGGGCGGCCCAGCATTAAAGCCAAGAATGCAACGGTCCGAAAGTGGACGATCTTCGGGTCCGTCTGTTGCAAAGGTCGCTCCGAGCGCACTGCGCACAGGCCGCGCCGGCAATTCACCGAGGATAGGACGGTAAGCTTTCTCTTGTAAGGCAGGCAGTCTGCCATTTATCGGGTAGATAATGTGGGACGTCAGTCTTTCCTGACCTAGGCCAGCGCTTTCTATCCAGAAATCGTTGTAAGCTTCATCGACCCCGGTGCCCGGAATCGCAGCGTCTGAGGCCTCGTCTCTCGCCTCAGATCTGGCCTCAAGTTCCGCGATTTCTTTCGCATTCAGAAACTGTCGATTGCCGTATTTCAGCGGACGCTGCATGGGAATACTCGAGGAAAAGTTCCAAACCCCCTGTAGATCAGGCACGCCAAATTCCGTTCGGGGGACTGAGTAGGAGTCAGACGCCAGCGCTGTGCCAGAAAATAGGGTTGCAACCAAAATGGCTAAAGTTCGAAAACATTGCATGGGGGGTTCGCCTTCTGTTGGTCGATTAGATCGAAAAAATGTTCTTGTCATTATGGCGCCCCGTGGACATTGCTGCAAAACTTACAGAGCGTTCACTCGATTGCCTATCCGAGCGAATGCTCAGCCCTAGGCGATCTATAATGATAGATCCGGCTAGCGAATACTCCATAAAGAAACAAGCCAAGCGACAGCAGCATGGCCGGCAGCAGAGCATTAAGCGTACCGAAAGCCTCTATCATATTACCTAAAACAATTGCACCTATCGGCGCGCTTCCGAGCAGGCCCAGAGTAAAAACCGACATTATCCGGCCGCGAAACTCCTCCGCCGCAGATTCTTGGACAATCGTTCTAGCAAGGGTAAGAGTAACACCCATATTGCCTCCCCACAGAATAACGGCAATTGAAAATATCCATATCGATGGCTGCAGACACATTATGCCCAAAATAAACATTCTAGACAGCTGCAGCAGTAGGAATGCCTTGCCTGGCCGCTCAAGAGGCATAAAACGCATCATGACAAGACTGGATACTGTGGCGCCACAATAAAAAATCACCATCATCAAAGAAAGAAGAAACGCGTCTCCCTCATAAATTCTGCGCACGATAAACGGGAAAACCGTTACAAATGAGCCCGCGTTGAAAATACTGGATATGAAATTAATGGAAAGCGTCTGCGCGATCACTGGGTTTGAGGAAATAGCCACCAATCCCTTTTTGAGCTGCGTCAGCGTAGATAATTCCGTTGATTTAGTAGGTTCACTCGAACTAATACGCGCCACCATCAGAGCTGCCAAGGCAAAGCAGGCCAATTGAACCAACAAGATCGGAATCAGCCCTAGCACCTTAAGTGTGCCGGCTACTGACAGCCCCATAATCTGTACGAAAAATCCTATTGCCGAGGCTGCTGAGATCGACTTTTGCACCTCGCCTCGAGCAACACGATTCAGCAAGGCCTGCTGAGCCGGACTGGTATATGAAACTACGAAGTTCATACCCAGTCCCCAAAGCAAAATATTCCAGATCTTGATATGCGTGAAATAAAGAATCGCAATGAGAAATAGCGGAAGAAACGGTGCCAGGGCATACACTCTAATCAACAGGCTTCGGGGGTCCATGCCGTCCGCCTTGGCTCCGCCCAGCAGAATCAAAACAATCCCCGGAATGCCCACCAGAGCCTGCATTAAACCGACCTCATTGGCGGGAAGTTCAAGGATGCCAATAAGAATCCACGCCAGCAGAAGCTGCTGCATCGCAATCGCGATCCCTGACAGCCCGGTGGACGTGAGATATGGCCCAAACTCAGAAGGAGCACTCTTGGATTGTTGTCGCGCGGTTCCAGGGGGCTTCATGTCAATGATATGGTACTAACCGGCCATCATAAGTGACTAAAATGATCGTCAGGGTATCGAAGACAGCTAGCGATCAATATTCTATAACTTTACGCTGGGTGACCCGCCAGTAGTACCATTTAGCAACTATTTCTTCAGATCCATCTTCTGCCAAACTAATTGAAACCGGGTCCCTTCCCAGTATCCCCCGGAGTTCTTCCGGATCGTGCACCAGTGCTGCAGTCATCTCGTAGATCTTACCATCAATCTTCAATCGCACCCGGGGGTCACGCTCAACATTAACCCACCACTGTTTGTAGTAGGGAAAGTCTCTGCTAAGTCTATCTCCACGCGCGCTGCCTCCAATATATAAATTCTCTCCTCTGGGGGTAGGCAATATAGTTACAGAGTATGGGATGCCGTACCAAGTTCGCGTCTCAAGCATGATGGTATTTCCCCTCTCCGGGTGTTCAACGTCCAAAACCCAATCCCAGTTATCAATTGGCTCACGTGCAAGTTCCCCGTTAAGCCATAGACCGGGATATGTCATGCGCCCACGCTGATTATAAGCTTCTGTGGTGTAGTCCATATACTCTGGTTCAAGGCCAGTTACTCGGAGTATTGCAAGGGTTCCAAGTGTAGTCCCAGCCATAACCAAAAACCCTTTCTTAAATCTCATCATACGAGTCACCTTCCGCAAGTCGATAGATTAACAAATCAAAACTTATGCCACTGAACTTTTTTAAAGATAGAAGTATACAGAGTCAGTGCCGACCCGGGATAATTCTTCTGTGACTCGGCACTGGCAGACAAGTAAGTGGCAAGGCACCTCAACGTGACGATTAGTGCAAGACGATTGTATGAGGCTGAGGTGAAGTCTCAGGGGGCAGTTGAGGCTAAGCTGAGGTGGGTTCTAGAACCTATTAGCTTGGAAATCAGATCGATCGTCAGTCTTGGCTTACTCGAGTAGACTTAGCGTATGGAGAAGCCACCCGTTTTCAACTTTCAGCGCGCTATGGCCCTGATCCGACATTGTCCAGCTTATCAGGCGACGCCTATTCAAAAACTTGAAACACCGTCCGGTCGCCAACTCCTGATCAAAGATGAGACCAGTCGCTTCAAGATGGGCGCATTTAAGGCCTTGGGCGGCATCTACGCCATGGCTAACATTCTGCTTGAGCGATGGCGCAATGAAAATCAAACCAATATCGAACCAGAGCAACTGTTTAAGGACGAGATTCAGGCCTGGAGCAGCCGTCTTACATTTGTGTGTGCGAGTGCCGGCAACCATGGCTTAGCTGTCGCTAAGGGGGCTAAGCTATTTAATGCCGGATGTCGAATCCATCTTGCGAAAACCGTACCTTTCGCATTCGAGCAGAGACTCTTGGCACTCAACGTCACTGTGGTGCGCTCGGGCGCGAATTATGAAGAAAGTATGCAGGCAGCAATAGAAGACTGTGGCGATGGAGAAATTTTGCTCTCTGACAGTGCCCGGCCGGGGTATAGCCACATTCCCTCGCTGGTCATGGAAGGCTATACGGTCATGGCAGAGGAAATGCGAGCATTCTTTCAGGCCGAAAACGTCTGGCCAACCCACGTCTTCTTGCAGGCCGGCGTCGGCGGAATGGCAGCTGCAATCACAGATCATATTCGTAGTGTCTGGTCAAATCAGCCAAAAATAATTATCGTCGAACCCGAAGCCGCTGCCTGCCTGATGGAAAGTCACCGGAGAGAGAAGATAATTGCAGTAAAGGGACCGGTGTCATCAATGGGGCGATTAGATTGCAAATTGCCCTCAACGATCGCCTTTGACATTTTAAATGAACAAGCGGATAAGTTTGTTTGCATTAGCGATCGTCAAGCCGAACAAGCAGTCGATTTTCTAACTATGCATCAGCTGCGCACAAGCCCCTCAGGCGCGGCAGGCGTCGCTGCTATGCTAAGCGCAGACGAACGAAACGAAGGCATGCCAGAGAGCTGCGTTTGCCTTGCGTTGGCTACCGAAGCAGGAGCCTAAGCCAGTTCAGGAAGATCCACCGCAGCAAGGACATCCACCCCCACCGCTCAGCATCACAGACTCGGCAGCCTTAGCGTTTTGTTCGGCTGTACGGTTAGTCGCCGCCACTGACGAAGCGCTCGCGACAGTCATTGGATCTGGTGCTTTGATCGCTACTTCCTGCCCATAATAACCAGTTTGAATCTCATACTGGTGCTCGCCAATCTCAGTGTCAAAACGGATTGTATTGGAATCAACAATCTGTATCCCATATAACTTGGCCCCGTTTTTGGTTACCGTTGCTTGCGCAGCATTAGGCAGATTCGTTATGCGCAGGCTTGTGGTTCTTCCTGCAGCATTACGATCACCCACGTAAGTCCCTATATGCAGGACGCCATTTTCCTTGTCGTTCCATGCAGTAGCCACACCGAGATTTGGATAATCTACGCCCTCCAGCGTTGGCGCCGAATACTTATCCATGTGCCTGGCCTGAAATGCATCTACCCAGTTGCCCTCAGCAATTTCACTCATCATCTGCTGCGCAGTCGAAGTTCCACGAGGCCAAGGCTCGTCGAGGTTCGACCACCAGCCAAAACGGTCAGCGTTTTCACCAAAAAATCTGGGTTCCGAGTATTTTTCAGCGGCATCCTGCAGGCGACGAAACACCACGTCATCGCCAAGCGCCTTCGCCATCACCTGAACGAGAGGGCTGGGCCTGATGTCCCGAGCAGGGTCGCGATAGCCGGATGCATTCACCACTGCTTCGTAAATCTGAGTCGCAATCTCAGGAGATTGAGGCAACAGGTAAAAGGCTGCACCAGCACCGGTTGCGCCGGATCCCGGCAGATTAACTTTGAAGTTTGCCAACGGATCATAGTAAACGGTGGACCATTCAATCTCATTCTGGTTGTTTATGCTAAGGTAATTGTCTCGCATGAACTCGACCCAATTTTCAAACCTACCGTGGGCGTTGGTAACGCCGAGCTGATCAGAGAGATAGATACCCAGTCCAGCCGCTGAATTACAGAACGGCCAGATCTTTGTGTTTTCGCAATGGGGCCCTTCCGGGTGATCCGTGTACTGCTGATACAAATGCTCAACAATTCGCGGCTGGGTCCACTCGAAGTTCTCATTTTCAAAGCCAGCGATCTCCCAAGGCCGCTCCCACTTATCGTCACCAGAAACATACTTGTAGATGGAAAGAACGAGATTTAACCATCCACGAAAAAACAGATTGCCATCTGCCCCGATCGGGTCAGGCTGCAAACCCCAAGGTTCAGCGCCGTTCGCGGTCCAGCCGGGACGATCGTAACTGTCTCGGATTTGCTCAGGCCAGGCTTGATAGCCCAGAGCGTTAAAAGCATTGTATTGATCCCGCTGGGGGCTTGGACCAATAAAAGTGTTCCAATCGATGGCAGCCCAATAGGAAGTATGACGACTTGCCAACTCATCCATGATGCGAGTATAAACCTCACGCCATGCCGGCGTTTGTTCTGCCATCAGAAGTACCGGATAGCTTGAGTCAGCCAGATCGAACCGCCCATAACTTAGCATCGGGGGCGCCGCATACTGGTCCCACCAGGGATGAGGCCCGATACCGTCGTCATCCCAATCAATATTGCCTCGCGGAATTTGAATGCCCCATGGAAGCTCCAACTCTTGGCGGTAGCCCCAATCATCAGGGGTGGTCGCTTTTTCCCAGATGAAGCGCAGCCAGCCCCTTGTGCGATCATTATGTGCAGGAAACGCTGACGAGGTATTTCGAGGTTGCGCCACTACGCCACCCGCGCCAAATGTCGCTGCCCCACCGATTACTGCGGCACGCTTTATAAAGCTACGCCTGCTATGCTGCTTTTTCCCCGCCATAGTGCCGTCCTCCACACAGTAAGCATCAACCCTACATTCGCGACCTATATTATGTTTCGAAATCTGTTTGAATGCGAGTCGCTCGAATGAATAGGTACAGGTCAACTTTGAGCCTTCTAAACTTTGAGCAAGCTTGAGCGGGCAATTGAACATAACTGCGGCCTTCCTAATTGCTTCAGTGCTAGTCTGGTTCTCTCATTGAAAACTGCTTGCTATGCCGCACCAGTTGTAGAAAATGAAGATGTCTCATAATTGGAATCAAAACTGTATGAAACTGTCACAGCAAAATCTGACTCGACGGAAGCTTATCCAGATAGCAGGTGGCATTGCTGCGTTGGCCAGCGTAAAGGGCCTGTCTCAGACAGGTCTCGCAAGAAGTGCTCAAATTAGTAAACCCAACAGATTAAGTGCTGGAGCCACTATTGGCTTGATCACACCGGCCAGCAACGTACCAGAGAATGAAGACCTCCTGGCAGCAATGGACCTAGTGAGATCGCTTGGTTTTGAAGCCAAGGCTGCGCCAAATTTACGACGCCGCAAACAGTATCTGGCGGGGAGCGACAAGCAGCGCGCCGAAGACCTTAACGGGATGTTCGCTGACCAGGAAGTTGACGCAATTTTCTGTGTACGAGGGGGTTACGGCTCGGGACGGCTCTTGAGAGAGCTTGACTATCAAACTATCGCAAGCAACCCAAAGATTCTGATGGGCTACAGCGATATTACTGCTATTCTGAACGCGATCCACTTGAAAACCGGCATGATCACTTATCACGGACCGATGGCAGGCGATAACTTCTCGAGCTACACCTACGACCAATTCCAACGGGTACTCATGAAACCCCGCCAGGTCACCCTCATTGGCGAACCGCCTCCTTTTGTAGAGAAACCAGGGGTCGTAGAGCGTAAGAATCGCTTGACACCGATAGTCTCAGGCCAGGCCGAGGGAAGATTGATCGGGGGTAATCTTTCTCTTCTTGTGACGCTGCTTGGTACGCCCTATGAACCAGATTTCGACGGAGCAATTCTTTTCATAGAAGATGTCTCAGAACCACCCTACAGCGTCGATAGAATGCTTACACACCTTTGGCTCAGCGGGCATTTAGAGCGAACCGCAGGCATCGTATTCGGCAAGTTCACGGATGATAATTACGACAACAACACTTTGAGCATGGAGCAGGTGTTGCATGAGCGATGCGAGCCCCTCGGTATACCCACTCTGCGTGGAGCCATGATCGGACACATAGAGGATCAAACGGTGGTTCCAATCGGCGCGAATGCGCACCTGGATGTCAACGCCGGCACGCTTACCTTGCTGGAAACAGCAGTGAGCTAATCAATGGCACGGCGATTTTATTCCCAGGAACCTTTCAACGATTATTATCTGGCGCTCACGGCCGAGGAACCACGTGCCAACACGATAGCTGGTATCAACAGCAAAGTTGCAGGCAAAGCAAAGGTCATGACGCCGCCCCAACCGGCGGCGGCGATCAAAACCCCAGCGCTCAATGAACCAACTCCCTGCAACCCGAACACAACGAAATCGTTTACTGCTTGCACTTTGAAGCGCTCTGCTGGGTAGTAGCACTGTGTAAGCAGGGTTGTGCCGCCCAAAAACAGAAAATTCCAACCCACCCCAAGCAAGATCAACGTACCTAGATAGTGAAAGAACTGCGGGGCATTCCAGCCCATGCTGATACATGCCAACATCAATACTAGGCCTGCTTTTATTGTCTTTAATGCACCAATTTTGGAAATCAGTAACCCGCTGAAAAATGAGGGAAGGTACATGGCAAGAATATGACTTTGAATCACTCGAGTCGTTGCTTCCAGTGAAAAACCATCCATCTGGTGCATGCTTAGCGGCGTGGCCGTCATGACAAGTGCCATCACACTGTAAGCTATTGCCGCTGCAGCGACCGCTAGTATCAACTTGGGCTGTCTGATTATTTCAGGCAAAGGGCGCTCCGCTTCAAAAGAGCTAGATGACCCAATACTGGTGTTTCGATAAAACAATAGCAAAATCATAAACGAAACCGACAAAAGCGTTGCCAGTCCAATGAATGACCCCACGTAAAGCGGCAAGCCTTGGACTTCGCTGAAGCTCCTGCCAACTTCCGGCCCCAACAGCGCGGAAACAATGCCAGCCAGCATAAAGATAGAAAGACTGCGAGGCACCTTGTCAGCGGGCACCGACTCCGCAACCGCGAAGCGAAACTGCTGCATAAAGGCGATGTAAACCCCAATATTAAAGCCGGCGAACACAAACAGCGAAAAAGACTGCCTGCTCACTGCTAAAGCCGCGAGCAAGGCCGCCACAATGGCAAGTGCTGTAGACCCGAGAAAACCCACTCTCCTGCCAAATCTTGACATCAATAAAGATGCTGGGATCGCCGCACTAGCAATGCCCAGTATCTGCACCGCAATCGGCAAGGTAGCCAGATCAGCAGAGGGCGCAATCTGAGCACCGACGATTCCGCCCAGCAGAACAAGAATCGGAGCGGCAGTGTGCCCAAAGCATTGCGCGGCCGTCAACACAATCAACGTGCGGTACTCTCGAAATAACGAAGAAGTATTCATTTCACTATGTTTCTAACTCCAGCCAGGTATCACTGAAGGGGAAATTGGGTATCAGCGATGAATTGATTGAGCACATCGAGCAGGTTGAGGCTAGCATCACTCACGACAAACACAGATTCTTCCCGAATGCCAGGAGTGAGATCATGGTGATCAATCAGTAAAATGTCATCGCCATGCGAGGGAATCACCTCGCCATCCAAAGAGTAGTATTCAGCCTCCGCAATGGCATCCAGCCTGCCCGCGTCAAATGCTTCGTACAATTCCGGAAAAGAGTCTGTCCGCTGGATGTTAACGCCCGGGACAGCCCTGCGATCCAAATCGCGCTCAGCCGCCATGCCACGAACAACCCCAATAGAGCTGCCAACAAAATCCTTGATTTGACTAAAGCGGCTTCGATCTTCTGGACGAATTCTCAAGGCTCTTCGCTCATATAAAAAAGGCGATGAGAAACTCGCTCCCTCGCTTTGCCTGTCGGCGAAACTTGCGACATTGGTGGCAACAATATCCACCTCATTGCGGCTTGCAAGCAGCCACGATTCGCTGAATGGAACCTCCACCCATCGAACTCGCAATGCCTGCTCTTGCGCAAATTTCTCGAGGTATAGCCTGATCCACAATTGCGAATCATATGGGTCAGTTGGAGAAGCCCTCGTCACAGCGATCTGCAACTCTCCTGGATTATTGGTGAGAATCTCCTGCGCCAATAAGGGTCCAGTAAGGCTGCAGCAAGTCATCACAACGCAGAAAACTTGCCAGAATCGAATATGCTTGCTCGTTGAAACCATCTCGCCTAATGCATCCATCGCTGAATTAAGTTCGTGCCGATTGCCTACCCCCTAAAAACAGGGCACAGCGTTTTCGACCACTAATATGTGGTGTCTTAAACGAAGCCCGTCAAACGTGGCAGGCCCAGCCAGGTCCATTGTAGCCAAATTGGTTCTGACTTGGCAGACACATTGTTTATTTGAGGTACGGACGAGTGATGCGAATCAGGTTTGAGTGAGACCCATAGTTTCACGTAGACTCCAAACAGAAACAGAGACATCGCACTAAACGCGTATTCTATGATCCGGAGAGATACAGTGCCCCCAAGAATAAGCCTGCCCCCGATTGTCAACACCCTATTAGCCAGTTCTGTTCTCTCAACCGGGCTCGCACAAGACCAAGAGGCGGAGGATCTATTGCTAAATTACCAGCGCATCGACGAAGCGATGATGCACGCCCCGCCTGCTGAAGACTGGCTCATGTGGCGCAGCCACTATGATCTTAGCGGCCACAGTGAGCTCGATCTAATTGATATCGGCAACGTGTCAGATTTACGACAAGTTTGGAGTGTACCACTGTCTGAGGGGGGCAACATGACCACACCCCTAGTACACGATGGCGTGATGTTTATAGCGGATACAAACAATATCCTTTTAGCCCTGGACGCCCACGACGGCAAAGAGCTCTGGCGATATGAACATGAGTCAGAAGTTTTTGACGGTCGCCGTCAGGGCATAGCACTGTTTGGCGACATGGTATTTGTGCCGCATAACGACCTCGATATTGTGGCATTGAACGTTCGCTCTGGCTCTGTGGTTTGGGAAACCAGCATCACCACACCAGTTGAGCCCATGCAGGGCTACTACGGGCTGCGCGGCGCGCCAATGGTTGCGGATGACATGCTCATTCAGGGCGTGACCGCTACGATGGTTCCTGAGGGTGGATTCATTGTCGGACTTGATCTGGAAACAGGCGCGGAGCAGTGGCGATTCCACACTGTAGCACGTCCGAGCGGCCTTGGTGGTGAGACCTGGAATAACTTGCCGCTCGAGGCACGCAGTGGCGGATCAGTCTGGAATTCTGGAAGCTATGACGCTGACCTAGGCCTAGTTTACTTCGGTGCAGCGCCGACTTACGACACCGGTCCGTTGCTTGCAGATCTAGGTATTAAAGGGGTCACCAACGACGCACTGTTCACCAATTCCACTATGGCGCTGCGCCCACGCACGGGCGAACTGGTCTGGCATTTTCAACACATGCCCAATGATCAACTTGACCTTGACTGGGTCTATGAACGGCAGCTAGACGAATTAGAAATTCAAGGACGATCCAGAAAAGTAGTTTTTACTGCGGGGAAAATGGCGCTTTATGACGTTATTGATGCGGAGACCGGCGAGTATCTCGAATCCATTGACTTAGGCCTGCAAAATATCGTGTCTAGGGTGGACTCAGAAACCGGAGCCAAATCAATCAACCCTGATTCAATCCCCAACAAGGAAGCCAATCACCTGCTGTGCCCCTATTTTCTTGGCGGTCGCAACTGGCAGGCGGGTGCCTATAATCCAAACACGAAAATGCTCTATCTGCCCGCGCTAGAAATGTGCATGATGGCCGGACTTATGGCGGACGGCAGATTGCTCTCGACAGGTATCGAGGCAACACCTACGCCGCGAGCTGACAGTGACGGAAAATTTGGCCGCCTTCAGGCCATTAACATGGAAACCATGAAAATGACGTGGCGCCATCGAGAATCTACTCCTCCCTCAACTCCTCTGCTATCTACTGCGGGCGGGCTTATATTCGGAGGCAATCTGGACAATTCATTCAAAGCCTTTGATGCGCAATCTGGAGAAGTCTTGTGGAAAACGACTATGGACCATCTGCCCTCTTCGTTTCCAATTACCTATGCCGTAAACGGTAAGCAGTATGTCGCTGTCGTAAAGGGACAACCTAGCACATGGACCTGGAGCCTGTATGGCATTACTCAGGAGTTGCTGGGACCCGAGACTCGTTCCACACCAACACCAAACGGTAAACCAGAGCTTGTGGTTTTTGCGGTTGAGTGACGCATGAACAAGAGTAAGCCGCCTGAGTGGTTGATTGCCACTTCACCAATTCACGCTTGCGCCGAGATGGCCGTCTAGAACTCGATCAGACGCCCGGGCGAGAGCACGTCCAGATACTGAGCCAACTGCTTGGGCATCCGGTCTGGTTCATCCAGCAATAGAGAAGCGCTGAGCTTTGCCAAACCCGGCGCACTTTGCACCCCATAGCCTCCCTGCCCGGCTAGCCAGAAAAAGCCTTTTACTCTTGGGTCAAAACCCACCACGAATTCCATGTCACCTGAAAAAGATCGCAAGCCGGCCCATTTATGTTCGATTTGTGGGATGCTGAGTGTAGTTGCTCGCTGAAAACGATCCATAGCTATCGCCAAATCCCATTCCTCCGGCTGAACATCGCAGGGAACGCTCGGCGTTTCATCAGCTGGCGAGAGCAACAGCAGGCCTGCATCCGGTTTGAAGTAGAAGTCTTCATCCATATCCACGACCAGCGGCCATTCCGCGTCGAATATGACATCCGGGAGACGCAGTAACAAAGCCGTTCTTCGTCTGGGCATGATGCCAAGATCACTAAGACCGGCCAGTAATCCAAGCTCTCCCGCCCAAGAGCCCGCAGCATTGACCACGGTTTCACACTCCAATGTCTCATTATCTGTAGTAAGCAACCAACCGCTGGAACTTCTAGTTAAGGCTCTCACTTGCTGCTGATAGCGACAGACACCTCCCTGCCGATCAAGCTGGCGAAGAAACCCCCGCAAGGTGGATTCGACGTCAATGTCTCCTCCGCCAGTTTCCACCAATCCTGCGGCGATATTGCCACGGTCAAGTATCGAGACCTGCCCGATGGCTTCTGATCCACTTATTCGCTCTAGCCTAGGGATTTCCTCGTAAAAGGCGCTTAGCTGAGGAAGCTGATCTTGCCTTGCGACAAATAATGTATCGCGTGGCCTCAGCAAGGGCGCCTCGGAGAACCCGTCAGGGGGAACTCTAAAAAATGAATCACTGGCCGCAGTTGCCGCGCGAACGGCCGCACTGCCATAAGAAGCAGAAAAATAGGCGGCGGACCTTCCAGTAGAGTGGTAACCCGGTTGACGCTCTTTTTCCAGCAACACGACACTGGCGTGTGCCGCCAGTTCAGCCGCGACGGAAACACCAGCGATTCCGGCACCGATAACAGCAAAATCGAAATGCTCGCGCATGCAAATCATTGTGAGGCAAAGTGGATGCGGGCAATTCGTACCGCCGACCCGTCATTGGTATCCGTCCACGTTATAAACAAATCATCGCCGGCCGCTTCAATAATTGGGAAGCCACTGCGTCTAGAAGCGCTTGTTCTGCCAACCACTGTAGAATCAATTAGTGCACCCCGAGGGCTGAAGCGGGAGACCATAAGCTGCGTTTCCTCACCTGTCGTATCCAGCCAGCTGACAGCAACTTGGCCATTTGCCAGAATCGCCGTGTCAATACGGCCGATGGTATCGGGACCTGCTACCAGTATAGGTGCCGAAAAATGTTCACCATTATCACTGGACAGCGCGAGTCGAACCTTAGGTGAATCATCCTTCGCGCTAAACCAGCCCACTGCCACAAAGTTGCCTTTAGCGGCCACCGAAGGCCCGTTCACCGGACAGCCAGCTATTTCCCACTGATCATCGTGAATCGCGACCGGAGAAGTCCAGATCCCGTCGGTGTAGCGCGTTATGTAAATGTCTCTTATCTCTTCAGCAGAACGATCGCGGTAAACAATGACTGGGCCAGCAGCGGACATGGCGGCGCTGGTCTGACAGCAGTCACAAACGCGAGAGTCCAGTTCCCATTCGCTCAGCGTTTCCCCGCGGGCGTTGAATACCCCTGCGCGCAGCGTCATTTGGCCGTACCCCGCGTCAGTTTTAGTGTTGCGACCATCAAGCCATGAAATCAGTGTGTTGCCTTCTCCGACCGACAGCATCGCCACAAAGCCATGCTCGGCGCTAACACCATCCTTGTGCAAAGTAATAGCATCACTCCAAGAGTCGCTTTCAGCATCGTAAAACCGGGCGTCAATGTCATAATCGTAAGTCCCTTCGGCACTCATACGCAGCCAATTCGCCGCTTTACTTTTACTGCTAACCGACATCACAGGGAAGTCTGCCCAGTTGATGAACCAGTCGTCACCCCCGCTGATCATTTGCGGCTCGCTCCAACTTGTTCCATTCAGAGTCGAGTAAAACAAGCCTGCGAAACCTCCATCCTGCATGACCCATGACAAATACAGGTTGCCCGATTCATCGCTCACTATCCGCGACAGACTGCTTCTCTCTGACGCAGGCGAGGGCAACAGTTCAATTTCGGCAGAGTATGCCGCAGAGAACGAGCCAAAAGAAGCGACAACCAACACCCTTGTGCTGAAGCCAACAGCTAAATCCAATAGCCCACTGCAAGTTTTTAAACTTATGTTCCTTATCATGAATGCTTCTACTTCTTGTGTTTTTTTATTTTTTCTTAGCTTATGCCTTTTGTCCCATTTTTATTCGTTTTTTGCTTACTTTTACTACGTAGATGACCACCTCTATTTTTTGTCTACATCCGGTAACACACCATTGAGAACAAGTTGTTTCCTGATCTTTGCATCAGTCTGCATCCCGATCAGTTTTGCCACCTGCTCACCATCAGGAGAAAGCAAATAGGTAGTGGGCAGGACGTCAGGTGGTCGTAGCCCCAACCGAGAAACTTCATCGTTTTTCAAAACCGGGAACTTGATTTCGAGCTCCACTGCGATTTCCAGGGTCAGTTCTCTTGGGTCTTCGTCGAAGTTCACTCCAACGACCGCAACGCCGTGTGCAGCAAGCTGCTCACTGAGAGTATTGAGCATGGGTATTTCAATACGACAGGGCGCACACCACTCCGACCAGTAGTTCACCAATCGCCACTTGCCTGCGCCCGGAGCCTCATCGGCATTGATTGTTGATAAGCTAAAAACGGAGACAACCGCTATTAACAATTTGATCGAGATTCTTGATAAGAAGTCCAGCTTCAGTTCGCTCATGAATCTTTTCCCTCTCGGAACCGCAGCTTGGTCCCACAACCTTCGAACAGCGCTGGGCCCAGTCAGGGCTGCAGCCGCTTGGTAAATTTTCTTTAAACGAGAACAGTCTCACGGAATTGTTAGCATCGTTCAAGTTCGAGTTATTTAATTCAGATCATTTCTGATCAATCACCACTGCAAAAAGTTTTGACTCAAACCACAAGAGGCCGCGGCATGGCGTTCCCCCGGGAACCCTCAAAGGGTTTAAACATCGCGTAAAATCGCTGCCAGAACGCTAAAGGTCATCAAGAAGGATCGTCATCAAAAGGCCATTTCGGGTCCTAATACGATTAATACCATTGAATCTTTGCCATTCAAGCAGGAGCTGCCGTGAAGGAGCAAAGGCCCAATTCACCCCCAACTTTGCAGAGAAAATTGTTCTGTCTGAAAGAAATTGGTCCATATTATTTTCAAACTCTCTATCAAGATTTGCCTCGACGTAAGCCGTCACACCAGGGATATGAGCAAGGGGCCACATTTGCAGATAGCCGGTTCTAATAAAACCCAGCCGCTCATGGTCTCCAAACGGCTCCCTAACCGTCACGCCAAAGTTGTTCTGCTGCGGCTCAAATCGGTTTGATAAGTAATGCATGCCTGTGCGCCATTGCCCCCGCCCCCCAAGCGAATTAGACGCCTTTATAATATCGACATTAGAAATTATCCGGCCATTGTCTACAGGGTTTGTAATCGGCTGGGGTTTTAAGTTTGGCCGATTAATTCTATTTTCACCATGCCAGTTCAGAAATTCTGTTCTGAATGAGACTGCCCAGGTTTCGGAAATTTGCGCCCCGCCTTCTAGCCTTAATCCGACACCATTCCCAATTCTAAAGCCGTCAACGAATTGCGGCCGGCCAGTATTGTCTTCAGAAATTACACTGAGACCAAGATATTGCGTGTTTTTAGCGCGGCTTTTGCGCATAGCCATGACACCCAAATCGAGGCGCTTGACGCTGGCTTTGAGCAGATCGGATACCTCGAAGTCGACGTGTCTGGCTGTCGTCTTCAAAAAATAGGCAGTATCGCTCGTGTGCCTGATTTCTAGCACAGAATTGAACTGACCAATTGCACTTGAAGAAGTAAATTTTCCACTGCTTGATAAACCTGTGTTGGCCGCAGAAGAGAGCTTTCCAACGCGATAAGTGTTATTCCTCATAAGAAGTGCCCCAATGGGCGCATCAAGAGCAATACTCCTCCTCAGTCCAGACCTGCCTAGCGCGCGGCGCATACTTGGCAGGTCCAAACTGTCATCGCTTTGTCCCCGAGCAGGTGATGTGCTCAACATAAGGGAACTCAGCATCCCCCCCCAAAAAATCAGAACGATTGTTTTGATGCGAAGTCTTGCGACAACTCGTTCGAATGACATAGGCGCTTTTCCATCAGACTCTTAATAAACAAGTCTTATTCCTGAATTAGCCGCTAAAAAGACTTGTGCTGTTATTTTCCCAGTGATCTATGGAGTTTGAAGTTCACCAGCCACAAGTCCCGAAGGCAACACGCGAGAGACGTATCAACTCCCTATAGGGGCATTTGTTGACTGGGGTTTAGTAAGATCTGGGAAGCTTGGTTAGTTCCGCTTAGACGGAGATGGGTGGACGCAGAAGAGGGTCAACAAAGCGTGACAAGTAATAGACATGGGATGAGCCATAGAGCCGGCCAGTGATTTGGCTCTCGTAACGGCGTCCCGGCAAGGCTAGGTTGGAGCAGTGGTTAGAACACGAGAGACACTCAGATTCACAGTCTTGCTCACTGTGCCCATCGCCTTGAGGCTCATGCTGGTGAGCGATAGGTTCGCTTTGATCGGCATGATCAGAGTGTCGGTGGATATCTGGTGTCGTAGCATGGTGTCCGCTACTGGCCATAACGCTCAGCATCGCTCGCAATTCACCGTTTTCACTCATACTCAAGGACATCCATTCCGCTGCCCCTGAATTGAACGGCGCAACCAACGAAAGCAAAACCAGATAATGAATAGTTAACCTGAACACTGAGTAGAGTCTACACATACGAATGGATATTACAATGGTCACAAAACCAGCAGTCCTATCAGTGCCAGTTCTTGGCGGCCGCGGCCGCGCCCAGAAGTCCTGGCAACGGATGACGAACTAAAACCGTCGGGATGGCTCGCATCAACTCACTGTGGCGTCCCTTTTTTTCAAAGCCAGACCTAAAAGTGCTGTTGTGGAGAAGTTCTGGATACCTTTGGACTATCCCACCGGCGATAAACAGCCCGTCAAAGGACCCTGTAGCCAACACAAAATTACCTGCCGCCTGCCCCAACAGCTCAAAAAAAAGTGCTACAGCTTTCTGCGCAGTTTGATCCCTTTTAGCCTTCAAAAAAATCGCCGCTGCATCAAAATGCCCGGTTTTAGCCTTGCTACGAGTTGCGAGAAAATTAAAGATATTGACCAGGCCCGAGCCGGAAACTAGGCGCTCAA
>TARA_B100001057_G_scaffold154632_1_pt1 | contig 20739 bp, 17 predicted proteins | sample TARA_B100001057 | Tara Oceans TARA_B100001057 (sample SAMEA2621839) | marine metagenome | biome: marine biome (ENVO:00000447); feature: surface water layer (ENVO:00002042); material: "saline water (ENVO:00002010), including plankton (ENVO:xxxxxxxx)" | depth 5 m
AATTCTGATTTAACTGTCAAAGGCTTTAGTGAAAAAACTGAATGGGTACCCGAAATAGATAATTCTTATATATTTGATGAAAAAACTACACTATCAATTCTAGCTGGATTTGAGCATAACAGAAGAGTAATTATCCAAGGCTATCATGGAACTGGTAAATCAACGCATATAGAACAAGTTGCAGCCAGATTGAACTGGCCTTGCATCAGAATTAATTTGGACAGTCACGTTAGTAGGTTAGATTTACTCGGTAAAGATGCTATTAAACTTGAGGATGGAAAACAAATTACAAAATTTGTAGAAGGTATTCTTCCATGGTCAATTCAAAATCCTGTTGCTCTTGTTTTCGATGAATATGATGCTGGAAGGCCTGATGTTATGTTTGTCATTCAAAGGATTTTGGAGGTCGAGGGCAAGCTTACTTTGTTGGATCAAAATAGAGTTTTAAGACCGCACCCGAACTTTAGGCTTTTTGCAACTACAAATACAATTGGAATGGGAGATTCAACAGGCCTTTACCATGGAACTCAACAAATTAATCAAGGCCAAATGGATAGATGGCATATTTTATCCACTTTGAATTATTTAACTCCTGAACATGAATCAAAATTAGTTCTTGGAAAACTAAAAGGCTTTAATTCTGTTAAAAGGAAATTAATACTTTCTAATATGATTAAACTTTGTAACTTAACAAGACAGGGCTTTATCAATGGTGATATATCAAATCTTATGTCTCCTAGAACACTTTTAACCTGGGCCGAAAACTTTATTATTTTTAAAGATATTCAAGAATCCTTCAAGCTCTCTTTCCTTAATAAATGTGATGATCTTGAAAAACCTATAGTTGCTGAATATTTTCAGAGGTGTTTTGCCGAAGAACTGGAAGTAGAAAATAGTTAATGGCTATTAATGGTGATGAACAACAAAATGCAGCTTTATCTTGGACTAAGGCATTAACTAAAAACAAAGAGGTTGTCGCAGAGAATTCGAATAGACTTATTCCCAAAGGTTCTAAATTAAATTTAAAGAATCCACCAGGAATTAAGAGAAAATTATCTGCATGGAAAGGCAGAACAGATAGACAAGCATTTTGGTTGCAACATAATCTGATTAAAAAAACTTTGCCTGGTGAAGCTGGCGAAATCTTTGATGAGCTTAAAATGGCAAGAGCTGAAATCTTAGGCTCTGAAGAATATAGCGGAGCCAAGTTAAATATTCAAAATTTTTCATGCGATATTACTAAAAATTTAGCCGATGATGAGATTCAGCTACCTACATTAATTAATCTTTGGTTTAAAAATCTAAATGGATTTAAATTAGAGAAAGAGCAAAAAAGATTAATCGACCAAATCCCAAATATAAATTCAAGAAATGCTCAAAAGATTTCAGAAGATATGATTTCTAAAATGAAAAATGAGGAGTCTTTTCTCAAAAGCTCATTATCTTTACTTAATGCTCTTAAATTATTGGAGCACGAAAAGTCGGATGAGCATGAAGAAAATGAAAAATTTGATGAGCAAAGTAATGAAAATGAAGAGAGCTTATCTGATGACATGAGTGAAATTGAAAGTGATGAGGAACCTAATAACGAAATAGATCTTATGCAATCGCTTGTTGATGAAATTCCAGATGATCAAGAAATATTGCAAGAAGCTGAGGTATCGATAGATGAAGAGTTAGAGGCAAATATTGATTTTGATGTTAATCAAATTGGAAAGGAAAGCTCTGATTACTCTATTTTTACTACAAAGTATGATGAGATTATTTCTGCAGCAGAACTTTCAAATCTCAAAGAAATTAACCGACTAAGAATTCAGTTAGATAAACTCATTCAGCCCCACTTGCAAACAATTGGAAAATTAGCAAATAGACTTCAGCGCTTATTGCTTGCAAAACAGAATAGATCCTGGAAGTTTGATCTAGATGAGGGAGTTTTAGATACATCAAAGCTTACTAGGATAATTACTGATTCAAACAAGCCATTAAGCTTCAAAGAAGAGAAGCAAAGTGATTTTAAAGATACAGTCATCTCGATATTGATTGACTGCTCAGGATCAATGAGGGGAAGATCAATAAATCTTGCTGCTGTTTGTGCTGAAATCATAGGAACCACACTTGAGAGATGCTCTGTAAAGACAGAAGTTCTTGGCTATACAACTAAACATTGGAAAGGTGGAGATTCAAGAAAAAGTTGGCTTCAAAGAGGGGGTTTTTCTTATCCAGGAAGACTAAATGACTTAAGGCATATTATTTTTAAATCAGGTGAAGACAGTTGGAGAAAGTCACGTAAATCTTTGGGAGTAATATTAAAGGATGGCTTACTCAAGGAAAATATTGATGGTGAAGCTCTTCAATGGGCAAATAAAAGACTTCAAAAAAGGTTTGAGGACAGAAAAATTATGATTGTAATATCAGATGGTGCTCCAGTTGATGATAGTTCTCTTTCTGCAAATAATCCCCACTATCTTGAAAATCATTTGCGAGAAGTTATTGCTGATATTTATGAAAAAAACCAAATTGAGTTATTGGCAATTGGTATTGGTCATGATGTAACCAAATACTATAATCATGCTATTACAATTAGTAATGCAGATAGATTAGGCGAAACACTTCTAGAAGAATTGACTGAGCTTTTTGAATAACTTTATAATTAACAAATGAAAATAAAAAAACAAAATGGGCCACCTGAAGATCTTATCTATTTTGATGATGATCTTCCCCTTTCACAGTCACAGGTTGAGGATGTAGTTGAAATATTCAATACTCCCCTTACTGGTACTTATAACTGGGACTATACAGTTGCAGATAATAGAATCAAGAAACTTTATGAATTGGGCAAGGAACTAAATTGGAATGGTTCCATTGATCTTAATTGGGATTATACACATCCCGCTGATGAAAGAATTATGGAGACGGATGACGAGCTACCGCACGAAACCTTGGAAGCTTACAATAATCTTTCCGATGAAGAAAAGATCTTATTCGATAGACATGATGTTGCTGAGCTTATGAGTCAATTTCTTCATGGTGAGCAAGGTGCCCTCCTTGTTGCGTCTCAATTAGCAAGCTGTGCACCAACATACAATGCAAAGTTATATGCAGCGTCTCAAACATTCGATGAGGCAAGACATGTTGAAGTTTTTAACAGATATCTTCAAGAAAAAATAGGTATCCATTATCCTATTAATCCTGCTCTTAAGGCATTACTCGACAAGATACTAACTGATGAAAGATGGGATCTTAAGTTTATTGGTATGCAAATTATTATTGAGGGTCTGGCACTTGCTGCTTTCTCAATGCTTAAATCAATTTCAAAAGATCCACTGCTTAAACAACTCCTTCATTATGTCGTTAGAGATGAGGCAAGACATGTTACTTTTGGAATTAACTATTTAGAGGATTTTGTAAAAACCCTAAGTCCTGAAGAAATCAGCGAAAGGGCAAATTTTGCCTATGAAGCTTGTGTTATATCAAGAGAAAGATTAATTAATACTAAAGCTCAACAGCGATTTTTGAATATGTCAGAAGAAGAGGCAAGAGAATTTACTTTGAATACCGGAAGCTTTGAGATGTTTAGAAACTTCCTCTTCTCAAGAGTTATACCTAATTTATCAAGAATTGGTCTTTTAACCGATGAAGTGAGGCCAAAATTTGAGGCTCTAGGTCTACTGGAATATGAAAATGCACCAGATGATTTTGAATGTGACTGGGCTGAGTTAAGAAAACCTCTTGAAGAATTTGAAAAAATCCCAGTTTAACTTTAAATCTAAAAGGAAAATTTATGTCTAAACATTCGGCACTCAATAATTTTGGAAGATCTGGTAATCCAGCTTTCCAAAGTCACTTTAATACTAGTCAAGATGTTAGCGGAACAACAATGACTCTTGATGGAACAGTTAACAAGACAGGAATACTTTTAGCATTATGTATGGGTGGTGCAGTATTTGGTTGGAATGCACCGGGTTTAGCCCTACCAGCTGTCCTTGTTGGCTTCATAATTGCTTTATTTACAATATTTAGACCTCAAAATTCACCTTATACTGCTCCTGCATATGCAGCAGTAGAGGGCATCTTTTTGGGGGCTATTACGATGGTCTTTGAAGCTCAGTATCCAGGAATCGGTATTCAAGCTATTGGTCTGACATTTGGAATCTTGGCGTCATTATTATTTTGTTACAAGAGTGGGATTATAAAGCCTACTCAAAATTTTCGTTTGATGATATTTTCAGCAACTGCAGGTATAGCTCTTTTATATCTTGTAAGTATAGTAATGTCCTTTTTTGGAAGTGGCATTGGATTTATCCATTCAAATGGGCTATTTGGTATTGGATTTTCTTTATTTGTAGTAAGTATTGCTGCTCTTAATCTAGTTTTAGATTTTGATTTTATAGAGGAAGGTTCTGAATCTGGTTTACCAAAATATATGGAATGGTATGGTGCCTTTTCATTAATGGTAACATTGGTATGGTTATATCTTGAGATTCTTAGATTGTTAGCTAAATTAAGATCGAGATAATTTTTGGAAAACCTATTTTTTTTAATACTTGCAGTAGTTTCACTGTTAGCTTTTTTTAAGTTTGGAAAAATTAAAGCTTCAAAAAAGCAAACAGATAGAAAAGACCGAATAAACTGGTCAAAAAGACCTTGGAAATAAGAATGAGAAAACCTTTAATACTAAAATTTTTGTTGATAGTGCCGTTTTTCTTTAGCCTCACTGAGGTAGAGGCTAATGACGCACCAATTATAAAACCTGGTGCGCCAGGTGAAGAGTCAGAGAACTTAAAAGCTGAGGAAGCTACAGCGATTGCAAATACATCTTTTATTGAAGCCGATGTTAAATTTCTTCAAGGTATGATAGTTCACCACGAACAAGCAATCTTAATGTCTAGCATGGTTGCCAAAAGAACAAATAATCCTACTATTGTTGACTTGGCTGATCGAATAGACGCATCACAGGAAGACGAAATTAGCTTCATGGAAAGCTGGCTTAAAGAGAGAGGTGAGAGCAGACCAAAAGAAAATATGCACTCCATGATGAAACACCATGATATGAAGCATCATGATATGAGCATGCATTTAGACATGGTTGGCATGGCTTCACCGAAACAGTTGGAGGAATTAGAGAACTCAAAAAGTACTGATTTCGACAGACTTTTCCTTCAGCTCATGATAGCCCATCATGACGGGGCTCTTGAAATGGTCAAAGACCTTAAAAAATTTTCTGGTGCTGCATATGACCCCGTTTTAAATGAGTTCGTCTCTGATCTAGTAAATGATCAAGGTGTTGAGATTGAAAGAATGAATACCATTGCTGTTGGCTTATCTGACGATCCAAGATCGGGACTTGCTCATGGTCTTTATACTGCCGATGAAGCAATTCTAAATTTAGAATTAGTAGCTTCATTAAAAAAACCAACTGGATTTTTTGATCCAAGTAACCCAGAAGGCAAAGGTTCAGAGGATCTTACAGAGGATAATGAAGGTAAAACCACTGCTGAGGTCTCAAGATCTCTTAGATCGCCAATGCTAAGTTTCTCCAATACTGATATGGCTTTTAGAGATGATTTATTGGTTGCAGGAAGTTATCACGGATTTAATATGTATAAGATTAACTCAGAGGGAATACCTGAGCTTATTTCATCAATAGTCTGTCCTGGTGGACAAGGCGATGTTTCAATAGTTGATGACATACTTATAATGTCTGTTGAAGAAAACAGAAGTAGAATAGATTGCGGACTTGAGGGTGTTAGTAGGGATGCGAGTCCTGAGAGATTCAGAGGAATAAGAATATTTGATATCTCAGATTTAGAGCGTCCAAAACAAGTCGGTGCAGTTCAAACATGTAGAGGTTCTCATACTCACTCAGTTGTGGAAGGTCCAACCCAGGACGGAAAAATAATTGTCTATAACTCAGGAACAGGAGGAGTTAGAGATGATGAAGAAATGGAAGAATGTGTTGGAAATATTGCTGGTGATCAAAGAACAGCATTATTTAGGATTGATGTTATAGAAATTCCCATTTCTGATCCCTCTCAATCAAGGATTGTTTCCAGTCCTGCTGTATTTGCTGATCCTGAAACTGGCTCATTAGCAGGTCTATGGAGAGGTGGAGATCATGGTGATGACACCCAAGACACTCGCAGAACTGATCAATGTCATGACATAACTGTATTCCCATCTGCAAAAATAGCTGCTGGAGCTTGTTCAGGGAACGGAATATTATTTGATATATCAGACCCATATAATCCAGTAAGATTGGATGTTGTCACAGATATAGGTTTCGCTTATTGGCACTCTGCTACTTTTAATAATGATGGTACTAAAGTTATTTTCACCGATGAATGGGGTGGAGGTGGAAGAGCTAGATGCAGGGCATGGGATCCTCTAGATTGGGGTGCAGATGCAATTTATGACATTGTTGACAATAAATTAGAATTCAGAAGCCACTACAAGATGCCAGCCCCTCAAATGGAAACAGAAAATTGTGTTGCACATAATGGCTCAATAATCCCAGTACCTGATCGTGATATTTTTGTGCAAGCTTGGTATCAGGGCGGCCTTTCGGTAATGGATTTTACAGATTCTTCTAATCCAATAGAAATAGCATATTTTGATAGAGGTCCAATCTTAAAAGATCTTTTGATTTCCGGAGGATATTGGTCGACTTACTATTACGAAGGCTTTATTTATGGTACGGAAATAAAAAGAGGTTTAGATGTATTTAAGCTTATACCAAGTGAATATCTAACTAAAGAAGAAATTTCTGCTGCAGAGAATGCTTATCCTGCTCAAGGCCCTAGAGTATTTAATCCACAGCAACAGGTTCCTTTGATTTGGCCGGATGCAGCTTCAAGGTAGTTGCAGCTAATAAAAGTGACTGATCACTTTTTCCTCATTGGAAGAATACTAATTGGTATTTATTTCTTGCTACCTGGGATTGCTAAGATTTTTCTTTTTTCTGTAAACCTGGATATTGTTATTTTAAAAGAAGTGCCCTTCCCGGCCTTGTCTTTATCTATAGTTGCAGCTGCGCAGATTATACTAGGTTCCTTTATCATAGTCGGCAAACATCTCAAGACAAGTTCTATCGGTCTTGTAGTCACGACACTCTTGATAAACTTTTATATTCATGATTTTTGGAATCTAAACGGCGACCCTAATCAGGCTCATGAAGTCCAAAATTTTGTTAAGAATTTAGGGATTCTTGCAGGACTTCTTATTTTGTCGAAGGAGAAATAAAATACTTTTTCAATTTATATTAAATCAAGTGTATACTTTCCAATCCTAATTTGAGGAATTACCCTCTAACTTAGATTTTTTTTTAGAAAACATTTAAAATAATTTTATGGACAAATCAGTATTAATTTTTTATGCGATACCGGTTTTTTTTCTATTGATAATAATAGAATTTATATATGGATTAATTGTTAAAAATAATACTTACCGAATAAATGATACTTTTGTGAGTATTTCCATTGGTTTAATCAGCAGGTTTCCTGTTATTTTAAATTTAGGTTTTAACGCTTTCTTATTCACTTTAGCTGCAACGACCTTCAATCTTAAACTGCTGCCGCTCGATAGTTGGGTAACTTGGGTTTTAGCCTTCTTGATGTACGACCTAACGTATTACATACAACATAGGATGCATCACGAAATCAAAATATTGTGGGCTACTCATGTAGTTCATCATCATGGTGAAGAATATAACTTAGCAACTGCGCTAAGGCAGACAAGTACCGGATTTTTATGGAAATGGATGTTTTATATTCCAATGATGGTCATTGGAATCCCTGCAGAAGTTTTTGCAACAGTTGGAGGAATTAATCTTCTCTATCAATATTGGGTTCATACAGAACATATACCAAAGCTTGGCTGGATGGAAAAAGTTTTTATTACACCTTCTAACCACAGAGTTCATCATGCAAAAAATCCAGAATATATAGATGCAAATTATGGAGGTGTATTCATTATATGGGATAGAGTTTTTGGAACGTATATAGAAGAAAAAGATGATATAAAACCTGTATATGGAACAGTGAAAGCTTTAAATAGTTGGAATCCAATATGGGCTAATTTCCAAGTTTTTTATAATATGTTTTTGGATTCAATGAGAACAAAAAAATTATCTGATAAATTCAAGGTCTGGTATGCTCCTACATATTGGAGACCAAGTGATGTCGAAGATAAATATCCAAGCAAGCCAGTTGACTTAAAAAATAAATATAATCCATTTATGACAACTTCAACAAAAGTTTTTGCTGCAGTGCAAATGCTTGCAATGATTTTGATTTCTAACTCATTATTTTTGAATATAAACAGTTTTTCATATGAACAAATAGCAATATTTGGAGCCATCTTATTAATAATTCCTACGGTAACTGCATTTCTTATGCAGAATAGCCAATATGCACTTCATTGTATTGGTGTCCTGAATTTGGCTATCTTGATAGTTTGTTTATCTGACTTAGTGCCTCTTCAAGCTCTTGCCACACAGTTTACATTATTAACGAGCTTGATAAATATAGTCTTCTTTGTTTATCAAATAACTTTTGCTGGCAAGTATGAAGAATTCAAATTTAGTAATATCAGATCGTAGATTCCTAAAATCTCCTTTTTTTGACTGCTATCATCATGAAAGTGTTTTATATGGAGTTTATAACAATAGATTATATCCTTTGAGTTGTGGGTATGACGATCAAGATCACTATAATCATCTAAGAAAGTATTGTTGTTTGTACGATGTTCCAGAAACACCTCTTAGAATTACTGGCAGAGATAAAAAAGAATTTTTAGAAAGAATATTTACTAGAAATATAGATAAAATTAAGGTTGGACGAGCAGTTTACGCATTTGCATGCAATCATGATGGTGGAATACTTATGGATGGAGTTCTGATGCATCCAAATGAAGATGAATTTATTTACGTTCAAGCAGATGGCGATTTCATAAACTGGGCAACCGCAAATATAGGTGATCTTGATGTAAAGATTGAAGATTTTAATTCATGGGTCCTGCAAGTCCAAGGCCCAACATCTCTTAATGTTTTGGCAAAAATCAGTGACATTAATTTGGAAAGATTTTCATACTATTCCTGCAGTAAAGTAAAAATTATTGATAAGGATTTCTATGTTTCAAGGTCTGGCTGGACAGGAGAAAGAGGATTTGAACTATATTCCGATGGTGATGATTTTTCTGGTCAAGAGCTTTGGGATTACCTTCTAGAAATTGGAAGTGAGGAAAATCTTATTGCATCAGATATTGGATCAATGAATATAAGAAGAATCGAAGCTGGAATTTTAGATTATGGCACTGATTTTGATGACAAATTTGATCCATTTGATCTTGGTTTAGAAAAATTTATAGATTTTGATAAGACAAATTTTATAGGTAAAAACGCATTACTCAAAAAAGGAAAAAGTCGTATAAAAATAATAGGAATAAAGTGTAAAACTAAGAAACCAATTGTTAACGATCAACTGCTTTCACTTGACGGTAAAGTATTAGGTCATGTTACTACAGGAGCTTGGTCACCTTTTCTTGAAACAGGTATTGCAATAGTTCAATTAAATCATGATTTACAAAATATTTCTGAAGGGAAGTTAAAAACTATATCTGGTTTGCATGATGTTATGATGTGTAATTTGCCTTTCCATGATCCTCAAAAAACAATACCCGTTAGTTAATTATGTTTAATGAAAAAGAGTTAATTTTTACTGCCGAAACAACACCTGATCTTTCTATGAATTTAGAAAGTAGTGTTCAGAAGATTATTCCATTAATTGGTTTAGCTGATGCTGTAAATATAACTGACTCACCAAACTGCAAAACTAAATTATCAAGTATTCTTGTAGCTTCAGAAATAAGAAAAAGAGGGTTAGATGTGATACTCCAATTAACTGGAAGAGATAGAAATAGAATTGCTATTGAATCTGAGATTATTGGAGCTGCCTCAATAGAAATCAACAAAGTGCTTTGCTTGACTGGAGATCAGCCAGATGAAAATGGTCCAAAAGCGGTAAATGAGTATAACGGAGCATCCCTGATAGAGCTTATAAATATTTTAAACACGGGAAAGATTACTGATGGAACCGATATTTCTTCCCACAAAGAGATTTTCGCTGGGGCTGCAGACGATTTATATACCCACAAAACTAAGCCTGAAGCTATTAATTCATTAATAACAAAAATAAAATCCGGCGCTAAATTCGTACAAACCCAATATTGCTTTGATGTAGATATAATTAAATTTTACTCTGACTTACTAATGAGACATGGAAAAAATGGATCATGGAAGGTATTAGTAGGAATGGGGCCACTAAAATCTGCAAAACAGGCTGATTGGATGAGAAAAAACTTATGGGGAATTAATATTTCTGACGAAATTATCGATAGATTGGAAAAATCTAATGATCCTATTAGTGAAGGTGAAAAAATTTGCATAGAAATCATCGAAGAGATTTCTTCGCTTCCAGGTATAGACGGCATTCATCTTATGGGACCTAATTGCGAAAAACAATCAGCAAATATCATAAAAAGATTTACATAGGAAAATGGGCCTCTCGGCCCACTTCTAAAAAGTATATCTTAAATCTAAACTTAAGTTTGCCCCTGGATTTAAATATTGTTGTGCTCCTCCCTCTGGGAGACCAGCTACTGAAATCCAGTCCCAATATTTCTCATTAGTGATGTTTCTAAGACCCAACTTCATATCGAAATTCTCATCCAAATCAAGAGATAAAAAGATATCATGAGTAAATCGGCTAGGAACATATAGAGCTGGTGTAATATTTCCACTTCTATCAGCAATTCCCGGCAGTCTTGGGCTGTCAGCAACATATGTCATGACATAATTTGTTCTAACATTTCCCGCTTGAGAAATATGCGACAATCCATACTTGAGCTCATTTGGACTAATGCTTTCATTTGTAAGATTCTCTGATTTGTTGATCGCGAATCCAGCGAAAGATGATACAGATTCACTTATGTCTCTCCTTATTTCAAATTCGATACCTTTTGTTTTAACTGAATCAAGATTTTGATATCTTATTTGCAAAACTCCGTTAATCGGAGGAGATGAATACAAGTTACTGTCTATAAAATCATCATAGCTATTTCTATGGAAGACAAGTGACCACCTTACATCATCTTTTGTTCCTCGGAGTCCCAGCTCAAAGCCTGAACTGTACTCAGCCTTTAAATCTGGATTTGGGATAATTGTGTATCCAAATGCATAGTTTGTATAAGTATTATATGCATCTGTAAAGTCAGGATTTCTGTATCCTTGAGCAAATTGTGTAAAAAATGAAACAGTATCCGTTAAGTCTTGGATCACACCAAACTTGACAGAAGTCTCGCTATCCTCTCTTGGAAGAACAGGATGATTGGCAGGATTACCTGCTGCTGATAAAGCATCCTCAATTGCTTTTTGCTCAAAATTATCATGCCTTAAACCAAGAACAAAAATAGTTTTTGGACTTAAGGTAATTCTGTCACTGAAATAAAAAGCTTCTTTAACTACCTCACTATCAGGAAAAGCTTTATTAGGAAAGATCTCAGGCCCAAAAAATACTCTGTTTATTTCTCCTGTTATAAGATTGGTTTCATACCTATCTTTTGGTCTTGAATATGAAGCCTCCTCTGATTCAAATCCATATACCAAATCATGTGTTGTGGTACCAATCGTAAATTGTTTGTAAAGATCTACCGCAAAACCCTCTAAATCTTGATTAAAGCCATAGTCTTTATGCTCTAAAGTTGGGGTGAAAGATGGGCCAAATGGGCCAAATGCTATCAGCGCTTTTGTTTTATCTGTAACTTGTTTTTGATCAGTTGTTTGGGAGAACATTCTCACTTCACCTGAATCAAAAAATACATTGCTAGCTTCGAAGCCATAAGCAAGTGTAAATCTCTCTCTATTAGTATTATCGTCTCCTACAGAAGCAGTTACCTGCTCAGCTTGAGGAAAATAAGAAGTCACAAGCTCATTAAGTAACTCATATTTTTCATCAGTCTCCTGGTTATCTAATGTTAATGTTAAGTCTGATCCGTTAACCATGTTGATCTTAACTTTCGCTAGTACTGACACTGAATCTCCTTCCATAGGGTTAAGGGGACTTTTAGACCTATTATGAATCTTTAATTCATTGGCTTCTCTTGAGGTGACTTGCAAAAGCGCTTCCATGTTGTTTTTAACAAAAGCTGTTAAAGCAGACATTTTTGATAACTGATTTGCTGAGGCTGACCCCATCGCAACAGAAAAGTATGGCATACCTGGAGAGGCTAAGTCGCTAGGATCTTTAGTTGTATATGATACCGTGCCAGCAAGTCCATCTGATCCATACAAGGCGGAACTAGGACCTTTTAAAACCTCAACTCTCTTTAGAAGTACAGGGTCAACAACATCTTTGCCAAAACCGCCACTTTGGTAAGCATCTCCAATTCTTATTCCATCTATAAGAATGTTAACTCGCTTATCTCCAATTCCTCTAATTGTTACACCATCATTCCTCGTTCTTCCACTTCTTATACTTCTTGGAACTGAAACACCAATGGTATTTTCAAAAACTTCTTGAAGGTCGTTTACTACTCTGTTTTCTAAGTCTGTTTGAGTTACTACACTAACAGAACCAACAACATCTTTAACAGGGACCTCAATTTTGGAGGAAACCGTAACCACTTCTTCTATTTCTGAAGTATTTTCTTGAGAAATCAAGGCAATACCAAAAAATGCTAGAAATAAAGATAGTTTTAACTTTTTACTTAATAAAATATTTGTCATAATAACTCCATCGTTTGTTGCGAATAAGAATGAGAATGATTATCATTTACAATGAGAAAAAAATCAAATATTTTATATAAATTAACAAGTCAGCTTCTTTTTTTCTGCATGGCTTTTTCCATACCCTATAAGGTTATAGGGAATGAATGTAATCCCGTTAATGATCCTTCTAGAGTTACCGTTGCGGGTGGATCGATTACTGAAATTATGTACATGATTGATGCAGAGGACTCTATAATAGCTGTTGATTTAACCTCAAATTTCCCGGAGAGAGCTAGAAATCATCCTCAAATTGGCTATGTAAGAGCCCTTTCAGCAGAAGGAATCCTATCTCTTGACCCAACACTCATTATTGGTGAGAATGACATGGGGCCACCTGCAGTCCTCGAGCAAATCAATAGAACCGGTGTTGAAATAGTTATTGTTCCAGAAGATCACAGCGTAAAAGGAGTTAAATCAAAAGTTGAGTGTGTAGCAAAAATCTTGAATAAAGATATTGAGGCACAACAACTTTTTAACGACAGGCTAGATCCTGCAATAGAAAAACTGAGCAAAGCATCTGAGAAAGTATCAGAAAAAGGGACCAAAGCTATTTTTATATTAGGGCTTCAAAGTGGATCACCATTGATTGGTGGAATGGAAACATCTGCAAATGGCTTAATTAAAATGATAGGAGCTGAAAATGTTTTATCTTCGTTTGAGGGCTGGAAACCAGTTGGAACTGAATCAATCCTCATGGCAGAGCCAGATGTAATATTAATTTCAAAAAGGGGATTAAGCGCCTTTGGAGATATTGAGGCCTTGAGAAAACATCCTGCACTTGCATTAACTCCTGCTGCCAGAAATAATAATATTATTGCCATGGATGGTATGGCTATGCTTGGATTTGGACCAAGAACAATTTTTTCCGCACTCAACATCGCTAATGATATCTTAGATATTGATGATAAATAGAGCGTTGTCTTTAAAAAGCTCAATAACTGAATTTATTTCATCTAAACAATTATTTATACTTTTTCTTTTGTGCATCTTTACGGTTGCAAGCATATTTATTGCCATTGGATCAGGAAGCTATGATCTTTCGGTCATTAACTTTCTTCTTGGCAAAACTTCAGGCTTACAAAATATAGTTTTACTTGAAATTAGAGTACCAAGGGTTATCCTATCTGCAATTGTTGGTGCCAGTCTTGGAATAGCTGGTGCAGCTCTTCAAGGGCTTTTTAGAAATCCGCTAGCTGATCCTGGTTTAATTGGGGTTTCTGCAGGTGCCGCACTTGGAGCAACAACAATAATTGTAATAGGAGCAAACTTTTTTCCGAATCTCTATTTAGGAAGCTTTCTTTTGCCTGTAGCTGCAATTTCAGGTGCCTGTTTTGTGATTTTCATGTTGTATGTTCTTACAAAAGGATTTGGGTATCAGGGGGTAACCTATATGCTTCTCGTTGGAATTGCTGTGAATGCAATTGCTGGTGTTGGTATTGGGATCCTAACTTACATAAGTTCAGATGCTGAACTTAGAAGTCTCACTTTTTGGACAATGGGAAGTTTTGGTGGAGTTACATGGCCGTTACTAACTCCAGCAATAATAATAATATTTGTATCGCTGATTTTCTTAATACCCAATGCTAGAAAACTAGATTTACTTCAGCTGGGTGAGCCTGAGGCATATAGGCTTGGTATAGACGTCCAGCGGGTAAAACTAAGTATAATTTTTACTAGCGCATCTGCAGTTGGAGCAAGTGTGGCTCTATCGGGAATGATAGGTTTTGTTGGACTTGTCGTACCTCATCTTGTCAGACTTATTGGAGGTGTAAATCATAAGTATTTATTACCTGGTTCAGCATTAATGGGTGCTTGTCTAATGATTATTGCTGATTTATTTTCAAGAATCTTACTTCAGCCTGCTGAAATACCTGTTGGTTTAATAACAAGTGCAATTGGATCGCCTTTTTTCCTTTGGTTAATTTTTAGAATGAAAAGATTATGAGTTTAAAGCTAGAGTCAGTAAACCTAAAACTTGATAACAGGCAAATATTAAAAGATGTATCAATTGAAATAAATGAGGGTGAAATAGTTTCTGTTATTGGACCAAATGGAGCAGGAAAATCTACCCTACTAAATATCTTAACGGGCGACATTAATCCTGATTCTGGAAATACGATTTATGATAAAAAATCTTTAAGTCAGATTAGTATTCAGGAGAGAGCTTTTACAAGAAGTGTAATGTCCCAAATGCAAACATTAGTCTTTAATTTTAGTGTAAAAGATGTAATTGAGATGGGATGGCTTCAAAGAGGAAACTATGATTTTTCAAATAATTTTTCTCAAGCGTTTGATAGCATAACCAAAGAATGCAATGTAAATAATCTGGTCAATAGGAAGTTCAATAGTCTCTCTGGTGGTGAGCAAAGAAGAGTGCATTTTGCAAGAACGTTGCTACAGCTGTGGAGGCCCTCTAGATCAAATGATCCAAGATATTTGTTACTTGACGAGCCCACAGCAAATTTAGATTTATCCTCTGAAATGCTTTTAATGAATATCCTTAAATCAAGATCTTCTCAAAATGTTGGCGTATTGGTTATTTTGCATGACCTAAACCTAGCCTCCCATTTTGCGGACAAAATTGCCATAATAAAAGATGGTGAAATAAGGGCATTTGGTGAACCAAAAGATGTTATGAAAGATGACTTCTTAACTTCAGTTTATGAAGTTCCCATAACTGTTCAACGCGACCCTCTTAAGATTCACTATTATTGATATGAGTAAAAGACTTCAAAAATATGATCTTCAAGCTGCTGAACTTTTTAGGTCTTCAAATGAAGCAATTTTGTCTACGATATCTAAAAAGTTTGATGGCTTCCCTTTTGGAAGTTATATAACCTACGTTACGGGTCGAAATAGGTCCATTTATCTGTATGCAAGCGATATTGCTGAGCATACTAAAAATCTTTTAAATAATCCTAAGGCCTGTATAACAGTTTCAAGAAGTAAGGATGAGGAAGATAAGCAAAATAGTTCTAGACTTACTATTATGGGTGATCTTAGGGAAATATCAGATGATATTTTGGAGGACTGTAAAGCGAGATTTCATAAGTTTCTGCCAGAAAGCAAAACCTATTCTCAAATGCATGACTTTAAATTCTATGAATTAAAGACTGAGAATATTCGTTGGATAGGAGGTTTTGGTGAAATTGCATGGCTTAAAAAAGATAATTGGATTTCTGAAGAACCAAGATGGAAAGACAGAGAGGAAGGCATGATTGAACATATGAACGAAGATCATTCCAATGTAATATTTTCATCTTTATGCGGTCAACATGGCATTGAAGACGATAATGCAGAGATGTTTGCAATATGCATTGATGGTTATTACGTTATATCCAAAGATGACCTTTTCTTCATTAAGTTCGATCACCCATGCTTTACACCCAAAGACGTCAAAGATGAACTTATAAGGCATGCAAATAAATACAGAAGTCTTGAAAACAACTAAATTCTTCTTTTTCTTTTTTTATCCTATTAATCTAGCTACAATAAGCTTCTTACAATGGGGCTATAGCTCAGCTGGGAGAGCGCCTGCTTTGCACGCAGGAGGTCAGCGGTTCGATCCCGCTTAGCTCCACCATTCTCAAATTAATAGGCATTAATAAATAAAAAATGTCTTAATTTAGTTTTAGGCTTCTTTAAAAGGATCCCATAAGGTCAGATTCTTTCTTTTGAGTCTATTCGCAATCAATTTATATCTTGATTGCTCTTCACGCCACTCTCTCAACCAATTTTCACCATCTCTTTCAGCATCTATAAAAACTGCATTTGTAAATGCTATTGGAATTAAAATTAAAAGATGAACAATAATGCTCGTAAGAATGTCATATCCGATTAGACCTAACCAAAATATTGCTATGAAACCGAAAACAACACTCCAAACTGTGAACAACACCATCATAAAATAGGCTTGGAGGCTTGGATCAGGAATATGCTTCAAGGGATTATATCTAATGTCCATCACAACTCTCCAAGAGTCCACTATAAACATTACAAGACGTCTAAAAATATTTGGCTTTTTCATAATCTCTTTATATATTAATAAAATTCATGGAAAAATGTAAGTTTATATTGTGAATTACAAATATTTTTAAGAAGATCTTAAATATTATTAAGCTTTGCGATGTTGTTCGAAATTTTATAACTCTTGAATCTATTAAAGAATTCAAACAGAAGATAGAACCAAAGACCATTCACCATTGGCTCAACAAATGCATCAATAGCTGCAAGGTTCAATGGAGCACCTGTTAGCAATCTGTTACATGTCATGGCAATAAGTATGTGACCTATCGTATAAAACAATGCTAGCAAAAAACCAACTTGGTTTGTATTTATTAATTTTGTATTGCTTGATTGAATTTTATTTACAAATATTTTTTTTAAGTAAACTAAAAGGAAATAAAACCAAAAACCATTTATTATTGGTTCAACAAAAGCATCGGCAGCAGCCATATCAAGCGATGCTCCAGTAATAATCCTGTTACAAGAAATTGCAACAAAGATATGACCTATGGTGTATATGATTGTTAAATAAAGATTTTCATATTTAAAAATCTTTACATCGTCATATTTTAAGTAATCTTTCACCGATTAAATGTAGCAATGGCTACGGATTGTGTCAAGGGTATAATTTATATAAATTTAGAAATTGGGAATTATGAAGAAGAATAAGATTAAAGCTCGCTCTGTTCCCTTTTCACAAACTCGCTCACGACATGCCAGTGAAACTGCCGAAGATTATGTTGAAGCAGTTATGGAGTTAATTGAAGAGAAAGGCGAATGTAGAGTGCTGGATTTAGCAAGCTATTTTAATGTCAGTCATGTCACTGTTTCTCGAATAGTTAAAAGGCTGCATGAGGAAAAATTGTTACATTCGCAACCCTATAAGCCAGTTCAGCTGACATCAAAAGGACAAAAATTAGCAATCAAAGTAAAGAGTCGTCATGCGGTTGTTCTTGCTTTTCTAATTGAACTTGGGGTTGATAAGCCGAATGCTGAAATTGATAGCGAAGGAATTGAACATCATGTAGGTCCGGAAACACTTGCTGCAATGAAAAGATTTTTAAAGAATTAAATAAAATATTTTTCTATGATTCTTCTTCACGTAATTTGAGTTTTGATAAACTCATTTTTTCTTTTAGGCTCATGACATAGGCAGCAACAGATAAAAGCAAAATGCCTGAAGCTTCATAAATAATATTTATTGCATCTAGGCCTTTACTTTGCAAGATAATCATTCTAGTTAGTGCTGTTATAGCAATAATAATTGGAAGAGTTACCGGAATCCTGTTGTTCTTATAGAAAACACCAACCATACCCAAAACTTCAGCGTAAATAAATAGCAAGAAAAGATCACTAAGATTTACGCTCATTACGTCGATAATTCTAACTAACTCAATTATAGTTGCTCCAATTGTGGCAACAGCAATGACAAGAAGGATAACTTGCTCAGCAATCCATATAGAAGATTGTATTGGGTTTTTATTCATAGAGTGCTCCGTAAATATATACCTTGATAATTAAATTCTATACGCATTTATTTAGATAATACAATTTTTTGTCTTAAAAAGGGGGTGGTGCATACCACCCCACTGAATGATTAGATAGAATAACCAACAAAAAGGGGAAAGTATATTGCATTCTAATCATTTAAGTAGACTTTTAAGTTAAGGGCGACTAGGTCGCCCTTTTCTCAAATGAAGAGCTAAAGGGTGTGTGATTAAAGGAAGTATTACCCGGTTAACTCTTTATCCTCAACTTAAAAATCTAGAGAAACTCCTAACTTAATTGTTCTAGGTTTCTGTGATCTTGCACCTTCAGAAGGAGCTCTTGATATCAAGTCTTCTGCATCAGTAGCATTCTCAAGGACCATATATACGTTAGTAGAATCATTGATAGCTTTTCTTAAACTAAGATCTAAGATGACATGCGATTCAATTTTATTGTAAGTACCACAAGCCGCTATAGAACAAGAACTTCCAACACTAACTAATCTTGCGCTTCCGCTCATACCACTATCTCTTACAAAACCAGCAACAACTGAGAATTGAGAGTCTGGAATATATGGCAGATCATCACCTGCAGCAACAACGCCGAAATAGTCACTCTCTGAGCTATTACTAAATGTAGCATCTGTACTAGTGTAGTTAACTGATACTGGATAAGATACGCCATCGCCTTCCATTATCCATGATGCACTTAACTCGAGGCCTGAAACTTCAGCTTCGCCTCCACTAAAGACTGCTGATTCATCAGCATCACATGCAGCACCACTAACTAAAGTACATTCAGCAGCTAATCTTGAATAATCACTTGCGAAGTAAAAAGCTTCGATATTTGTTGTCCCATCTGTATATCTCACACCAAGCTCAGTATTATCTGCCTCTTCTGGATCTGCTCCAAACATTGGAGTCATCCCGCCATGAAAACCAGCAACTAAAGTAACATTGTCATTCAGATCATAAGTAGCAGCAATACTTGATGTAGTATGATCGTTTTCTGCGAAAGTATCTCTAACAATAGTTTCACGAACTGCGACTAATCCTGGACCAGCACCCTCATCCCATCTTCTGTGCCTCTGATCATATTCTTCTGATCTGTAGCCAACTGTTACTGCTAACTTACCGAAATCTATCTTATCTTCTATGTAGAATGAAGTTGCACTTGATTCTCTTAATCTATTATTGCTTCCTCCTAGACCCACATAACCATACAAATCTGATAGAGATCCATCTGCAGCTTGATCAGCATATTCGTATGCTTGAACTCTGCTTTCTGAATCTTCCATATCTCTGTAGCCAACAGTAAGGGCATGCCTACCAATGTCTGTTGACACATTAAATTGATAGCCTTCATTAGTATAGACACGGTTGTTATGTTTGTATTCGATTTGAACTGCGAGCTCTCCATCAAGAATTGCTTGAGCATTTGCACTTCCATTGTTAGCATCACTAATTAATTCATTGATATCGTCTCTTTCTCCATGTTCAGAGTTGTTATTAAAATCACTTACCTTAAACCAATCTCTTTTATAATCATTACTCCATGATGTAAAAACAACGTCAAAGTTATCAAATTCACCAACATATGATAATGAGGTTTGATCTCCTTCATTCATCATTTTGTCGTATTTGGTTGCACCATATCTTTCTCTTGCATTTGCTTTAAAGCTTGCCTGTGTTAATCCAACGTAAGATTGATTTGAGTTCTCATCAAGATCAACCATTTTGAAGGTGAGTGAATGATTTCCTGAACTATATCTAGCTTTAAACATTAAATCTGATTTATCAAAACCAGTATCACCACCAACATTTGCAATCGTGTCAAAACCATCACTTGAATGCTCATGAACTTCAACTAAAGCACCTAGATTTCCCTGGGTACCACCATAGTAAGCGTGAGTTCTTGTCATACCATTTTCGCCAAGCTCTTGAACAAATCTTCCTGAATTTACTTCGGGGATAGGCGTACTTATCAAGTTAATCGCACCACCAATTGTTTGTGGTCCTTGAGATACAACTGCTGGTCCTTTCAAGACCTCAACCGCATGAATCCTTCCTGTTGTAGGAAAATAGTATGCTGATGAAGATGTATAGGGTGATGGAGCAACAAGAACACCATCCTCCATGATGGTTACTTTTGCAGATCTTTCTATAGCAGTTCCTCTAATTGAGATATTAGGTCGTAGACCATATCCCTCTTCGGTTCTCATATATAAACCTGGAACAGCTGTAAGAATCTTTTGGATGTCAGTATCCATTGCTTTCTGAAGATCTTCGTTTGAAATCACAGTCCCTGCTCCAGCAAGATCAGCAACTTCAGCAATAATCGTTACCTCTTCAGTGTATGAATCTTCGGCTGTTACTGTAGTTGAAATAAAAAAGCCGCAAACAGCGACCATGCTTAAAAATAATACT
>TARA_B100001057_G_scaffold70449_1_pt1 | contig 20739 bp, 18 predicted proteins | sample TARA_B100001057 | Tara Oceans TARA_B100001057 (sample SAMEA2621839) | marine metagenome | biome: marine biome (ENVO:00000447); feature: surface water layer (ENVO:00002042); material: "saline water (ENVO:00002010), including plankton (ENVO:xxxxxxxx)" | depth 5 m
AAAAATTAATAAAATGAGTAAAATAATAGGAATTGATTTAGGTACTACAAATTCATGTGTATCTGTTATGGAGGGAAGTGAGCCAGTAGTTATACCAAACTCTGAAGGAGCAAGAACTACCCCTTCAATTGTTGCCTTTATTGATGGGGGTGATAGAAAAATAGGAGATAGCGCTAAAAGACAAGCAATCACAAATCCTCAAAAAACTATTTCTTCAATAAAAAGATTTATGGGTGAAAGTTTTTCATCAATGGCAAAAGAAATTAAAAATGTATCCTATAAAGTAGTTAAAGGAGATAATAACACACCAAGAGTTGATATTGACGGTAAAAAATACACACCTCAGGAGATATCTGCTATGGTTCTTCAAAAAATGAAAAAAACAGCTGAGGATTATTTAGGCACTTCAGTGAGCGAGGCTGTAATAACAGTCCCTGCTTACTTTAACGATGCGCAAAGACAAGCTACTAAAGAATCTGGAGAAATCGCTGGCTTGACAGTAAAGAGAATCATTAATGAGCCAACTGCTGCTGCCTTGGCTTATGGTTTGGATAGATCTGATAAAGACAGAACGATTGCGGTTTTTGATTTAGGAGGAGGTACTTTTGATATTTCCATATTAGAGCTAGGAGATGGTGTTTTTGAGGTAAAGTCAACGAATGGAGACACTCACCTAGGAGGTGATGATTTTGATCAAGTTATTATTGATTGGTTGGCTGAAGAATTCAAAAAAGATGAAAATATGGACTTAAGAGATGATCCAATGGCTTTACAAAGGCTAAAAGAAGCAGCTGAGAAAGCAAAAGTAGAATTGTCATCTTCATCTCAGACGGAAATCAATCTTCCATATGTTACTGCTACTGCTTCAGGACCGAAGCATCTTGTTAGGACACTAACTAGAGCTCAGTTTGAACAATTAGCAGATGAACTCATACAAAATACTATTAAACCATGTAAAGCTGCAATGAAAGACGCAGGATTGAATCCATCTGATATTGACGAGGTAATTTTAGTTGGAGGATCAACCAGAATACCTGCTATACAATCAGTTGTAGAAAAGTATTTTGAAAAAGCTCCTTCTAAGGGTGTAAATCCTGACGAAGTGGTTGCTGTTGGTGCAGCAATTCAAGGAGGTGTATTAACTGGTGATGTAAAGGATGTTTTATTGCTTGATGTTACACCACTTTCCTTAGGTATTGAAACAATGGGAGGAGTGATGACAAAGTTAATTGAGTCAAACACTACTATTCCATCTAAAAAGTCAGAAGTTTTTTCTACTGCAGCAGATAATCAGCCCGCTGTTGATATTCACGTATTACAAGGAGAAAGGCCAATGGCAACCGATAACAAAACTATTGGAAGGTTTCAATTAGCTGATATACCACCTGCACCAAGAGGAGTACCACAAATTGAGGTTACTTTTGATATTGATGCTAATGGAATACTAAATGTTTCTGCTAAAGACAAGGCTACTGGTAAAGAACAGAAAATTAGAATTGAGGCTTCTTCAGGACTTTCTGATGAAGAAATTCAAAAGATGAAGAAGGAAGCTGAAGCAAATGCAGATGCAGACAATAAAGCTAAAGAAACTGTAGATAAAATAAATTCTGCAGATGCTATGATTTTTCAAACTGAAAAACAGCTAAAAGATTATGGAGACAAGCTCTCTGACGATAAGAAGAAACCTGTCGAGGATTCTTTGAAAGAGCTTAAAAAAGCACATGAGAGAAAGGATTTAGCTTTGATTGACTCTGCGATGGAGAAGATTAATGAAGCTTGGAAAAATGCATCTGAACAAATGTACAAGGCGACTCAAGATGCAGGAGGAAATACAAGTAATCCTAATGCGGAGGCTAATGAAAAAAAGTCTGAGTCATCAGATGATGTAACAGATGTTGATTTTGAAGAAGTAAAAGAGGATAAATAATTCTAGTTTCTTTTCTTAAATACCAAAGCCCTCATTTGAGGGCTTTAATGTTTAATAGCTTATTAGCTCATTAATAGCTAGATTAACTTTTTCTGCACTTGGTAATGTTCTCTTTTCTAAAGTAGAGTTTAATGGAATTGCTGGTATATTTTCAGAACCAATTACTTGAACTGGTGCATCAAGATACTCAAAGCAATTTTCTTGGATAGATCCTGACAGAGCTTGGGCAAATGAATTATTTTTAGGCTCTTCAGTAACTACAATACATTTACCACATTTTTTAACTGAATTAAAAATGGAATCGTAATCAATAGGTGATAATGTTCTAATATCAATAATTTCAATATTTTTTAAATCTTTAGTATATTGATTTTCAGACCAATAAACCCCCATACCATAAGTAATAATTGATATTTTATTATTCTCATTTTCTTCTACTGTTTTTACTGTTCTAGCGATGCCAAAAGGTAAAATATAGTCTTTATCTGGTTCAATAGTTTTTGCTTTCTCAGTACCTTTTATTTTACTCCAGTATAGTCCTTTATGTTCTAAAATAACTGTAGGATTTGGATCATAAAATGCTGATTTGATCAGACCCTTTAGATCTGCACCGTTTGATGGATATGCTATTTTTATTCCATTAATTGATGTAAGTACAGATTCTATTGAAGATGAGTGGTAAGGACCTCCACTACCATATGCTCCAATGGGAACTCTTATTACAGTGCTCACAGGCCATTTTCCGTTCGACAAGTAATTAGATCTGCTAACTTCAGAGAAAAGTTGGTTTAGTGCAGGCCACATGTAGTCTGCAAATTGTATTTCTACAATTGGTTTTAAACCAACGGCAGACATGCCTACAGTGCTACCAAGTATGAAAGCCTCTTGTATTGGTGTGTTAAAAACACGTTCATCTCCAAATTGCTGAGCTAGAGTTGCTGCCTCTCTAAATACACCTCCAAGTCTTTTTCCAACATCTTGTCCATATAGAAGTGCTTCAGGATGATCAAGCATAATCTCTTTTATGGCAAAAAGAGCAGAATCAACCATTAATACTGGTTCATTGTTACTTGGTTCTCTGATACCTTTTTCTTCTTTTATTTTATTTTCAGCAAAAATATTATCAAAAATACATTCGGGTTTAGGATCATCAGCTGCAATCGCTTTGGTATACTGATCATTTAAGATTTTTTTATGTTTTTCAAATATTTCATTTAAATAAGCATCAGTGACATTTATTTTAACCAGTTCTTTTCTAAGTTTAGGAAAAGGATCTCTTTTTTTTGATTCATCTATATCATCTCGGTACCATTCCATTCTAACTCCTGAAGTATGATGATTTAGTAACGGAACTTTTGCGTGTAAGATTACTGGTTTACGATCCTTTCTAATTTTTTTTAGAATTTTTTCAACTGTATTGAAACATTTGATAAAATTTGTTCCGTCAATTGAATAAGACTCGAGTCCAAAACCTTTAGAATATTCATGCGCGTTACACACTCTTGTTTCATCAGAATAGGCTGAAATATCCCATTCGTTGTCTTGAACTAAAAATAAAATAGGTAATTGTTTCAATGATGCCATTTGAAAGGCTTCAGCAACTTCCCCTTCGGTGATTGAAGCATCACCCATTGAGCAAACAACTACAGGCTCGAAATTTTTCTTTGGTTTTTCTAATGATGTTTTTTCCTTAAACTTAATTCCCATAGCAATGCCAGTAGTAGGTATAGCTTGCATTCCAGTAGCAGATGATTGATGTATTATTTTAGGCTTATCATCATCTTTTAGTGAGGGATGAGAGTAATAAGTTTTCCCAGCTGAAAAAGGGTCATCGTATTTAGCTAGCAGTTGAAGCATTAGTTCATATGGTGTCATACCAATTGATAATAGTAAAGAGTCATCTCTATAGTAAGGAGATACCCAGTCAAATGGTTTAAGTTGCATCCCTAAAGCAATTTGTATTGCTTCATGTCCTCTAGAGGTTGCGTGTACATATTTAGAGGTAATCTCTTTATTCTTTTCATAGAGCTCAGTTAGAATTATTGACTGAGACATTAAATTAAAAGCTTGAATTAATGTTTCCTCTTTCAATTTTATTTGTTCTTAAAATTATTTATTGCATTTCTTGTAAACTCAGATAAAACCAAGATGCCACTATCTTCAGCTCTTTTTTCAAGTAATTTATTCCAATGATCAGTATCTTTCCAAAAAATTTTTTTCAATCTTTTCATAGCTTCAGGATTGTAATTAGATATTCTTTGTGTAAAGAGTTCTATTTCATTGTCCATGAGTTCATTATTTTCAAATACCTCAGTATAAAGACCTTTTTTTAATGCCCAGTCTGATGAAAACCATTTTTCAGCATTAATAGTCATCGCAGAGTATGAGGAAGTTCCAATTTTTCTCTCAACGGCAGGACCAACAACAAATGGACCTATTCCTATTGCCAATTCACTTAATTTAACAGAAGAAAATTTTGTTGCAAAGCAATAGTCAGTAGCTGCTAGCATTCCAACTCCTCCACCAACTGCTTTTCCCTGTACTCTTCCTACAATAAATTTAGGGCATTGCCTACACGCATTTATCACATTAGCAAAACCCATAAAAAATCTTTTTCCATCATCTTTATTTTTTATTGATATGAGCTCATCAAATGAGGCACCAGCACAAAAAGTTCTATCTCCACCACTTTTTAAGACTATAACATTTGAGTTTTTGTCATTGCCAACTGATTTAATTGTATCTGCTAATTTTGATAACAAAGAGGAGGGGAGAGAGTTGCTTTGAGAATGAAAAAATTCAATCTCAGCTATTCCATTTTTTGAATTTACCTTAACATATTCATTCATAATTATTTGTTTTATATGATTTATGATTGATCTTTCATTTTAACCATCGTTAAAATTGTTGCTAGCATAACAGTATCATTTTCATCATCATAAACATCTACAAGAAACTTAACAATACCCTTCGCAATGTCATTTTCATCTTTTTTTTCTTGTGTTATTTTTTCTTTAGCAGTGAATCTAACACCTATTGTCATACCAGGATAAACAGGCTTTGTAAATCGACATTCATCAATACCGTAATTTAGTAGAACTGGTCCTTTAGGAGGATCAACAAATAAACCAGCTGCTTTAGACATAATAAAATATCCGTGTGCGACTCTTTCAGTGAAAATAGTACCATCTAATGAATTTTCGTCCATATGTGCATAAAACTTATCGCCACTTAGTTCAGCAAACTCTTCAATATTGTCTAGAGTAACCAGATGTTTCTCAGTAATAACTGTATCTCCAATTTGAATCTCCTCAAAATATTTTCTAAAAACATGAGGTCCATCGATATTTTGTTTTGCACCAATTTGATATTGTTTCGTGATTGCTGTAATTGTAGAAGGGTGACCTTGAATGGCAGTTCTTTGCATGTAATGTTTAATTCCTCTAATACCTCCCATTTCTTCACCTCCTCCAGCTCTACCTGGTCCTCCATGAGTAAGCAGTGGCATTGGTGAACCGTGACCTGTTGATTCTTTTGCACATGATTCATTTAATATAAGAATTCTTCCGTGCATAGATGATGCACCTAGCACAAATTGTTCAGCTAGTTTCATGTTGTTCGTAACTAATGAGCAAACAAGTGACCCTTTTCCTAATCTAGCAAGTTTGATTGCTTCATTCACGTCTTTATAAGGCATAATTGTTGCTACGGGCCCAAAAACCTCTATATCGTGGCAATCTAAATTCTTAAAAGGATAACTATTAAGAAAAAGAAATGGGGAAACAAAAGCTCCTTTTTCTTTACTTGCACCAACTACTTCAAATGATTCTTCGCTTCCAAAAACAATTTCTTGTGAATTTGCAAGTTTATTAGTATTTTCAAGCACTTCTTTTTTCTGACTTTTACCTGCTAATGAACCCATTCTAACTCCTTCAATGCTAGGATCACCAATAGTTGTTTTTGATAATCTCTGACCCAGAGCAATTTGTACATCTTCAATTAACTTTTCAGGAACGATGACTCTTCTAACTGCAGTACATTTCTGTCCTGCTTTGACGGTCATTTCCTTTTGTACCTCTTTTATAAAGATATCAAATTCAGCAGTTCCAGGAACAGCATCCTCACCTAAAACACTACAGTTTAGTGAATCAGCTTCCATATTAAAAGGAACAGCTTTTTCAATGAGTCTTTGATGTGATTTTAACATCTTTCCTGTATCAGCACTTCCTGTGAAAGTTACAACATCTTCGGAATCAACGTGATCAAGAATTCCTCTTGCACTGCCACATATCAACTGAAGGCTTCCTTTTGGGAGAATATCTGATTCAATAATTTCTCTCACCATTGATTCAGTTAGAAAAGATGTTAATGTAGCTGCTTTCACAATTGCAGGAACACCAGCCATTAAATTAACAGCAATTTTTTCAAGCATACCCCAAACTGGAAAATTAAATGCATTTATATGTATTGCAACACCTTGCTTTGGAACTAGTATATGATGACCGATAAATGTGCCGTTTTTAGATAGGGGAGCAGCGCTACCTTCAACATGAAAATATTGATCAGGAAACTGTCTCCTTAATGATGCATTAGCAAATAAATTACCAATTCCTCCTTCAATGTCTATCCAACTATCAATTTTAGTAGCTCCTGTCTGATAACTGACTGGATAAAACTTTGATTTTACTGAGTGAAGATGAAGTGCGAGTTGTTTTAGCATTAAGCCTCTTTGTTGAAATGTTAATTTTCTGAGAGCTGGACCTCCCACATTTCTAGCATATTCCATCATCGATGAAAAGTCAAGTCCAGAGGATACTATTCCAATCTCAGCTCCAGTTATTGCATTGTGAAGAACTGTTTCGTTACCGTTTCCTGATACCCAATTTCCCAATGCATAGTTTTCATATTTTCTCATTGTGATTTTTTCCAAGTTTCAAAAATTATTTTTTGTTTTTCTTTTCTATTTTCTTCTATTTCAGAAAGAGGTTTACATTCTTTCATTAAATTTTTACATTCCTGAGGAAGCTCCTGATATAATTTAGTTCCTTTTATTTTCCATTTAATCATTTCATCAGTAACATCTCCTTTAATTATTGCTGGGTTACCAACAACAATTTTCCTGTCAGGAATAATCATTTCACCTTTTATGAAGCACAGAGCACCAACAATGCACTCTTTACCAATAACTACATCATCCATGATAACTGCATTCATACCTACCAATGAATTTTTACCAATATGAGCACCATGAATGATTGCACCATGTCCAATATGAGCATTCTCCTCCAAAACAACATCTTTTCCAGGAAAAATATGTAGAATACAATTGTCTTGAACGTTACATCCATCACCAACATTTAACTGCCCCCAATCACCTCTAAGTGATGCTCCAGGACCAATGTATACGTTCTCTCCAATAATAACATTTCCTATCACAGTAGCTTCTTTGTGAACAAATGAACTTGGATGAATCACTGGTTTATATCCATTATACTCGTAAATCATATTTTTTCTATTATAGTTGCATAGCCTTGACCAACACCAATACACATTGTTATTAATGCATACCTTTTATTTTTTCTAATTAGCTCGTTAGTTGCACTTTGGATGATTCTAGTACCAGACATTCCAAGAGGATGTCCAAGTGCGATAGCTCCACCATTAGGGTTAATTCTTGTATCATTATCCTCAAGCTTCAATTCTCTAATGCATGCTAGTGCCTGAGCTGAAAAGGCTTCGTTAATTTCAATTACGTCCATATCATCCAGATTTAATTTCGCTTTATCCAATGCTTTGTTAGATGCATACACAGGTCCTATACCCATTATTTTTGGTTCAACACCAACTACAGCAGAAGAGATTATCTTGGCTTTTGGCTTTAAATTGAATTTTTTTAATCCTTCTTCAGAGCTCAATAACATTGCAGCAGCTCCATCATTAAGGCCAGAAGAATTTCCTGCCGTAACGCTACCATCTTTTTTAAAAGCTGGTCTTAATTTTGATAATATTTCAACGCTTGTATTTGGCTTGATGAATTCATCTTTATCAAAAATTATATTTTCTTTTTTTCTTTGAGGGATTACAACCTTAACAATTTCTTGCTCAAAAATACCATAGCTTTGAGATAATGAAGCTTTCATTTGAGAATTATATGCAAAGATATCTTGATCTTCTCTTGAAATATTGTATTTGCTTACTAGGTTCTCTGCCGTTATTCCCATGGAATCAGTGCCATATAATTTATCTAGCAAAGGATTGATAAATCTCCAACCAAATGAGGAATCAAACATTTTTGAATCTCTTCCAAATGCTTTACTAGCTTTTGAGATTACTAAAGGTCCTCTAGTCATATTCTCAACACCACCAGAAATAAATAGATCTCCATCATTTGCTTTTATAGCTCTGTGAGCATGTATAACAGATGACATGCCTGAGGCGCATAATCTATTGATTGTCTCACCTGGAACATTGTATGGAATACCAGCTAGAAGCAAAGCCATTCTAGCTACATTTCTATTATCTTCGCCAGCCTGATTTGCACAACCAATGATTACATCATCAATATGAGATGGATCAATTTGTGTTTTTTTTATTATCTCTTTAATTGGAACAGATGCTAAATCGTCTGTTCTCACATCTTTAAGTGTACCTCCATAGTTTCCAATTGCAGTTCTTACAGAATCAATTATGTAACTCATAATTTTTTTATTTTAATTTTCAATCCATTTCTTTGCCGTCACATAAACAGTTCCTTTAAACGAGGCAAGTATTTCATTTGAAATATTTGTTAAATTAACAATATAAATTGAGGTTTTATTATTTCTAGAAATTTCATTTGTTTCAGCAAAAATAATATCATCAGTTTTGACCTTTTTAATTAAGCTAATACTAGTTTCTATCGATAAAGATTTTACGTTGTGAGAGTTGGCAGCAAAAGCTAAAGCAGTATCTGCAATGGAAAAACAAATTCCTCCATGAGCTATGCCAAAACCATTTGTCATTTCTTGCCTAACTTTCATTTTTAGTTTACAATAGCCTTCTTTTATCTCAACTATTTCTATACCAAGCCATTGACTAAATTTATCAGATTTATACATTTCATCTACAATGACTTTACTTTTCTCCATTTTCGAATATTTTTTTTTCATTTTTTGATAGATAAATCAGTAGAGGTGAAGGCCTGTATCTGTCTTCAGAATAAGTTTCTCTTAGCTTAATGATCTCTTCTAAAATCACCCTATGTCCGATTTCATCACCCCACTCTAACAATCCCTTTGGATAGTTAACACCATTTTTCATGGCTTTATCAATATCTTCTTTGCTAGCAATTTTCAAATAAAGTGCATCAATTGCTTCATTAATTAACATACAAAGAACTCTCCATACTATCTTTTTACCTAGTTCTCGGTTCTGATTAATTTTTAAATTCTCCTTAACTAAATAATTGTAATATCCTCTACCACTTTTTCTCCCAAAATATCCTGCCTCAACTAGTCTTTTTTGTGTAATTGATGGTTTGTACCTCTGGTCAAAATAAAACTCATTAAAAACTGTTTCAGTGACTTTATAATTTACATCATTTCCAATGTAGTCCATTAGTTCAAAAGGGCCCATTTTAAATCCACCTAAATCTTTCATTGCCCAATCAATTGTTTCTTTGTTTGCAATATTTTCTTCGTAAATTCTAATTGATTCTGAGTAGAATGACCTAGCTAGTCTATTAACAATAAAACCAGGAGTATCTTTGCATAAAACCTTCGTTTTTTTCCAACTTTCAGAAAGTGTCATTGTTTTTTTTATCGTGTCATTACTTGTTTGAATTGCAGGTATTATTTCAACAAGCGGCATAAGTGGTGCAGGGTTAAAAAAATGCATACCGATAACTCTTTCAGGTGTTTTGCATGCTGATGCAATAGATGTAATAGAAATTGAAGATGTATTCGTTGCTATTATACACTTTTCAGACACAAGATTTTCAATCTCTTGAAATACATCTTTTTTGATAGCTAAATCTTCGACGATTGCTTCTATAACAATCTCAGCTTTTTCAATTTCTTTAATTGAATCCGAAAACTTGATATTTGTAAGAATTCTTTGTGATTCTTTTTTGTCAATTTTTTGTTTTTCAATTAGACGATTAAGTATTTTCTTTAACTTTTCTTTAGCAATTTTGAGTGACTTTTTGGATTTATCATAAATAACAACTTTATGATTATAGTCAGAGGCAATCTGAGCTATGCCTATTCCCATTGTTCCAGAACCTATAATTGATATATTTTTCATTTTCCAATAAATTTAGGATTTCTTTTGTTTAAAAATGCATTAACTCCTTCTTTATAATCTATTGATTCACTCGCTATTTTTTGTAATTTTTTTTCAAGTTCTAGCTGATTTTCAAGATTGTTACTATAGGATTCGTTAAGCAACTTTTTAGTTAATGAAAATGATAGAGTAGCCTGACTAGCAATATTTTTTGCGAGATTTAAACTATTTTTTTCAAAATCATCATCTTCGTAATATTTATATATCATACCTATTTTTTCTGCTTCCACAGCAGAAATTGAATCTCCAGTAATCATTAAAGCTTTTGCTTTTTGAATACCAATAAGTCTTGGCAAAAAATAAGATGATCCGCTATCTGGAATTAATCCTATTTTGGAAAATGCTTGTACAAATTTTGCGCTTTTTTTGGCAACTATTAAGTCACAACAAAGAGCTAAGCTTGCTCCAGCACCTGCAGCTACACCATTAACTGCTGCAATTACTGGCTTAGATAAATTTCTAATTTTTAATACTAATGGGTTGTAATGCTCAGTAATTATTTTTTCGATATCAAGACCGTTATCTTCTATAGCCTCATTAAGGTCTTGACCTGCGCAGAATGCTTTACCTTCAGCTGTTATCATTACAGCTCTTATTGATTCATCGTTTTGAGATTTTTCTAGCTGGTCAATAAGTTTAAATGCTAATTCTCTTGTAAACGAGTGGAACTTTTCAATTCTATTTAATTTGATGATTTTGACACCATCGATAAAGCTTGTTTTTATCAAATTTTTTTATTGCTAATTTAATAAAAAAAGAAAACTGTTTAGATACATTTAAAGTGGTCGAACGGCTCTAAGCATGAGTTGCATTTGTACATGGATTTACAAGCAGTCGAAGCAAAAAAACTTATTAGTTCAACATCAGAACTTTTGCACTGAGGACATTTTACTATTTTAGTAGGAGGAGAGATTCCAAAATTTTCCAGTTTGTCTTTTGTCTCTTGAGACATCCAGTCAGTTGTCCATGGTGGATATAATTGTGTTTTAATTTCAAAATCAATATCATGCTTAGAAAGTTCTTTTTTGATGTCATCCTCCATTCTATTTAAAGCAGGGCAACCACTGTAAGTAGGAGTTATACTAACAAGGTATTTGTTATCAACGATATCAACTTTCCTAACAACTCCTAATTCCACAATTGATATTGCAGGTATTTCAGGATCAGGAATTTCAGAAAGTAAATTCCAAATAGCTTCTTTGGTCACCATTTGGCGTTAGGATATGTTCTTGGTAAATATTGCATTTCAGCGAGCATGAATCCAAGCTTTTCTGTGTGTAAGCCTTTTTTTCCACCAGTCAGCATTACAACATTCTCTGGCTCTGTAAGTAATGCCTCTTGTAGAGTTTCTTTAACGATTTTTGACCATTGAGGGTAAAAGGTGTTTGATGCTGTAATAATATTTTCAGAAATCAAATTATTTTCTACATCATCACTCTCAAAAATCTCACCAGTGAATCTCCATAATTCGTCAATTGATTCTTGAATTTTTATTTTACTCTCTTTAGTTCCATCCCCGAGTCTTAGCACCCATGCTCTTGAGTGTTTAAAATGATAATTTACTTCTTTAATAGACTTTAAAGCAATTGCTTTAATGTCATCGTTAGTTGATTTTGAAAGGTAGGAGTAAAGAATCTTTTGATAGGTTGAGTATAAAAAAATCTTCGCCATAGTTTTTCCAAAATGTCCATTATCTTGTTCAACTAGTAAGAGATTGTAATAATTTCTTTCATTTCTGTAAAATACATAATCATCAACACTATGCTTATCACCTCCAGCTTTTTTGAGCAGCTCATAAAGCATACTAGCTTGACCCAAGTAGTCTAATGCTATGTTAGAAATTGCGATATCTTGCTCTAAATATGGGCCTTTGCTACAAAGTTCAGAAAGTCTCTGCCCCATAATCATATTGCTATCTGCTAGGCGAGCAATATATTTCTCAAAATCAGTACTAAAATTCAAATTAAATATGTTTTACTCCATCAGGAAGATCATAGAAGGTAGGGTGCCTATAAATTTTATCATTAGCAGGATCAAAGAATGCCTCTGATTCATCAGGGTTTGAGGCAATTATGTTTTTAGATTCTACAACCCAAATACTTGTACCCTCATTTCTTCTAGTATATAAGTCTCTGGCATTTTGTAAAGCCATCTCAGAGTCTGAGGCATGAACATTACCAACGTGCTTGTAAGGTAAGTTAACTTTACTTTGAATAAAAACCTCCCAGAGAATCAAATTGTTACTCATTAAGCTACCTTTTTATTTAATTTTTTTTCAGAATAAGCAACAGCTGCTTCTCTTACCCATTCTCCTTCATTATGAGCTTTTTTATGGTGTTCAATTCTTTCTTTGTTACATAATCCCTTACCGTTAACAACATTCCAAAATTCTTCCCAATCAATATCACCAAAGTCATAATGATTTGTTTTTTCATTCCATTTTAGCTTTTCATCAGGAACTTTTAGTCCAATTAATTCAGCTTGAGGAACAGTTTTATTTATGAAACTCTGTCTTAAACTGTCATTAGATTCTCTCTTAATTTTCCAATTAAGAGCTTTTTCAGATCTATTAGAATCTTTGTCATGAGGACCAAACATCATTATTGATGGCCACCACCATCTGTTAAGAGCATCTTGTGCCATCTGTTTTTGTTCGTCTGTGCCTTTCGCTAGAGTACAAATAATTTCATAACCTTGTCTTTGATGAAAACTTTCTTCCTTACAGATTTTAATCATAGCTCTGGAGTAGGGTCCATATGATGTTTTCTGAAGAGATACTTGATTAACGATAGCAGCTCCGTCAACTAACCAACCAATTGCACCTATATCAGCCCAAGTTAAGGTTGGATAATTAAAAATTGAAGAATATTTTGCTTTACCAGTTTGAAGTTCCTCAATCATCTGTTCTCTAGTAATTCCAAGTGTTTCACATGCTGAGTAAAGATAAAGACCGTGACCTGCTTCATCTTGTACTTTTGCAAGCAAAATCATTTTTGATCTGAGTGATGGTGCTCTTGTTATCCAGTTTCCTTCAGGCTGCATTCCAATGATCTCAGAATGAGCATGTTGAGACATTTGTCTGATAAGGTGACTTCGGTATCCATCTGGCATTTCATCCCTGGGTTCGATTTTTAAGTCTTTGTTTATTTTATCTTCAAAAATTGAATTCGGCATTTTTTTTTTTTTTTACAAAATTAAATAATTTTTATTTTAAAAAATAAAAGATTGTTATCATGTAAAAATAATTATTAATATTTTTGCATAATATTTATGGTAAAATTCTATTCAATAAAAGTTTCTGAAACCATTCAGCTTACTGGGGATTCTGTTGAAATCATTTTCGATATTCCAGAAAATCTCAAGGAAGTTTTCAGTTACAAATCAGGCCAATATATCACAATTGAGGCTGAAATTAAAGGTGAATGTGTTAGAAGAGCATATTCTATTTGCAGTGCTATGTGTGAAAAAAAATTATCGATAGGTGTAAAAAAGGTAAAAAATGGAAAAATGTCAACTTGGTTAAATGAGAAAGTCAATGTTGGTGATTCATTGAATTTGATGCCACCCAATGGTAATTTTCTTTTAAACAGCAAAAAAGATAACAATCAATTTGTTGGACTTTGTGCTGGCAGTGGTATTACTCCAGTATTATCGATGATTAAAGATTCGCTACATTCACAAGAGAATAGTTTTTTTACTCTTTTTTATGGCAACAGAACTCCTAAAACTGAAATGTTTAAAAATGATATTGAATTATTAGTAAAAAAGTATTCAAAAAGGTTTAAACTGATTAGTTTTTATTCTGATATGAAAATTGATGATAAGATGCATGGAAACATTGATGTTGAAAATTTGAATAAATTTTTTGAAAAAGAAAAAGAGCTCCTAAATTCTGATGGATTTTTCATTTGTGGACCCGGAGACATGATTGATAATCTGAGTGATTACTTAAAACAAATAAGAATTAACGAAGATAAAATTATCTTTGAAAGATTTTCAACTTCTATTGAAAATAAAGAAGCAGATTTAAATGAAGAATCTATGTCTTGTAATTATACTTTTATCATTGATGATGATGAGTATGAATGTTCGGAAAATTCCAGCGATGAAACAGTATTAGATATTGCATTAAAAAATGATATTGATGCACCATACTCTTGTAAAGGGGCAGTTTGTTCAACCTGCAAGGCTAAGGTAATTTCTGGAAAGGTTGAAATGACAAAAAACTTTTCCCTTTCTGAATCAGAAGTTAAAGATGGATATATTTTAACATGTGTATCACATCATAAATCAGAAGATGTAACTATTGATTTTGATGTTTTCTAACTATAAAAGAGTTAGTTAAGAACACAATTGTGATTAGTTGAACTATTACAAGAACGAAATGCACATAATAAACTTGTGTTTCATTGTCATCAATTAACAGATAGTTTTCGATCAATTTGTAAAAAACAAATGAGAATCCCATGCCAATCAAAGTTCCTTGTTGTTTAATAATATCCAACTTTGAAATAATTTTTTTTTCGTTAAACAGCATTGTTTCCGTTCTGACTAGGTATGAGCCGAAACTGAATGTAATTTGGTAAATAATATATATTGCTAAAGATGTTGAGTAGCTGAAAGAAAATATTAATAGTATTAAAAGAGATATTAATATGCAGTATTCAGCAGTAAGAGAAATTTTTTTAAAGTAATTAATATTAATTATTTTATGATAGTATTTAGCAATTATAATCATGGCAATTGCCAAAAAAATCCCACCTATTGAAAAAGTCTTAATGTCTAAAGGACTGTAAATTGTTATGTAACTACCTACAGATACTCCAAGAAAAAGAGAATTAAAAAACTTATATTTTAGATAATTAGAATTATCAATTGTCAGATTACTCATTCTAGTAATAAGTTAATCTCCTAACCCCAGAAATATATTTAGCTAATCTTATAACCTGTTTAGTATATCCAAATTCATTGTCATACCAAGTGTAGAGTACAGTATTGTATTCACTTTCATCAACGATAGTTGCACTACTATCAAAAACAGCACAACAATTATTTCCAATAATATCAGTAGATACTAGATCTGGGTCAACTTGATAATTAATCTGATTTACTAAGGAGCCCTTCAGCGCTGCTGTTTTCATTGTATTATTTATATTGTCAACTGATGTTTTCTTTTTAAGCTTTAGTTTTAAAATTGCGAGAGAAACATTTGGAGTTGGAACTCTCACTGCGTTTGCAGTAAGTTTACCTTCTAAGCTAGGGATAACTTTGGTAACCGCTTTTCCAGCACCAGTTGTTGTTATTACCATGTTTATTGCAGCCGATCTTCCTCTCCTGGGTTTTTTATGCATATTGTCAATCAAATTCTGATCATTTGTGTATGAATGGACTGTTTCAAGATGTCCTGAGCTAATACCATATTCATTTTCAATCACGTGAAGTACGGGAGCGATACAATTTGTAGTACAAGATGCTGCTGAGACAATTTTAGAATTTTCAATATCGAGCTGTTTAGAGTTGATTCCGTAAACAATGTTTGGAATACCTTTTCCGGGTGCTGTGAGTAGTACTTTTGAAATTCCAACAGATTGGAGATGAGTTGACAATGAATCATTATCTGTGAACGCACCAGAATTATCTATAAGAAGTGCGTCATTAATTCCATAATTAGTATAATTAATTTGACCAGCATTTTTTCCATCAATAAAGTAAATTCTTTGTCCATTTACAGTTAAACATTTTTCTTCAAGATTTAAGTCAATATCAGCCTTGTAAGCACCATGAACAGAATCATTTCTGAACAAATCACACCTTTTAATCATATGTTCATTTGAAATATTTCTAACTACAATTCCTTTTAGTCTTAACTGCTGACCTTTGCCGGCTTGCTTAATTAATTCTCTAGCCACTAATCGTCCTATTCTTCCAAAGCCAAATAAAACAACATCTTTTGGAGAAAATTCCAGGTTGCTTTTAATAATCTTGGATAATTTATTTTCTAAAAATGATCTAAGGTTCGTTTCATTTGATTCAGAAAATTGAGCAGTTAAAAGACCAATATCAATTTTCGATGGGGGAAGATTTAGTGCAGATATTTCCTTAGCAATATCATTACTAACTCTGACATCAACCTTTCTATTAACAACTTTATTAGCATATGAGAACAAACTCATAAGTTCTGAAACACCAATTTCAAGTAAATGATTTCTAAATAGAACAAGCTCAATACCTTTGTCATACATTAAGTTTGCTACAGTCTTTAAAAGGCTAACGCCATCTTTTTCTTTGTTGAGCCAATTTTTAAGCGTGGAATCGTAGGATTTCATTTTTTTTTCTTGCAAATTTATAATTGTTAAATAAGTAAGGTTATCAAATTTTATTTTTTTTATCTTGTTATTATTGTAAATCAAATAAGCAATGAAAATTAATTTCACCAAATATGAGGGCAATGGTAATGATTTTATAATTATTGATGATAGAAAAGAGGAGTTTAGTGATGATAATTTTTTATTGATATCAAAGCTTTGTGATAGAAAATTTGGTATTGGAGCAGATGGTTTAATACTTTTAAGAAAGCATAAAGTTTATGATTTTCAAATGACTTATTTTAATTCTGATGGAAATGAATCAAGCATGTGTGGTAATGGAGGACGCTGTTTAGTTAGTTACGCTTTACAACTTAATATTGATTTAAAAACTAATTCTTTTTTAGCGATTGATGGAGTACATAAATTTAAAGTTGTTGATAACGAAATTTACTTAAAAATGAATGATGTTAAAGAAATTGTTTTAAAGAATGGACATAATTTCCTTGACACGGGTTCTCCTCACGTTGTTCAAATTGTTGATAACGTTGATGAAATTAATGTATACGAGCAAGGAAAAATAATTAGAAACCAATTTCAAGAAATGAACGGAGTGAATGTAAATTTTGTAAGTTTTAATAATGAGATAATAAAATGTAGGACTTTTGAAAGAGGAGTTGAGAATGAAACACTTTCTTGTGGAACAGGTGTTGTTGCGGTTGCATTATATGTATGCAAAAAGAAGAAAATAAGCGACGATAAAATTATTGTTTCTACTAAGGGAGGTAGCTTGTCAGTATACTTTAAAAATAATGGTAATTCTTTTCATGAAATATGGTTAAAAGGAAACATAAACAAAATTTTTGATGGTTTAATTGAGCTTTAAGTATGAGTGTCAAAATAAGAGAAATAGACTTCAAAGATTTAAATTTTATGCTATCAATTGAAAATGACAAATCCATTTGGAAGTATGGAACAAATAAATCTGAGCTCAGTTTTGAAGATGCTTTAGATTATATAAAACAATCAAAACTTATGATTTTAAATAACGATAATCAAAGATTTGTAATTGAGTATAATAATACCAAAGCAGGATTAATTGACTTGTATGACTATCAGTGGCATAACTCATCTGCAAAAGTTGGTATTATTGTTTTGAAAAAATTTAGAGGCATTGGAATAGGTGATAAATCTTTAAAACTACTTATAGAACTTTGTGAAAATTATTTAAATATTAGTTATTTGGAATCTAAAGTTAAAGAATCTAATGAAATTAGTGTAAGGCTTTTTACCAGCAATAATTTTAAAAAAATTTCACCTGAAAATTATGTATATAAGACTACATAGTGTCATATTAATATTCATTTTCATTTCTTGTTCTAGGCCAGAAATTAGTAAATATGTAGAGTATATTAATCACAGTGATACTGTTGCATATGTTGGCAAGGAAACCTGTAAACAATGTCACTATGAAATTTATGAATCTTACATGCAAACTGCAATGGGACAATCATTTAGATTTGCAACTTCTGAGAATTCAAGCATTGATACTCCAAAATTGGTAAACGACCCTCACAAAAATTTGTCTTATCATGGCTCGTGGAAGAATGATAGTCTGTGGCTGAAAGAATACAGATTATCTGAAAATGACACAATTCATCTTATTGACAAAAAAGTTGATTATATAATCGGTTCAGGACACCACACCAATTCACATTTATTTGTACAAAATGGATATGTTCATCAGATGCCATACACTTTCTACACTCAAGATAAAATATTTGATTTACCGCCTGGATTCGAAAATGGTAATAATTCTAGATTTGATAGAGAAATTGGTACTGAGTGCATGAGTTGTCATAATGCTCATGCAGATTACTATCATTCAAATAGCAACAGGTTTCATGAAATTCCTCAAGGAATTGATTGCGAAAATTGTCACGGCCCTGGAGAAGCTCATGTAAAAAGAATACAAAAAGGTATTATGGTTGACACATCATATGAAATTGATTACTCAATTGTGAATCCTGGTAAACTACCAATTGATTTACAATTCGATGTTTGTCAAAGATGCCATTTGCAAGGAACTGCAGTATTAAATAATGACAAAGATTTTTATGATTTTAAGCCTGGTCAAAAACTTAACGAATTTATTGATGTTTATTTACCAAAATATGAAAATGAAGATTTATTTATTATGGCCTCTCACGTTGAGAGATTTAAATTAAGTGAATGTTATAAAAGCTCAGAAATGACATGTATTACTTGTCATAACCCACATAAAAGTGTTAGACAAACTGATGCGTCTTTTTTTGATGCAAAGTGTATGAATTGTCATAGTGTTTGCAGTGATGAAAAAAATATAAATAATTGTGCTTCATGTCATATGCCTAATTCAAGTTCGATTGATATTCCTCATGTAAGTATAACTGATCATAAAATCTCAATTCCTAAAGAAATGAAGAAAAAGGAATTTGGAAACTTCTTAGGTCTTTTCGCAATTAATAATTCTAATCCTACTAATTTATCCAAAGCTAAAGCATATTTAAAAAGACATGAATCATTTGAACAAATTGAATCATATTTAGATAGTGCTTTTTTCTATCTAGAGAAATGTAATATCAAGCAATGCATGGACGCTTTTATTGATTATTATTTTTTATCAGAAGATTATAGAATGATTGTTAATCTAGATATGCAGTATGATATTATTCATAATTTTAGTGATTTAGGACCTAATTCCTTTTCAAGGATTGCATACTCCTATGAAAATTTTGAAATGTGGAATGATGCAATTAAGCAAATGAACTTTTCCTGTCAACTTAATCCCAACGATTTAAAGCATAAGAACAAATTGGGAACCTACCATATCAAATCCAATAATATGAGCAAGGCCAAAGAAATATTTTATGACATAATTTCTTTGAACCCCAATTTTAAAGAGCCATACTTGAATCTGGGATACATTAATTTAGTTGAGAAAAATTATAAGCTAAGTGAAGATTATTTATCACGATCCATTGCTTTAGATCCTGATTATATTCTAGCATATGAAAATTTAGCTCGTTTGAAGCTTGAAACTAATAATAAAACAGACTATAATAACTATCTAAAAAAAATTCAAACGATTCAACAAAGACAAAAAAAACTATAACTTTATGGCTCAGTGAAGAAAAAATCTAAAAGTAAGTTTCTTAAACTATTAATTAGTTTTTTTGTTGTCGTTATTCTCTGCATATTTTTTATTGCAAATCACTTTCATAAAAAAATTTTTCAGCCTAATATTTCCATTAATAGCTCAAAATCAGGAGTCTTTGTAGAAATTCCATCCGGATCTGATTTTGATGACGTTATTGAAATATTATCTAAAAAGGGAATTCTTGTCAATTACAATTCGTTCAAGTGGGTTTCTGATAAAAAAAATTATGTGTATAATGTAAAGCCAGGTAGGTATTTCATAGAAAATTCAATAAGTAACAACAAGCTAGTGAACATTTTGCGTTCGGGACGTCAAAAAGTTATCAAATTAACTTTTAATAATGTTAGAACAGTAAATGATCTTGCTGGTGTAATTTCAAAAAAAATAGAAGCTGATTCATCATCTATTGTTAGAGAAGTTATGAATCCAATTTTTCTTAAAAAGTTAGATTTAACTAGCGATAAAGTAGGTTGTATTTTTATACCAAATACCTATGAGTTTTACTGGAACACAAGTGCTCGAGATTTCGTTGAGAGAATGTTGATTGAATATAAAAAGTTTTGGTCACAGAAATCAAGAAAAAATAAAGCTGAGCGTCTTGGACTAAATTGGTATGAAATTTCAGTGTTAGCTTCAATTGTAGAGAAAGAACAAAATATTAAATATGATGAGAGACCTAAAATAGCCGGATTATATCTTAACAGGCTTGAAAAAAAAATGAAATTAGAGTCTGACCCTACATTAATTTTTGCAATTGGTGACTTTAATATTAAAAGAGTGTTAAATAAAGATAAGAAAATTGATTCCCCGTATAATACTTACTTGAAACATGGTTTGCCACCAGGTCCAATATGTATTCCATCAATTAATTCAATTGATGCAGTACTAAATCATGAAAATCACGGTTATATTTTTATGTGTGCAAAAGAAGATTTTTCTGGATATCACAATTTTGCTTATGATTACTCTTCTCATTTAGTTAACGC
>TARA_B100001057_G_scaffold151840_1_pt1 | contig 20700 bp, 17 predicted proteins | sample TARA_B100001057 | Tara Oceans TARA_B100001057 (sample SAMEA2621839) | marine metagenome | biome: marine biome (ENVO:00000447); feature: surface water layer (ENVO:00002042); material: "saline water (ENVO:00002010), including plankton (ENVO:xxxxxxxx)" | depth 5 m
TTTTATTCCGCCTTTATGGTAGCTGAAAAAGTTGAAATCATTACCAAATCCTACAAAAAGGCTGATGCTGCGCATTGGATTTGTGATGGTAGCCCTGAATACAGTCTTGAAAAAAGTGATAAAAAAGAGCGTGGAACAGAAATTATTTTACACATCGCCGAGGACTCTACAGAGTTTTTAGAGGACAGTCGCATTACTAAATTATTGAACAAGTACAACAAGTTCATGCCGATTCCGATTAAATTTGGAACCAAGGAAATCAATGACCCCGATCACACCCCTGAAACTACAACTGATAAAGACGGTAAAGACACCACGGAGCCACAGCGCAAAATTACTGTTGATAACATCATCAACAATTCAAACCCCGCGTGGACCAAAACACCATCCGAACTCAAAGAGGAAGATTACAAAGGATTTTACAGGGAATTGTACCCGATGCAGTTTGAAGAACCTCTTTTTAATATTCATTTGAATGTTGATTATCCGTTTAATTTGACTGGTATTCTATATTTTCCAAAGTTATCCAACGACATAAATATCCAAAAAGATCGCATTCAATTGTACCAAAACCAGGTATTTGTAACTGATAATGTTGAAGGTATAGTGCCAGAATTTCTGACCATGCTCCGCGGTGTAATTGATTCTCCGGACATCCCCTTAAACGTATCACGTTCCTATTTACAAGCAGATGGTGCAGTAAAAAAGATTTCATCATATATCACTAAAAAGGTAGCCGATAAACTGAAGTCATTGTTTAAGGACAACCGAGATGATTTTGAGTCCAAATGGAACGACATTAAAATAGTGATTGAATATGGTATGCTTTCTGAAGAAAAATTCTTTGAAAAAGCAGAGGCGTTTAACCTATTCCCAACGGTAGATGGCAATTATTATACCTATGATGAGCTGTATAATAAAATCAAGGCCAAACAAACGGATAAGGATGATAAATTGGTAATTTTGTACGCTTCGAACGCAGAAGAACAACACAGTTATGTTCAGGCTGCTAAAGCCAAGGGTTATGAGGTCTTGTTGCTTGACTCACCGATTGTTTCCCACTTGATTCAAAAGTTGGAAGGCAGTAAAGAAAAAATTTCTTTTAGTCGTGTGGATGCAGATCATTTGGACAAACTGATTTCTAAAAAAGAAAACAACATTTCTAAATTAACAGAGGATGAAAAAACAACTTTAAACTCACAGTTGAAAGAGGTGATTCCAGCGGAAAAATTCACATTACAATTAGAAGCCATGGACAGCAATGCTGCACCATTCATGATTACCCAACCTGAATTCATGCGTCGCATGAAAGAAATGCAGCAAACTGGCGGCGGTGGTGGTATGTTTGGAATGGGCAATATGCCTGAAATGTACAACTTGGTTGTCAATACCAATTCGGAATTGGTAAACCAAATCCTGAATACTAAAACAGCTAAAAAAAGAGAGCGATTAATCAATCAAAGTCTGGATTTAGCACAACTCTCTCAAGGCCTTCTAAAAGGAGAAGCGCTTACAAACTTCATCAAACGAAGCTACGAGATTATCAAATAACAGTATTATAAATTTTAAAAAAGGCGGTTCATTTTGAACCGCCTTTTTTATAAGTTTTATCTGAGTTAAAAAATGAGTTTTTTGTAATAATAAGAAACTTACACTAAATTAGATTAAAATATATCGGATGCTTTTTGAATCCAAAAAACCTGTAAACATTCCATTAAAAGATGGAAGTATTTTTTACGATCCTTGTTTTTTTGACAACAAAGAAGCCGACCACTACTTTGAAGTCTTAAGAAATGATATCAAGTGGCAACAAGACGATATTAAAATTTTTGGGAAAACATATGCACAACCCAGGCTCACCGCACTTTATGCAAATAACGACAAGCCTTACCGCTATTCAAACCTCACAATGCACCCCACAAAATTTTCAGCTAAGTTGTTAGAAATTAAATCTCAGGTTGAAAAATACGTGCTTTTAGATTTTACAAGTTGTTTACTTAACCTATATCGGGATGGGCAAGATAGCAATGGTTGGCATGCCGACAATGAAAAAGAATTAGGTAAAGATCCAGTCATTGCATCGGTTAGTTTTGGAGCCGAAAGACTTTTTCATATGAAACACCGCCATGATAAACGTCATAAATTAAAACTAAAACTAGAAAATGGAAGTTTATTGATTATGCGGGGAGGCACCCAACATCACTGGCTGCATCAAATTCCTAAAACTAAAAAAAAGATTGAAGAACGCATCAATCTAACATTTAGAATTATAAAATAAAAACTTACAAGAAAAAGTTAAGCAAATCATGAAATATATTGCCGCCATGAACTCTTTAAAAAGGAAAAAGCATCATTAGAATGATGCTTTAACCACTAACCAACCAAAATATATTACTAACAAAAAATTAAATAATATATAATTAATTTAACAAGTACCGTGCCAGAAATTGATTTTTATTTATTTATGATAAATTTTTAGTTTTTCAAAAGTTAAGAAATTGATTATGTATCTATTAGGCTTTGGCTAATACACTATAAAACCATTGTTATAAACCATTACTTTTATTCTTATATTTACAAAGTCTAATCTAATTCACGGCCAATAAAATAAGATTATATGCCTGATACTTCTCCAATTTTCACAAACGATTCAATTGTATTTGGATTACTCATGTTGACTATTGCTTTCATTTTTTACACAGAATCAAAAACCTCAGGTTTTTGGTCTAAGTTTTATAAAGTGGTTCCTGGACTTTTTATGGCTTATATGCTGCCCGCTGTTTTTACGACTCTAGGCTGGATAGCACCCGATTGGGAACGTATTACTGCTTCTGGAACTTTGGTAGCTGAAAGGAGTCAATTGTATTATGTCGCAAGCCGTTATTTATTACCAGCAGCCTTGGTGCTTATGACCTTAAGCATCGATCTTAAAGCAGTATTTAAATTGGGCTGGAAAGCCCTTCTAATGTTTTTCACAGGTACATTGGGTATTGTCATTGGTGGGCCGATTGCAATCTTATTAATTGCCACAGTTTCCCCTGAAACCGTAGGAGGTATTGGCCCAGATGCGGTTTGGAGAGGCTTATCAACACTAGCAGGAAGTTGGATTGGCGGAGGTGCCAATCAAACGGCTATGTTAGAAATTTACGGATACAATCCAAAGCTTTACGGAGGCATGGTGTTTGTGGATATTGTAGTAGCAAATATATGGATGGCTCTTCTATTGATTGGAATTGGTAAACGAAAACGCATCAATCAATGGCTGAAAGCCGATACTGCAACGATTGAAGATTTAAAACAAAAAGTATCTGCATTTTCAGAAAGTGTAAAAAAAAATCCAAGCCTTGCTGATTTGATGATCATGTTGGGAATTGCTTTTGGAGCAGTCGGTTTTGCCCACTTATCAGCTGGATATTTGGCGCCTTACTTCGACTCACTTGTAGAAACGATTGTATCCGAAACTTTAAAAAATATATTTACTTTTTTGAGATCGTCTTTTTTCTGGATTATCAGTATAGCTACTCTCATTGCAATTGGATTATCTTTTACCAAAGTAAAAAATTACGAAGGTGCAGGTGCCAGTAAGTTTGGCAGTGTTTTTATCTATATCCTAGTTGCTTCCATTGGAATGAAAATAGACTTAAAACTTATTTTTGATAATACGGGACTGATCGCTGTAGGAGTAGTTTGGATGTGTATTCATGCGCTGCTTCTCATTTTGGTATCTAAACTTATAAAAGCCCCTTATTTTTTTTTAGCAGTTGGCAGTCAGGCCAATGTGGGTGGAGCGGCTTCGGCACCCATTGTAGCTGCAGCTTTTCACCCATCATTAGCTACAGTAGGCGTTTTATTGGCCGTTTTTGGTTACGCTATTGGAACCGTAGCAGCCATTGGATGTACTATCCTAATGACTTTGGCCGCTAGTATTGCTTAAAAATAATTTTATATATGCAAAAACTTTACCCTGTATTATTAATTATCGCTGTGCTTGGTTGCAATAAAACGCTTATTAAAAATACAACCGTTAACGGCATTGTAAAAGGACTTCAAAAAGGAACGCTTTATTTACAAAAATTTCAAGATACTGCCTACGTAACAATAGACTCAATTTTTATAAAAGGAGAAAAAGAATTTCAGTTAACTTTTAATCTTGAAGAGCCAGAAATGCTTTACTTAGGACGTTCCGAGTCCTTTGATACAGAACGCATTCCATTTTTTGCTCATGTCGGAACAACAACTATAAACACCACGCTAAAGCGTTTTAGTTTTGATGCTAAAATTGATGGAGGCCCGCAGCAAAAAATACTGGAAGATTACAACGCCAACATAAAGCAATTTAAAAACTTAGATTTAGAATTGTTAGAAAATCTATTGAACGCACAACTCATCAATGATAAAGCTAAGATAGAGCAAACAAAGATACAACGGGCTAAAAACCTTGAACGTCAATACTTATATAGTATTAACTTCGCAGTTAATAATAAATCAAGCGAAATAGCACCCTACATTGCCTTGGCGGACCTTTATGATGCCAAAAAAAGTTATTTGGACACTATTTATAATAGCTTAAGCCCAGCTATAGCTAGTTCAAAATACGGAATGATTTTTAAAGATTTTATTGCAAATTTAGAATCTGTAGAATGAAACTTAAAGCTTATTAATTTTTTCAATCATCGCTCGACCTTTTATTTCGAGCTCAGTGGTGATACCTTTGAAATGCACTTTTTGACCTTCAATATTTTTCGCATTCACCTTTTTAATCAGAGAATCGAAAGTATCAATGGCTTCATCAATAATGGCTTCGCTTTTTTTAGTATCATGTTTTGGATTAGCATTTTCCCATATGTAAACCGCTTCAATGATATCCCCTAGTACATAGTTGATATCTTTCTTTAAATTTCTGATATTTGCCATAATTAGATTTTTTATAGTGCAAATTTACACCAATTTTAAAATATAATACAGATAAAAACTATTTTCCAGAATAGGACACAAAATTCCTAGGTGTCTCATATAGCGTCACTTCCAAATCCAAATCGTCTTCTAAAACAACTTTAAGTTTGCTATAGATAAAAATGACAATATTTTCTGCGGTTGGATTCTTATGTTTAAACTCTGGGACTTCTAAATTCAAATTTTTATGGTCCAAAGCATCTTCAATTTCTGATTTTATAAAATCTTTTAAGATTTTTACATCCACGACATAACCTGTCTCGGGATCAACCTCACCAGTGACACTTACAATTAATTCGTAATTATGTCCATGGTAATGAGGATTATTGCATTTCCCAAAAATAGCTTCGTTTTTTTTATCACTCCAATTAGGGCGGTATAAACGATGGGCAGCATTAAAATGGGCTCTACGACTAACTGTTACTTTCATGCTTTATAATTTAAGTGAGTGTAAAATTTTTGAAATATAATTTTGAACCAAGCAGTATAGCAATCAGGTTTTGATACAATATCATATTTAATTGCTTCCATTGACATCCATTTCCAAGATTTAACTTCTTTCTTGTTAATAACTGGATCATTTTCGTAAAAACCAGTCATCACATGATCAAATTCATGTTCTGTCAGGCCATTATCAAAAGGTACTTTATAAATGAAAGAGGTTACTACATTTAAGGCCGTTGTAAATCCCATTTCTTCGGCTAATCGTCTAGTACCGGCTTCAATATTAGACTCTCCTTCCCGTTGGTGGCTGCAGCAAGTATTGGTCCACAAAAGCGGAGAATGGTATTTGTGTGCTGCACGCTGTTGTAGCATTAATTCATTTTTTGAATTAAAGATAAAGACTGAGAAAGCACGATGTAATACTGCTTTTTCATGAGCTTCCATTTTGGGCATTAAGCCTATTTGCTCATCCTCTTCATTCACCAATATGACCTGTTCTTCCAACATTGTGCTAAATTATCAACTAATTTTATATTTTGTATTAATTAAATGCTAAAATGTAATTTTTAAATTTTACTAAATTATCATTATGCATACAAATTACATCATATCTTAATTTGATAGTGCTATATTTGCCAAAAATTATTTTCAATGTCTTTTGTCAGTGAAATACAACGTAGACGCACCTTTGGAATCGTATCACATCCAGATGCTGGTAAAACTACCCTTACCGAAAAACTACTTTTATTTGGGGGGGCAATACAAGAAGCTGGAGCTGTTAAAAGCAATAAGATTAAAAAAGGGGCTACCAGCGACTTTATGGAAATTGAACGTCAACGTGGGATTTCTGTAGCCACATCTGTTTTGGCCTTTGAGTACAATGGAATCAAAATCAATATTCTTGATACCCCTGGGCATAAAGATTTTGCTGAAGACACCTTTAGAACCCTCACGGCAGTAGACAGTGTAATTGTAGTTGTCGATGTGGCTAAAGGGGTAGAAGAGCAAACCGAAAAACTAGTTAAGGTTTGTAGAATGCGGAATATCCCAATAATTGTATTTATTAATAAATTAGACCGTGAGGGAAAAGATGCTTTTGATCTTTTGGACGAAGTGGAACAAAAATTAGGGCTAAAAGTCACTCCTTTAAGTTTTCCTATTGGTATGGGTTACGATTTTAAAGGAATTTATAATTTATGGGTAAACAATATTAATCTATTTTCTGGAGACTGTAAAAAGAATATTAGTGATACCCTTGAAATTTCAGATTTGAATGACCCAAAATTAAATACTATCGTAGGAGATTCTGCTTCAAAAATACTGAGAGATGAAATTGAATTAGTACACGGAATTTATCCAAAATTTAACAAAGATAATTACCAAAAAGGTAATTTACATCCTGTATTTTTTGGATCTGCCCTAAATAATTTTGGTGTCAAAGAATTATTGGATTGTTTCATAGATATTGCACCCATGCCCAGACCAAAAGCAAGCAAAGAGCGTTTAATACATCCTGAAGAAAATAAGTTTTCTGGCTTTGTCTTTAAAATTCATGCTAATATGGATCCAAAACACCGCGATCGCTTAGCCTTTATCAAGATTGTCTCTGGAATATTTAAACGTAATACGCTTTATTTGCACGTTCGTCAAAATAGAAAATTAAAGTTTTCAAGTCCCAATGCTTTTTTTGCTGAAAAAAAGGAAATTGTAGACATTTCATATCCTGGCGATATTGTAGGACTTCACGATACTGGCAATTTTAAAATTGGTGACACACTCACAGAAGGAGAAACTTTAAATTACATAGGCATTCCCAGTTTCTCACCGGAGCATTTTAGATATATTAATAATGCAGACCCAATGAAATCGAAACAACTCTTTAAAGGGATTGATCAATTGATGGATGAAGGCGTTGCACAGCTATTCACCTTGGACCTGAACGGTCGTAAGATTATTGGAACTGTAGGCGCCCTGCAATATGAAGTGATTCAATATCGTCTGGAACATGAATATGGTGCTAAATGCAGCTATGAAAATTTAAACATTCACAAAGCTGCTTGGGTAGAGCCTGAAGATATAAAGAGTGAAGAGTTTAATGAATTCAAGCGGATTAAGCAACGCTTTTTAGCAAAGGATAAACAAGGTCAGTTGGTGTTTTTGGCCGATTCAAAATTCTCATTACAAATGACCGAACAAAAATACCCATCCATTAAATTTCATATGAACTCAGAATTTTAAATTAAAAAAATCTACCTAGTATAAGCAGAGTTTTTTTTATGCTTGACCTGTAGGTCCAAAATTAAGTGGCATTGGTGGTTGCTCGTAATCTTTAATCTCACCATGTGCCTGTTCAAAACGTTTGACATTTTCTTGCAAAGCTTTAGTTAAGCGCTTAGCATGTTGTGGGGTTAATATAATTCTTGACTTTACCTTATTTTTAGGGATCCCAGGCATTATATTAACAAAGTCTACAACAAACTCAGAAACACTGTGGTTTATAATTGCCAAATTTGAATATATACCTTCAGCAACAGAGGCATCGAGTTCGATATTAATTTGGGCTTTATTTCCTTTCTTTGTTTCACCCATAAATTAAATATTAAATATTTGTTTTTCCTCTTTAGCTTTAATCAAACTTTCCAATTCGTCACTTGAACCAACAATCATATTATCATACTGTCTTAATCCCGTTCCGGCTGGTATTCTATGTCCAACTATGACATTTTCCTTAAGTCCTTCCAAACTATCTACTTTTCCATTTACAGCAGCTTCATTGAGTACTTTAGTTGTTTCTTGGAAAGAGGCAGCTGAGATAAAGGATTTCGTTTGTAGTGATGCACGTGTAATACCTTGTAAAATTGGGGTAGCTGTTGCAGGTCGTGCATCTCGGGCTGAGACACAGGATTTATCCTCACGCTTAAGAATTGAGTTCTCATCCCTTAGTTGTCTAGCTGTGACAATTTGTCCAGCTTTAAGTATTGCAGAATCACCAGAATCTTCAACCACTTTCTTGCCAAATATATCATCGTTTTCATTAATAAAGTCTGACTTATGGACTAATTGATTTTCTAAGAAAATTGTATCACCTGAATCTTGAATTCGTACCTTACGCATCATCTGACGTACCACAACCTCAAAATGCTTATCATTAATTTTAACTCCTTGAAGTCGGTAAACTTCCTGTACTTCGTTAACTAAATATTGTTGTACTGCAGATGGGCCTTTGATATTTAAAATATCATTTGGGGTAATTGAACCATCTGAAAGTGGCATACCAGCTTTAACAAAATCATTTTCTTGTACTAAAATTTGGTTCGAGAGTTTGACCAAATATTTCTTAATTGAACCCGTTTTGGATTCAATAATTATTTCTCTATTACCTCGTTTGATTTTACCAAAAGAAACAACACCATCTATTTCGCTAACTACTGCTGGATTTGATGGGTTTCGAGCTTCAAAAAGTTCAGTAACACGTGGTAAACCACCAGTAATATCTCCAGCTTTAGAGGATTTCCGTGGTATTTTTACCAAAATCTTACCTATAGCTATCTTATCATTGTCTTCAATCATTAAATGTGCACCAACTGGTAAATTGTATGAACGAATTACACTACCTTTGCCGTCTTCAATATGAAGTGTTGGGATAAGTTTTTTATTTCTAGATTCAGAAATTACTTTTTCTTGAAACCCAGTTTGTTCATCAATTTCAACTTGATAAGTAACTCCCTGTTCTATATTTTCGAAACGAACTTTTCCTGAGAATTCAGAAATAATAACCCCATTATATGGATCCCACTGGCAAACAACTGAACCCTTCTTTAATTTTTGACCATTTTTAACAAAAATATTAGAACCATAAGGAATATTATTAGTGCTCAAAATAATACCTGTTTTCTTGTCAACCAATTTAATTTCGGAGGTCCTGGAAATTACAATGTTAACATCATTTCCTTCATTATCCTTACTATTCACAGTTTTTAGTTCATCAATTTCAGCTAACCCATCAAACTTAGCTACAAGTTTGTTTTCTTCAGAAATATTTCCAGCAATTCCCCCAACATGAAAGGTTCGAAGTGTTAACTGTGTTCCTGGCTCACCAATGGACTGCGCAGCAACGACCCCAACTGCCTCTCCAATTTGAACCATTTTACCAGTAGCAAGGTTACGTCCATAACACATGACGCATATTCCAGTTTTTGCTTCGCAGGTTAATGGAGACCTAACCTCAATTGATTCAATTGCAGACAATTCTATTTTATTAGCAACGACCTCATCAATATGCTCACCAGAAGAAGCTAAAAGCTCTTCTGAAATTGGATCATAAACATCATTTAAGGATGTACGTCCAACAATTCGTTCCTCCAGAGTTTCAACTATTTCTTCATTTTTCTTAAGAGGTTCTACTTTTATTCCACGCAATGTTCCACAATCATGTGAATTTACTATTACGTCCTGTGAAACATCGACTAATCGCCGGGTTAAATATCCTGCATCTGCAGTTTTCAAAGCTGTATCCGCTAAACCTTTACGAGCTCCGTGCGTTGATATAAAGTATTCTAAAATTGATAATCCTTCTTTAAAATTGGAAAGAATTGGATTTTCGATTATTTCTCCACCTCCTGCATTGGATTTTTTAGGCTTAGCCATTAAACCTCGCATGCCTGTCAACTGACGGATTTGTTCTTTGGACCCACGAGCTCCTGAATCTAGCATCATATAAACGGAATTGAATCCTTGCTGATCTTCACGAATACGTTTCATTGAAAGTTCTGTCAATTCAGCATTTGTAGAGGTCCAAATATCTATAACTTGATTATAACGCTCATTATTTGTGATTAACCCCATGTTGTAGTTTGCCATTATACCATCAACTTGCTTATTGGCAGTTTCAATCATACTATGTTTTTCCTGAGGAATTATAATATCTCCTAAGCTGAAAGATAATCCGCCTTTAAAAGCAAAATTATAGCCTAAAGTTTTAATCTCATCAAGAAAACTTGCAGTTTCTGGAACTGATGTGGCTTTCAGAATATCGTGTATAATATCACGTAATGACTTTTTGGTTAACACTTCATTTATATAACCAGCTTCTTTTGGTACTTTTTCATTAAATAGTACTCTACCTACAGTAGTTTCGATTAATTGAGTTTCCAAAGTACCATCAGAATTGTAGTCTTCAGTTCTTACTCTAATTTTTGCATTTAATTCGACTCTTTTTTCATTGTAAGCAATAATGACCTCTTCAGGAGAGTAAAATACAAGACCTTCACCTAAAATTTTCACTTTTTTTGTTGACTCACGTAATTTGGTCATATAATAAAGACCAAGCACCATGTCTTGTGAAGGCACTGTAACTGGCGAGCCGTTAGCGGGGTTTAAAATATTGTGAGACGCAAGCATTAATAATTGTGCTTCTAAAATAGCTTCAGGACCAAGTGGTAAATGAACAGCCATTTGATCTCCATCAAAATCTGCATTAAATGCCGTACAAACTAAAGGGTGTAATTGGATTGCTTTTCCTTCAATTAGCTTAGGCTGAAATGCTTGAATTCCTAAACGGTGTAAGGTAGGGGCACGGTTTAGCAGAACTGGGTGTCCTTTAAGAACATTTTCCAGTATATCCCAAACCACTGGTTCTTTTTTGTCGATAATTTTTTTTGCGGATTTAACAGTTTTGACGATACCTCGTTCTATTAATTTACGAACTATGAAAGGTTTGTATAATTCTGCTGCCATATTTTTTGGGAGTCCACATTCAAATAATTTTAATTCTGGCCCGACTACTATAACGGAACGAGCAGAATAATCAACTCTTTTACCAAGTAAGTTTTGACGAAAACGACCTTGTTTACCTTTAAGTGAATCAGAGAGTGATTTCAAAGGCCTATTAGAATCAGTTTTTACGGCTGAAGATTTACGTGTGTTATCAAAAAGAGAATCAACAGATTCTTGTAACATTCGTTTTTCATTTCTTAAAATTACTTCTGGAGCTTTTATTTCTACAAGACGCTTCAATCGATTATTTCTAATAATCACTCGTCGATATAAATCATTCAAATCAGAAGTAGCAAAACGGCCACCATCTAGGGGTACTAGTGGGCGAAGTTCTGGAGGGATAACTGGAATTGCTTTCATAATCATCCATTCTGGTCTGTTTTCACGATTCTGATTTCCATCTTTGAGTGCTTCGACAACCTGCAAGCGCTTCAACGCTTCTGTTTTTCTTTGTTTCGAAGTCTCTGTATTAGCTTTATGACGTAATTCAAAAGAAAGTTCTTCTAAATCTATACGAGATAGTAACTCAATCAAACAATCTGCACCCATCTTGGCAATAAATTTTTCTGGATCAGTATCGTCTAAATATTGATTTTCCTGAGGAATTGTTTCAATTATATTTAAGTATTCCTCCTCAGTTAAAAAATCCATTTTTTTAACAGGTTCACCCTCTGAGTTTGAGGCTATACCAGGTTGAATAACAACATATCGCTCATAATAAATAATCATGTCTAACTTTTTTGAGGGAAGACCTAGTAAATATCCTATTTTGTTAGGTAAAGACCTAAAATACCAAATATGAGCAACAGGTACAACCAAATTAATGTGCCCTACACGTTCTCTACGAACCTTTTTTTCAGTTACTTCAACTCCGCAGCGATCACAAATTATTCCTTTGTACCTTATTCGCTTATACTTACCACAAGCACATTCATAATCCTTTACTGGACCAAAAATTCGTTCACAAAACAAACCATCACGCTCTGGTTTGTGAGTTCTATAGTTAATAGTTTCTGGTTTTAGAACCTCACCTCGTGAATCTGATAAAATAGACTCAGGTGAAGCTAATCCTATTGAAATTTTATTAAACTTTTTTTGCGTTGTATTGTCTTGATTTCTTACCATTATGTGTAATATATGATACTTTAAAATTATTGTTCTAATCTAATGTCTAATCCTAAACCTTTTAATTCATGCATAAGAACGTTAAATGATTCTGGTAAACCTGGTTCCGGCATAGGCTCGCCTTTTACTATAGCTTCATATGTTTTTGCTCTTCCAATTACATCATCAGACTTGACTGTTAGTATTTCTCTCAGAGTACTTGAGGCTCCATATGCTTCTAAAGCCCAAACTTCCATCTCGCCAAAACGTTGACCACCAAATTGGGCCTTACCACCAAGGGGTTGTTGTGTAATTAAAGAATAAGGTCCTATCGATCGTGCATGCATTTTGTCATCAACCATATGTCCTAATTTTAACATGTAAATAACTCCAACGGTTGCTGGTTGATCAAAACGATCACCTGTACCTCCATCAAATAGATAGGTATGTCCAAATCTTGGTATACCTGCCTCGTCCGTAAATTTATTGATTTGATCTAATGTAGCTCCGTCAAAAATAGGGGTGGCAAAAGTACGTCCTAAATCTTTTCCTGCCCATCCAAGTACAGTTTCATAAATTTGCCCAATATTCATTCTGGATGGTACGCCAAGAGGATTTAAAACAATATCTACAGGGGTTCCATCTTCTAAAAAAGGCATATCTTCTTGTCGAACAATTCTGGCTACAATTCCTTTATTACCGTGGCGTCCTGCCATTTTATCACCTACTTTTAATTTACGTTTTTTAGCAATGTAAACTTTAGCAAGTTTAATAATTCCAGCAGGAAGTTCATCACCAACTGAAATGGTAAATTTTTCACGTCTTAAAGACCCTTGAAGATCATTTTCTTTAATTTTGTAATTATGAATCAAATCTTTAACTAATTTGTTTAATGTACTATCTGTAGTCCATTTACCATTGATAAGATGAGCATAATCATCTACTGCATTTAGCATTTTTAAAGTATACTTTTTCCCCTTAGGAAATACTTCCTCACCTAAATCATTAAAAATTCCCTGAGCAGTTTTCCCACCAACAATTGAAAATAATTTTTGAACTAAAACGGATTTTAAATCATCAAATTTAACATCAAATGTATCTTCTAGTTTAGCTATATCTTCCTTATCCTGAGCACGCTTACGTTTATCTTTTATTGCTCTTGAGAAAAGCTTTTTTTCAATCACTACACCATTCAGAGAAGGAGAAGCTTTTAAAGAAGCATCTTTAACATCTCCTGCCTTATCACCAAAAATAGCTCTGAGAAGTTTTTCTTCAGGTGTAGGATCACTCTCCCCTTTGGGTGTAATTTTTCCAATAAGTATATCTCCAGGCTTAATTTCTGCACCAATACGAATCATTCCATTTTCATCTAAGTCACTAGTTGCCTCTTCTGAGACGTTTGGGATATCATTGGTAAGTTCTTCATTACCAAGCTTGGTATCTCTAACCTCAAGAGAGTATTCATCAATATGAATAGAAGTAAAAATGTCGTCACGAACAACTTTTTCAGAAATTACAATTGCATCTTCAAAATTATATCCTTTCCAAGGCATGAAAGCTACTTTCATATTTCTTCCAAGAGCTAATTCTCCATTTTCTGTAGCATAGCCTTCACAAAGAACCTGCCCTTCAGAAACCTTGTCTCCTTTATTTACTATAGCTTTAAGATTAACGGATGTTCCTTGATTGGTTTTTCTAAATGTTGTTAAAGGATATGTTACAATATTAGAATCAAAACTAACGAGTTCTTCTTCACTAGTTCTATTATATTTTATTACAATTTTCTCAGCATCAACATAATCAACTAAACCATCTCCATCAGCATTTACCAACACCCTTGAGTCTGAAGCTACTTGGCGCTCAAGACCAGTTCCAACAATTGGAGCCTCAGGACGTAACAGAGGAACTGCTTGACGCATCATATTTGAGCCCATTAGTGCACGGTTAGCGTCATCATGCTCTAAAAATGGAATTAAAGAAGCTGAAATTGACGATATCTGGTTGGGAGCCACATCAGTATAATGAACTTGAGAGGAATCAACTACGGGAAAATCACCTTCTTGACGGGCAATAACTTTGTCGATAACAATCTTGCCTTTATTGTTCACTGGGGTACTAGCTTGAGCAATTAGTTTGTCTTCTTCTTCTTCTGCTGTTAGGTAGATGGGAGCTCCTTTGATATCAACTATTGATTCGTGTACTTTTCTGTAGGGAGTTTCAATAAAACCCATAGAATTAACTTTTGCATATACTGAAAGGGAAGATATGAGGCCAATATTTGGTCCTTCAGGAGTTTCAATTGGACAAAGACGTCCGTAGTGTGTGTAATGAACATCTCTAACTTCAAATCCTGCACGTTCTCTGGAAAGTCCACCAGGTCCGAGTGCAGATAGTCTTCGTTTGTGTGTTATTTCAGCCAAAGGATTGGTTTGATCCATAAATTGAGATAACTGATTAGTTCCAAAGAAAGAATTGATAACTGAGGATAATGTCTTGGCATTTATTAAATCAATTGGTGTAAAAACCTCATTATCACGAACATTCATTCGTTCTCTAATTGTACGCGCCATACGGGCTAACCCTACTCCAAACTGGGACGATAATTGCTCTCCTACTGTACGAACTCGTCTATTGGACAAATGATCAATATCATCAATTTCAGCTTTAGAGTTTATTAATTCAATTAAATATTTAATTATTGTAATAATATCTTCTTTGGTTAAGACCTGCTTATCCATACCGATATCAAGATTTAACTTTTTATTCATTCTGTAACGACCAACTTCACCTAAATTGTAACGCTGATCACTAAAAAATAATTTATCAATGATTCCACGTGCTGTTTCCTCGTCTGGTGGTTCTGCATTACGGAGCTGTCTGTAGATGTGTTCTACTGCCTCTTTCTCAGAATTAGTTGGATCTTTTTGGAGAGTATTATGAATTATGGCGTAGTCACCTTGCTTTGAAAATTCTTTGTGAAGAAGTATAGTTTTTGCACCTGATTCAAGAATTTCAAGACAATTTTCTTTATCAATAATTGTATCTCTATCCAAAACAATTTCATTTCTTTCAATCGAAACTACCTCACCAGTATCCTCATCAACAAAATCTTCATGCCATGTATTTAATACACGAGCAGCTAGTTTACGACCAAGAACTTTTTTTAAACCAGATTTGGAAACTTTAATTTCTTCGGCAAGATCAAAAATCTCTAAAATATCCTTATCTCGTTCGAAACCAATTGCTCTAAAAAGGGTAGTAACAGGTAATTTTTTCTTTCTATCGATGTATGCATACATAACACTGTTGATATCTGTTGCAAACTCAATCCAAGAACCTTTAAAAGGGATTACACGAGCGGAATACAATTTAGTCCCATTTGCATGAAATGATTGCCCAAAAAATACTCCAGGCGAGCGGTGTAACTGCGAGACAACAACACGTTCCGCTCCATTGATACAGAATGTACCGCTTGGTGTCATGTAAGGAATTGTCCCTAGATAAACATCTTGAACAATAGTTTCAAAATCTTCGTGCTCTGGATCTGTACAGTATAATTTTAAACGCGCCTTCAGAGGAACAGAATATGTTAGACCTCTCTCAATACATTCTTCAATATTATATCTGGGTGGATCTACAAAATAATCTAAAAATTCTAAAACAAATTGATTACGTGTATCTGTTATAGGAAAATTTTCCATAAAGGTGTTAAATAAACCTTCGTTGGCTCTTTCATCTGATTTTGTTTCTAACTGGAAAAAATCCTGGAAGGATTTTATTTGAATATCCAGGAAATCTGGATATTCAGTTCTATTTACAATAGATGAGAAATTTAACCTTTCTGTTTTTTGTGATAACATCGATGGACGAATTATTGATTAAAAAAAATAAATTGGGTGCATAACACTCTATACACAAAAGGGTTTAGGCCTAAGAATACTTGATTCTGTACCTAAACCATTGTTTGGTGATTGGTTAAAACTTACTTAAGCTCAACCTCAGCACCAGCTTCTTCTAAGGAACTTTTCAAGCCTTCAGCTTCGTCTTTAGAAACACCTTCTTTGATCGCACTTGGAGCATCATCAACTAGACCCTTAGCGTCTTTAAGTCCAAGGCCTGTAAGCTCTTTTACAAGTTTAACAACTGCAAGCTTTGAGCCACCAGCGGCTTTAAGTATTACATCAAATTCTGATTTTTCCTCTTCAGCTTGTCCACCACCAGATGCACCACCGGTAGCAACTGCAACTGCTGCTGCTGCAGGCTCTATACCATACTCATCTTTTAAAATTGATGCAAGCTCATTAACTTCTTTTACTGTTAAGTTTACTAATTGTTCTGCGAAATCTTTTAAATCTGCCATTTTTCTATCGTTTTAATAATGTTTTTAATATTTAATTTTTTGAGTTTTTACTATTTAATATTATCCCTCTTTTTGAGATAAGGTTTTAATGATTCCTGAAAGTTTTCCACCGCTTGATTGAAGTGCTGATATTACATTTTTAGCTGGAGATTGAAGCAAACCTATGATATCTCCAATCAACTCTTCTTTCGATTTGATATCTACTAACATATCTAACTGATCATCTCCCAAGTAGATCGCTTCCTCAACATAAGCACCTTTTAAAAAGGGCTTTTCTGATTTTTTGCGGAAAGCCTTGATTACTTTGGCGGGAGCATTTCCAGATTCAGAATACATCACTGAAGTATTACCTTTTAATGTAAGAGGTAAATCTCCAAAATCCTTTTCTGAGGCTTCCATTGCTTTTTCAAGCAAGGTATTCTTAACAACGGAAAGTTTAACATTAGCTTTGAAACAAGCCCGTCTAAGGTTAGAAGTTGTTACTGCATTAAGTCCTGAAATATCTGTAAGATAAAAATTAGAACAATGAGCTAATTCAGTAGTCAACGATTGTATTACTTGTGATTTTTCTTCTTTTGTCATAATATTTGTTTATCGTCTAAACAGCTGATACTTTTAAATCTATTGCAATACTAGGGCTCATAGAACTGGACATAAATATGCTTTTCATATAAACTCCTTTGGCTGCAGTTGGCTTTAATTTAACTAAAGTAGATAATAATTCCTGGGCATTACCCTCAATTTTATCAGCTGAAAAGGATACCTTACCAATTGCAGCATGAACAATGCCTGTTTTGTCGACTTTAAAGTCGATTTTTCCTGCTTTTACTTCAGATACTGCTTTCGCAATATCCATAGTAACAGTTCCAGTCTTAGGGTTTGGCATTAGTCCTCTTGGACCTAAAACACGTCCTAAAGGGCCTAATTTACCCATTACACTTGGCATTGTAATAATGACATCTACATCAGTCCAGCCTGATTTGATTTTATCAAGGTATTCATTTAAACCTACATAGTCAGCACCAGCATCTGTTGCTTCCTGCTCCTTGTCAGGAGTTACCAAAGCCAATACTTTAACATCTTTACCAGTTCCATGTGGAAGCGATACAACACCTCTAACCATTTGATTTGCTTTTTTTGGATCAACACCGAGGCGAACAGCAATATCTACAGAAGCATCAAATTTAGTATTTGATACTTCTTTGACAAGTTTTGAAGCTTCAGATAAAGAATAAAGTTTGGTGTTCACTATTTTAGCAACTGCTTTTTTTCTATTTTTTGTTAGTTTAGCCATTTAGAATATTTTATTTTGGTGCCTGACCACCTTTTACAGTTATACCCATAGATCTTGCAGTTCCAGCAACCATTTTCATAGCAGATTCAACATTAAATGCATTCAAATCTACCATTTTATCTTCAGCAATTGTTTTAACTTGGTCCCAAGTAACTTTTGCTACTTTTTTGACGTGAGGCTCACCAGAACCTTTTTTTACTTTGGCTGCTTCAAGTAATTGTACTGCAGCTGGAGGGGTTTTAATTACAAATTCAAAAGATTTATCTTTATAAACAGTTATGACAACTGGTAATACTTTTCCAGGTTTGTCTTGAGTTCTTGCATTAAACTGCTTACAGAACTCCATAATATTGACTCCTGCAGCACCTAGAGCTGGTCCAACAGGAGGAGATGGGTTAGCAGCGCCTCCCCTAACCTGAAGCTTTACTACTTTATCTAGTTCTTTTGCCATTTTTAAATTTTAAAGAGTTGTATTTAAGTTGGAAGCTAAAAATACAAATCATGTTAATTGCAACAATTTTAAATCTTATCTACTTGCATATAGCTTAATTCTAAAGGGGTTTTCCTTCCGAAAATTTTTACCATCACTTCAAGCTTACGTTTTTCTTCATTAATTTTTTCAACTGTCCCATCAAATCCGTTGAAGGGCCCATCAATAACTTTAACAGTTTCACCAGTGACAAATGGAATGACAACATTTTGATCGGCTTCTAAAGCTAACTCATCAACTTTACCAAGCATTCTATTAACTTCTGATGAACGTAGTGGAACAGGATCTCCTCCTTTTGTTTCACCTAAAAATCCAATTACATTGGTAATAGATTTGATAATGTGAGGTATTTCACCACTTAGATTGGCTTGAATCATGATATAACCTGGAAAATATACTTTTTCTTTTTGAACTTTCTTACCATTTCGAATTTGTATGACATTTTCAGTAGGGACTAAAACCTGATCTACAAAACTGTCTAAGCCAAGTCTGCTTATTTCGGTTTCTATGTAGCTTTTAATCTTGTTTTCTTGCCCACTTACTGCACGAACAACATACCACTTTTTCTCTTGCTTTAACTCTGTCATTGTCATGATAGTTATTTAATCCAGTTAAAAAATGTTTCCACAAACCCTGCAAAAACTGTATCAACTCCCCAAATTACTAAAGAAAATACAATCGAAAATAGAGCTACCAATACGGTAAGATTATATCCTGCTGACCAACTCGGCCAGTTGACATTATTTCTTAGTTCTTGAAAAGAATCTCTAATATATTCTAACATTTTAATTTTTAATTAGGTTTGGGTTTAAAGTCATTGATTCTTGCACGGGTTGAGAGACTCGAACTCCCGACACCTGGTTTTGGAGACCAGTGCTCTACCAACTGAGCTAAACCCGTAGTTGAGGATTAAGGTGTCTTAATAATTTAAATAAAAACACATTGAACCTACACTAGTTTAACTATTTGTTAGTCTAGAATTTCGGTGACTTGCCCTGCTCCAACTGTTCTACCTCCTTCTCTAATTGCAAAACGAAGTCCGACATTCATGGCAATTGGTTGAATTAAATCAACTTCAATAGTCAAATTGTCTCCTGGCATGACCATTTCTACTCCAGATGGCAGTACGATATTTCCAGTGACATCTGTTGTTCGCACATAGAATTGTGGGCGATAATTGTTGTGAAATGGTGTGTGTCGACCACCCTCTTCTTTTTTAAGGATGTAAACCTCAGCTTTAAATTTAGAATGTGGTGTCACAGAACCTGGCTTACAAATTACCATACCCCTTGATATTTGAGTTTTCTCAATACCCCTTAGGAGTATGCCTGCATTATCTCCAGCTTCTCCTCTATCAAGAATTTGGCGAAACATTTCAATTCCAGTGATTGTAGATGTCAATTTTTCGGCACCCATACCAATAATTTCTACAGCATCACCTGTGTTAGCAATACCTGTCTCGATACGCCCCGTTGCAACAGTACCACGACCTGTGATAGAAAAAACATCTTCGATTGGCATTAAAAAGTCTTTGTCTACATCTCTTTTAGGTAACTCAATCCAAGTATCTACAGCTTGCATCAATTCCATAACCGAGTCAACCCACTTTTGTTCACCATTCAAAGCTCCTAACGCAGAACCAGAAACAACAGGTCCATTATCGCCGTCATATTCGTAAAAATTTAACAAATCTCTAACTTCCATATCTACAAGTTCTAGAAGTTCTTCATCATCAACCATATCAACTTTGTTTAAAAAAACAACAATTCTTGGTATTCCGACCTGACGCCCAAGTAATATGTGCTCTCGAGTTTGTGGCATGGGCCCATCAGTTGCAGCAACTACAAGAATTGCACCGTCCATTTGAGCTGCACCAGTAACCATATTCTTTACATAATCCGCGTGACCTGGACAGTCAACGTGAGCGTAATGGCGGTTTGCAGTAGCGTACTCTACGTGCGAAGTATTAATTGTGATACCTCTTTCTTTTTCTTCAGGTGCATTGTCGATTTGATCGAATGAGCGTGCCTCTGATAATCCAGCATCTGCCAGTACCTTTGTAATAGCTGCTGTTAAAGTTGTTTTTCCGTGATCTACGTGTCCTATTGTTCCGATATTTAAATGCGGTTTGGAGCGATCGAAAGTTGCCTTTGCCATGATTTAAGTTTTAGTATTTATTATGTTAATATTATAATGTTCATTTTTTGTTTTAAATTTTTAATATAAAATAGTATGAGCCAATGACGGGATTTGAACCCGTGACCTCTTCCTTACCAAGGA
>TARA_B100001057_G_scaffold483373_1_pt1 | contig 20694 bp, 14 predicted proteins | sample TARA_B100001057 | Tara Oceans TARA_B100001057 (sample SAMEA2621839) | marine metagenome | biome: marine biome (ENVO:00000447); feature: surface water layer (ENVO:00002042); material: "saline water (ENVO:00002010), including plankton (ENVO:xxxxxxxx)" | depth 5 m
TCTTATTTTATTTTTGGGCTTGTAAGGGGGGATTTGTTCCATTCGATTTACGATTTAAAACGCCAACAAAGGTACAAAATTCATGTCAAATATGATGATGATTAAGAATAGAATAAAAAGTGACCGGTTCCATTAATAAGCGGCCGACTCAAAAACCCAATAACTTTTAAACTTACTATTGAAGTTTTGGTAATAACCAACACCCATAAGGGTCGCATTCTCATTCAATAAGTTTTTATTATGACCCGGGCTGCGCACCCATGCCTCAAAAACAGCTAGCGGGCCACCATAGCCTGCCGCAATATTTTCTGCATTTGGAAATCCCTTGTAGAAATTTGAGATTCTTTGAAAAGTATTCATTTCCCGTATTAAACCATTTGGGGTCCTATTAAAGGTCGCATGCTCATGGTAATCCTCATAAGCCATATCCGCAGCATGATAGCGGCTGGCACGCATTAAATCGGAGTTTACCTTGAGATGATTTAGACCATGTTTATGACGGTATTGATTGATTAAATCAATAAGCTCTTTTTCGTAAGCACGATTCAAAACCCTGATATGTTCTCGGCCTGATGGATTAGTATCAAATTTAACTGTGATAAATACCTCATTGGGCATCTTAAACGATAGAAGAATCATGCTCAAAATGATACATAAATAAATAGGCTTCATAAAGGAGATATTTAATAAGTATAACCTCTTAAAATAGTATGGTTACTAGTATGGTTACGCCATCTCCTGGGCATTATACTCTGCCTCCGTAATTTGTTCGAAGGGCACATTACAAGAGATCATTTCTTTTATTCTGATTATTTCGGGATATTTTTCTGCCTTGCAATGGGTTTTGATTCGAGTTGAACCTATGCACTGAATTTCTTCAAATTCGTTTTCAGATACAATTCTGTAAAATGATTTATCATTAGATAATTTTCTGTAAATCGGATAGACCAGCATTTTAGTATATTGGAGTGTAAATGTATTCAATAGTTGTGAAACTGAAATATAATTTCCCAATCTATAAATTCATAACTTCGTAGTGAATTTAAAAGTATGAATAGTCTCTTAAGCCATCAAGATCGCAATAGTTTGAGTCAGGCAAAAAAGAAACGAAAGGAATACCGCAAAAGGCTTTTACACCTCAAAAAGAAACGACCCAAACAGATCAACGAGCGCTTTAATTTACTTCATGAAGATGAATTTGAAACGATGGATTGTTTAAAGTGTGCAAACTGCTGTAAAACGACAAGTCCAATATTTAGGAATGTCGATATTAAACGTTTGGCGAAGCATCTTAAAATGAAAGTTGGAGCATTTACAGAAAAGTATTTAAAACTTGATGAGGACAACGATTATGTTCTAAAAACTGCCCCATGTTCATTTTTGAATGAGGACAATACCTGCAGTGTATATGACTTTCGTCCCTTAGCATGCCGAGAGTATCCTCATACAGATCGCAAAAATGTTTTACAAATTATTGATTTGACCATCAACAATACCGAGGTATGTCCAGCCGTTGCAAGAATTGTAGGTAAAATAATTCAATCTTAAAACACAACATTGTACCATTTTCATATGTTTCCTTCTCTATGATTGCATTTCACCCAATATACGTTCATGAGCTTCCCGAAAACCATCGTTTTCCTATGGAAAAGTATGACCTCCTTCCCAGACAGCTCATTCATGAGGGTACAATTGAAGAAAGTCAATTTTTTGCACCCAGTTCAATTGAAAATAGGTATGTGGAAGCCGTTCATTGTGGAAACTACCTTCAACGTTTGCGTAAGCTTGAGATGACCAAAAAAGAACAACGCGTGTCAGGTTTCGTACACAACAAAACCTTAATTCAACGTGAATGGACAATTATGGAAGGGACAAGAAAAGCAGCAGAGCTTGCCATGACGACAAATATCTGCTTCAATATTGCCGGAGGGACACATCATGCCTTCTCAGACCGAGGTGAAGGGTTTTGTTTACTCAACGATCAAGTGATTGCCGCACAATGGCTTTTGGACAATAAATTGGTTTCAAATGTCCTTATTATCGATCTCGATGTCCACCAAGGCAATGGTTCTGCTGCTTTGTGCGCGAACAGCAGTCATATTTATACCTTCAGCATGCATGGAAAAAACAATTACCCCCTCCACAAACAACGTTCTGACATCGACATCGAACTAGACGACGGGACTAAAGATATGACCTATTTAAATGAACTGAAAATGGGTTTAGAACGCATTATGAAGCACTTCGAACCCTCATTTATTTTTTATCAAGCTGGAGTCGATGTATTAGAAAGTGATAAACTAGGAAGACTTGGCCTCTCATTAAAAGGTTGTAAAGAAAGAGATGCAATAGTCTTTGACTTTAGCCGACAGATCGAGGTTCCGATTGTCACAACAATGGGTGGAGGATATAGCAAAGAAATCAATACAATTGTCGAGGCACATGCCAATACCTACCGATGTGGTTATGACATTCGTGGCTAAAGCACTCTGAGTTTCTATTTCAATACACCATAAAATAGTTGTAAATTTGTTGCATCATGAATTTTGCGCTCTTTCTCAATGACATCGCTGGAACAGAAATTTTACTGATCCTTGTATTTGTGCTAATTTTCTTTGGAGCGAAAAGTATCCCAGGTATCGCAAAAACCATGGGTAAAGCAATTTATCAAATTAAAAATGCCTCTAACGATCTCAAAAGTGAGATCAAAAATTCCACTGGAAATATAAAAAAAGACCTGAATGTAGACGCGCTTATAAAAGAAACAGAGGAGGAGATTCAGCTTCCGATGGATCAAATGATGACAGACATAGAACATACCATAAACTACGAACCTAAGAAACCCCAGGAAAATGAAAAAAGCTAGTGTTGGAATAATTATGGGTAGTGCATCTGACCTTCCTGTAATGCAAGGTGCAATTGATATTTTGAAAGAGTTCGACATTGAAGTTGAAGTGGAAATTGTATCTGCGCACCGCACCCCCGAAAAAATGGTGAGCTATGCTAAAAGCGCCGCTGAAAGGGGGCTCAAAGTGATTATTGCAGGTGCAGGTGGTGCAGCACATTTACCAGGCATGACAGCGTCTCTCACAACACTTCCTGTGATTGGTGTCCCTGTTAAGTCGTCTAATTCAATCGATGGATGGGATTCTATTCTAAGCATTCTACAAATGCCAAATGGAATTCCAGTTGCAACAGTCGCATTGAACGGAGCAAAAAACGCAGGAATCCTCGCAGCTAGAATCATTGGAATCGTTGATATCGAGGTCACCAAGGTCCTTGAGCAGTACCAGCAAGCAATGAAAGAAAAGGTCGAAAAAAGCCAAGAGACCCTACGCTAATCATATTTCAAATACTTAGCACGTAGTTCGCGGAATGCTGCTAAGTCACTTTGCCAAGTTTTTCGAATCTCATCTTCAGATACCCCATTGACGATTTGATTATATAACTTTTCTGTACCCGACAAAAGGACGAAGAAATTCTTTCTATTTATGGTTGAGATAGGATCTCCAACAACACTCAAGGCATTTAGGAGATAACGAAGTGTAAATCTTGAGTCAATAGGCTCTTTATTGAGGTTCACTCCCCCACATGTAAGGTTGAGGTGTTTCGGGTAAACAGCACCCATCATAGATTTAGGTTTAAAGCTAAACTTACCTTTTTCCATTTTAGGATGACCATAAAGCTCAAATGGTTGTGCTGTTCCTCTTCCTATACTAATAGTGGTACCCTCAAAAAAACAAAGACTAGGGTACAGCCTTATCGAGATATCTGAGCGTAAATTTGGAGAAGGAGGAACAGGCAGACTATACCGCATGGCATGATGGTAATTCTGGCAGGCTAAAATCTGTAAATCACATTGTAAACCATTCTTTAACCATTGCTCACCGTTAATCATTAATGCATACTCGCCAATTGTCATACCGTGAACAACAGGAACAGGATGCATACCCACAAAACTTTTGTGCGCAATCTCAAGAACGGGACCATCAACGTAATCTCCATTCGGATTTGGACGGTCTAAAACCAATACCGGCAAACCAACTTCTGCACACGCCTCCATGACGTAATGAAGGGTGGAGATATAGGTATAGAAACGCACACCTACGTCTTGTATATCAAAAATTACTAAGTCAAGACTCTCTAAATCCTGCCGCGTAGGTTTTTTGTGATTGCCGTACAAGGAAACAATAGGCAATCCCGTTTTTTCATCTTTAGAATTGTCTATTTTTTGACCTGCACTCACTGTTCCGCGAAAACCGTGCTCGGGCGAAAAAACTTTGACCAGCTTAACATCACGACTTAACAAGGTATCTACAAGATGTGTGGTATTACTGAGTATGGATGTCTGGTTGCCAACAATTGCAATGGTTCTATCCCCAATTATTTCTATTAGCTCCTCTAAGCGCTCTGAACCAAGGATAAGACTAGAGTCTTTAAACACCGAGGTATCCCCTATTTGAAGTAATCGGTCTGATCGATCGGGATGCGACTGACATGAGAAAAGTAAAAAAACAAAAAAGAGTACAAGACCCAATAGCTTTGCGTATTTTTGAGAAAGCAATAATCCGATCGTGTCTTTTGAATATTTCATAGCGAACAAAATTCTTAAAAGTAAAGAGAAAGGTATAAAAGTTTCTAGACCTATACTCCGTATTTCTTTAATAAGTGTTGCACTAACGATTATTGTAAACCTCATTACACTAGCTATTGTCCATGGATTTCAAAGTGAAATCAGACAAAAAATCGTTGGCTTTAACGCGCCCATTTTCTTACTTAAGGCAGGGAATGAAAATATTTACGAAGCTGATCCACTCCATGAGCAACAAATCGTCCTTTCTGATATTAATCGGGTAAAAGGAGTTCAACAAACAACGCCCGTCTTATACAAACCTGCCCTCCTTCGTTCTGAAAAGATGAAAGATGAACGCTATATCGAGGGGGTCAAAACTGAGTTGGAAAAGCAAGAGGTTAACGGAGTTGTACTCAAAGGAATTACACAAAACTATCCTAAATCATACCTCAAAAGTATCCTTGTTAAAGGAAATGTTCCCTCGTTTGATCAAAATCAAAACGAAATTTACCTCTCACAAAAGATTTGTACAGAACTAAATTTTAAAGTTGGTGACGATATCGCTCTATTTTTCGTTAAAAAAAGATCGTTAATGCAACGTTTCAAAATAGCAGGTATTTTCGAAACAGGTATCGATAAAATTGATCGACAGATTGTTTTTGCCCCTTTAAAAAAAGTACAAGAGCTATGTGATTTTGGTGACCGTAATAAAGGAAATACCCATTTCGTTTCAGGTTTCGAAATACACATTGAAGATTGGGAATCATTAGAATATGTTGAGCAAAAAGTCGAAGATTTAGCTGAACTAAAACCAAATGAGCATGGCGCACTTTTACAATGTATGTCTGTCTTAAAGTCTGAAATAGATATCTTTTCATGGCTCGGATTTTTAGACACTAATGTATTGATTATAATATCATTAATGATTATCATTGGAATAGTTAATATAGGTTCTGTACTCTTGGTAATGATTGTGGTAAGAAGTAATTTCATTGGCGTGCTAAAATCTCTTGGGGCCTCCAATTGGAGCATCCGAAAAGTTTTTCTTTATCAGACAGGCTTTTTAATTTTAAAAGCGATGCTAATCGGAAATATAATTGGGCTTGGACTATGTTATCTGCAATATGAATTTCAGTTGATCACCTTGGACTCAAGTATTTATTTCCTTTCTCACGTGCCCATCGAGCTGTCTATTCTTTCCGTACTTTTCATCAATGCCATTACCTTTATTACCTGTATGACAAGCCTTTTGGTTCCAAGCTATGTAATTTCTAGAATATCGCCGGCAAAGTCAATCAAATTTAATTAACGAGCTCAGATGACCAAAACAACCTCCATACCACGTTCAAAGCTCCCAATTTTTTCAACGGAAGAAATGGACCTAATCTATAATCAAGAGGAGCTTTCAGAATTTATTGGTTTACCGTTTGATGTAGCCAATTTTAAAAAACAAATAGAAAAAAAAGAAAAGTTTTTTAGCCACGAACAGAGGCAAATGTTGGCCGATACACTTGAGGAAAATTACAAAGAACTTCCGAGGAAAAAGCTAGCCCAAGCTCAAATTAAACTTTTAAAAGAAAAAAATACCTATACAATCACGACGGGTCATCAATTATGTCTTTATGGCGGTCCGCTTTATTTCTTTCTCAAGATCATTCATACAATCCGGCTCAGTGAGGTACTAAAAGAACATTATCCGGAATATAATTTCATCCCCATCTTTTGGATGGCTTCCGAGGACCACGATAGCGAGGAAATACAGAGCTTACATCTTTTTGGAAAGACCATCACATGGAACCATGACCAAATTGGCGCTGTCGGCAGATTCGATACGCGGAATATAGCTGAGGTGAAAAAGCAGCTTCTAGAACTTTTCAGGGCACCGAAAGGAAGCGAAGTAGACGATTATTTAAACGCTTTGGAGGGTAAAACGTATTGTGATGCCTTTAAAAGATGGGTTCATCATATTTTCGGGGACCGAGGGTTACTTGTACTCGACGCAGATCAAAAGGAACTGAAAAAACAAATGATTCCTATATTTCAAAAGGAGTTACTCGATAACTTTTCGAATGGCTGTATTGAACAAACGAATGAAGCGCTACTTAAAGAAAAAAGAACAACACAAATATATTCAAGAAAAATAAATGTCTTTTTCACAGAAAAAAATAAGCGGAATCGAATTATTGAAAATGGGAAAGGAATTTATACGCTTGGAGATAAAAGCCTTGCAAAAGATGAGCTAATCTCCCTATTAAATAAGCACCCCGACTTTTTCTCCCCAAACGTGGCGCTACGACCCATATATCAGGAATTAATACTCCCAAACCTATGTTATATAGGAGGTATGGCAGAATTAAAGTACTGGACTCAGCTCAAATCAGCTTTTGAGTACTGCACGGTTCCTTATCCAATGATTCAGCTGAGGTCAAACCTATTGTGGATTGATAAGAATGTCCGAAAAAATATAAATCAGTTAGGATTGAAGGTTGAAGAATTATTTGATAATACTGAGATGCTCCAAAAAAAAATACTCTCAAAGTCAGATATGCATCCCATTGATGAAGCAAAGATTTCATCGTCCATAGACATTACCGAAAAGACTTATCAAGAATCGATTAAAAATAATCCAGAGCTAGAAAGCTGGTTGGGTGCTGAGCTCAATAGAATCAGAAAGCAATACAAATCAGTTCAACATAAAATTGAGAAATCGAAAAAAAACACCTTCGATGCGCAACTAAAAAAAGTGGCTAAAGTGAAAGAGAATTTATTCCCAAGCCAAAAACTTCAGGAAAGAAAACTAAATCTACTTCACTTTTGTAATAGTGCTCCCCCAAAAAACTGGATAGAACAACTCTATAGTGTGATTGATCCTCTTTCAAAAGATTTTACCATATTGATCGAAAGTGAAACAAAACAAAACTAGTAGAACCGATAATCTGTATTGAAATCATAATTAGCATGAAGTTTTACACAAATGTTTTAATCTTAAAGTATCCTTCTTCGTTTAAAGTTTTCATTGCATCAAAAAGTCTTTGCATATCTTCATCAGAATTAAACACCTGAAAAGAAAACCGAATAAACACTTGCGAATTACTTGTGAAAACAGGAACCTCGATATGAAAACGCTCATAAATTAAAGACTTCAGGCCAGCCATATCCTCAGTTTCTATCGGAATACTGTACATCTGTCCAATAAATGCCGCATCAATCGGTGCAATTGATTTAAATTCAAAATAGCCCTGAAATATCTTAGCCCATTCTAGAGTCTTTGCCTGGCAAAATGAACGCTTTTCTACCCAGTCATACTTATTCATAAAGTCAATGCAGTAGGGAACTGCCAGAAAAGCGGAAAAATCGCGTGTCCCTGCAGTTTCGTGATAATCTAAAAAGATAGAATGCGATGGAGCATCACTTTGATAGCCCCAACTAATAAGTAGAGGGTCCACCCAATGTTGTTGAGATTTTTTAACATACAAGAATGAAGCTCCCTTCGGTGCCATCATCCATTTGTGGCATGCACCAACATAAACATCGGGATTTAGCTCGTCAATATTCAAAGGCAGTTGACCTGGTGCATGCGCACCGTCAATAATTGTCAACAAACCAAGCCGTTTCGCCTCAAGACAAATCTCCTCTATGGGGAGAATTAGTGCTGTAGCGCTCGTAATATGACTTATAAAAACAACTTTGGTGTTTTCATTATAACCGCTCCAGAAATCTTTTAAAAAAGAAGCCTTAGATTCAATAGGGAAATTGATTTTAGATTGCCGATATTTCGCTCCTGATTTTTTACAATAATACTCCCAAGTCCGGTCCATCGCACCGTATTCTAAACTTGTTGTGAGCACCTCATCTCCAACATTTAAGGGGATTGACTTGGCAACAGTGTTTATAGCATAGGACGGGTTTGTCATTAGAACTAGGTCATCTGATGCGCAGCCCAAATATAACGATAGGGAATGCCTTGATGCTTTTAAAAGGTCCATACCTGAATGAACTATAAACTGGACAGGACTTTGCTCAAGTTGCAACTGTAGTTGCTGATATGCCTCAAAAACAGGTTTCGGACATGCTCCGAAAGAGCCGAAATTCAGATAAGTTATGTTGGGATCTAATAGAAACTCTTCTTTCATGAATCAAATAATCATTAAAACAACTCTCGAATGTTACTACTAAATAACTTAATGGCAATTGCCAATAAAATAATCCCAAATACTTTTTTTAGTATTGCAATCCCCGTCGCACCAATAATTTTCTCAAAAGTTGTCGTAAGTTTAAGTACAATCCAAACGACGACGATATTAAGCAAGATCGCGATCAAAATATTTACCAATTCAAATTCAGCACGCAGCGAGATCAATGAGGTCATTGTTCCAGCACCGGCAATCATTGGAAATGCTAAAGGAACAACGGAAGCAACTTTGGTTGTCCCCTCTCCATTATCTCTAAAAATTTCTATCCCTAAAATCATTTCGAGCGCCATAAAAAATAAAACAAATGAACCAGCGACAGCAAATTCATTGATTCCAACACCAATTAAACCTAGTATGCTCTCCCCTACAAATAAGAATCCAACTAAAATAAGTAAGGACACTGATGCTGTTCGCAAGGGGTAAATCTGACCCGTCTTTTCTCTCAAAGCAATGATTAAGGGTATGTTTCCGACAATATCGATCACCGCAAAAAGTACCATAGAGGCAACTCCTATTTCCTTAAAACTTAAACCGTAATTCCATAAAATAGCCAAAAAATGCTGCATCGTTATTTTTATATAAATGTAAGCAAATAGAATACAATTTGCTTTAATAATTTTGATTTGACTGTGCTCTAAATCGTCATTAATAATTAGAGAAAATTACATATTGAATTAGGTTACAACACCATTCATTTGAAAGCATTTTGTATTTTACACTGTGCATCAGGAGCATAAAACTGATTTTAAAAGAAATGGAATAATTGTGTCGGCGAAAAAAAAATACTATATTCAGCACGCTAAACTATGAAACTCATCTTATCAAGTATCAAGCTAGCGGTATTCTGTCTGTTTTTTTCAGTTGCTGACATTAACGCGTACGCTCAAGTATCGGTGGCGAGAGAATGGAATGAAATTTTACTTGAAGCCATCAGAAACGACTTTGCCCGACCAACTGTCCACGCCAGAAATTTATACCATCACTCAATTATCGCATACGATTGCTGGGCCGTCTACAACCCCTCTAAAGATACCTATCTCATTGGTGACACACTGAATGGATACGTCAGTAGTTTTGACGGAATAAATATTCCTTTGGAAATCAATGAGGCCATTGACGAAACAATTTCCTATGCATCGTTTTATTTCATAAATGAACGGTATGGGGATTCTCCTGATTTCAATACAACGTATTTGTTGATGTTTAATTATATGATGGATCATGGATATAATATCAATAATTCAAATATCGACTACGAAAATGGAGGCGCAGCAGAGTTAGGGAACTTTATAGCACATCAAATGCTCAACTTTGGAAATAGTGATGGTTCCAATGAGTTTCTCGATTTTGAAAACACCTTTTACAATTCAATCAATCCCCCATTGATAATGGGTGAAGCGGGAAATCCTGACATTATTGATCCAAATCGATGGCAAACACTTACACTTGATTCTACGATTGATCAATCAGGTAATCTTGTAGACAATACCTTGCCATTTCTTTCTCCTGAATGGGGAAATGTTAAGCCATTTGCATTACTGCCATCAATGTCGGAACAGCATTTTAGAGATGGGGACGAATACAGGGTTTATTTCGATACCGTTCAACCTGCGTATCTCGATACTACAATTGCGTCAGATTGGGATTCATTCTATAAGTGGAACCACTCCTTGGTAAGTATCTGGCAATCTCACCTTGATACAGCTGATGGGGTTCTTTGGGATATTTCTCCAGCATCTATGGGTAATAACCAATGGTACCCTTCGAATAGCTCAATCTCTGAGTACAGTGCTTTTTACAATTTAGAGGAGGGTGGAGATCCGTCAACAGGATATAACCTGAATCCTGTCACCGGTTTACCATACGAAACTCAAATGGTAGCTAGGGGAGACTATACGCGCGTATTGGCGGAATTTTGGGCGGATGGTATTGATTCAGAAACCCCTCCAGGACATTGGTTTGAAATCTATCATTATGTGACAGATCAGCCGCTATTTGAAAGGAAATGGCAAGGTCAGGGGCCAGAGCTTAGCGTTTTGGAATACGATTTGAAAGCACACTTAACACTCGGAGGAACAATGCATGACGCTGCCATTGCCGCATGGAGCTTAAAAGGCTATTATGATTACATTCGACCGGTATCCTCAATCCGATATATGGCAGGAAATGGTCAAAGTTCAGACATGCTTTTGCCCAACTACCACCCGAATGGAATACCATTGCTCGAGAACTTCATCGAATTAGTAGATTCATCAGATGTCTTGGCAGGACAAGCCTACGAGCACGTCGGAAAAATTAAGCTATACACATGGAAAGGACACGACTATATCAACGATACAGAAACTGATGTTGCTGGCGCGGGATGGATTTTAGGCGAAAACTGGTGGCCCTATCAACGTCCTACATTTGTTACCCCTCCCTTTGCTGGTTTTGTATCAGGTCATTCAACATTTTCAAGGGCAGCAGCAGGTATATTGGAATATATTACCGGCTCTCCCTACTTTCCTGGGGGGCTTGGTGAGTTTGTGGCAGAACAAAATGCCTTCTTACAATTTGAAAATGGCCCAAGCTCGACGATTACATTGCAGTGGGCAAGTTATCAGGATGCTGCTGACCAGTGCAGCCTGAGCAGAATTTGGGGAGGTATTCATCCACCTATTGATGACATTCCTGGTCGATATATTGGATCGACGATTGGTGAAACCTGTTTTGAAAAAGCCGACTCAATTTTCACTATCGCTAAACCAGCATTAATCTCAGCATATATTAGCGATACAGTTGTCAATTCATTTGAAATAGGAGATACCTTAGGTCTGGTATGTAATTTTAACCTTCCAATGGATACAACATTACTTCCATCGATGAATTTCAGCCCAAACAATTTAAATCAATTCTTTGATGACGTCACTGTAACCTGGGAAAATGCATTGCAGCTGCAAGTTAAATTCACGGCTCAACAGGTAGTCTTGGAGCAACTTTCTTCCTTAATTCGGATTTACGGCGTTTATTCAGCAAATGGATCGATGCTTGACGATATTGTTTTGGAAGACTTCATCATTGTAGATACAAAGCTACCAAAAGTACTTACCATTGAAATTGACCACGAGATGATCAATGACGACATCACAAGCTCCGGACTCTCTGCTACATTTGTCTTTACGGAAGATTGCGACATCGCAACTCAGCCGATGGTTTCCTTTTCAGGTTCGGGATACACCAATGAAAGTATTATAATGAACAACAGCATTTCAAGTTGGTTCAGCCCATCATCTTTCAATGCAATTCTGAGTGCAGACGACTTTAATGAGAACGTTGAATCAGTTGATATAACCATTGAGGAAATAAAAGATATTCATGGAAATCCACTAACCAATCCATTCCATCCAGATCAACTCAGTATAGATACAAAAAACCCGTTTATTGAATCTTTACTTATCTCAGATACATTAATTAATACAAACAGCCCTAACGAATCTCCTCAATTCATAACAACGATAGATTTTAATGAGTCAATGGACACCTCACTTATTCCTGAAATCGAATTTAGGAATGAAAATAATATTTACCCGAGCCTCGCCATGAATTCTTTTGAAACGCATTGGCTTAACTCAAATTCATTGACTGCGGAAATATGGGTATTACCGAATGATAATGATATGCTTAATCTAGATTTGGTTTGTTTAAATGCAAAAGACCACAACGGGAACCTTGTATCCGATAGTATCTATTTGTCGGTTATGAGCTCAGATATGAAAGGTCCAGAGGTCCTTTCGATAAACACCTTATCCACAATTATTTCTGATAGTTTACTTGGAAGTTCAAACTATTTTATTGACGTCGTTTTTAATGAACCTATGAATATGTCAATCAAGCCACTTGTGCTGCATGAAAATGAGATTGACCTCAATAATTCAATCCAATATAATATCGATCAAAGCTTTTTTATTGACCCTTACAACTATCGCGCGATTTTCCAAATAAACGATGAAAATATAGAAGTTGAGGATATCGATCTTACAATTTCATACGCCAAAGATTTTGCAAATAATACCCAGCAAGCATATTTGGAAACAGCATTTACGTCCCTCGATACAAAGAATCCTTCCATCATTGATCTTGAGATTAATACGAACGAGTTAAGTTTAAACGAAAACCAGCTTCTTTTTCAAGTTTTATTCGATGAGGAAATGACTCAAAATGAGGCTACACAATTTGATCTCTATCCATTTTTAACACCGCCTACTATTCTACAACAAACTGATTTCTTATGGATAGAGAACGACTCCTTAAATGCTTCTTATGAGCTCTTATCCGCAGCAGATGAGGCGCAGGTGTATGATGTGAGCGTAACGAATTCAACCGATTTGGCAGGAAACTTAATGGTTCCGCTAACTTTAAATGACTTACTAACAATCCAAGGTTTCTTAAATGTTGAACAGGTTCATTCGGAACGAATTCAATTGTACCCAAATCTGATCACCCAGGGGACAAGGATATATTTTAAAAATATCCCCGAACAATCAATCGTACAAAACTTTGACTTACGCTCATCTGAAGGGAAGTATATCCAAACAGTAAAAATAGAAAAACTAGGACCCCTCTGGACCTCGGAACCTTTAAATGTTTCGTCAGGAGCATACTTCATACATATAAATAAACAATCCTTTAGACTCATTGTGTTATGATAAATAAAGTGATTTTATTATTTGGTATACTGATCACAGGGACTGTGTATGGACAAGCACTTGTTAACGTTACGGTGCAACAGAATATTATTGAATTTCAGGATTTTTCAACCTCTAATGCAAACGGCATGACTTTTTATGACTTTGACGAAGATGGCTGGGATGACCTAACCTACCCGATGAACAATGATTCAATCATATTCTACAAGAATGTAAATGGACAATTTCAAAAAATTGGATCCTATCTTTATGGTGACGGAGATATTAGACAATTAACTTGGGTTGATTATGACAATGACGGGGACCTCGACTTGTGTATCTCCTATGACAGCGATGGTTTAAGAATATACCAAAATCAGGGTGATTTTGACTTTATAGATGTAAGTGTATCCTCAGGTGTTTACCCTTCTGTAAGTAACCCTTACGGTTTTAGCTTTATAGATTATGACTATGATAATGATTTGGATATATATCTCGCGGATTATTCAGATCCGAGCAGTGGCGCTACGAATATGTTTTTTGAAAATCAAGGAAATGGAACCTTCATTGAAAAATCCACTGAACTTGGAATATCGAATGATACGCAACCAAGCTTTATGGGCGTTTGGTTTGATTATAACAATGACCACCTAATGGATCTTCATGTTATCAATGACAGAGATATTGGTACAGATGCATTGTATGAAAATTTAGGAAATGGAACTTTTAACGACGTGGCTGTACCTACAGGAATTTCAAATCAAGGTCAAAATCCAATGACATCGTCAATTTCAGATTATAATAATGATGGGTTCCAAGATATTTTTCTTACCGACTTCGGTGTAGATTCTATTGTCACTGGTGCGGGCCCGTTTCATTATAAACTATTTGAAAACGAAAATGGCAATTCGTTTACAGATAAAGCACCGGAATACGATATGACGGTCAATGACTTTGGTTGGGGCGCTTTATGGGTGGACTACAACAACGATATGTATGAGGATTTATACATCGCTACAGGTAATTCCTCAAGTAACCAAGGAGGATACACCAATTCTATTCTCTATCATAACAATAGTGGTGCGGGCTTTACTAAAGTAAATGACTCTATTAGTGGAAATCCTCCAGCAGTTTCGTTCTGCCCCGTAAAGGGTGATATTAACAATGACGGATTCTATGATATTGCCGTGCTAAATATGGATACCGCACCGGACGTCTTGTTGAACCAAGGCAACAACAACAATTTTATCAAAATCACTCCAGTTGGTATCGAATCAAATCGTATGGCTATAGGTTCCGAAATCAGACTATTTACAGATGGTATACAACAATTACAAACTGTCTTTTGCGGAGAGCAGCTTTTTGCACAAAATTCTCAACATAAAATATTTGGTGTAGGAAACAACGAAATTATAGATTCTATTCATGTTTATTTTCCAAGTGGCCTCATTGCAAAGCGGTACCAAATACCCGTAAATCAATCCATAAACATTTATGAAGAACTCTACACCACAATACATTTCAACCTTATACAAGAAGTTGATTCAATCTTACTTTGTGATGGGGATAGCATCGTGATTGAGCTTAGTAATTTTGAGAATTACCAATGGAGCACGGGATCACAAGATTCCAGTCTTATAATTACAAGCCCAGGTACGTATTATTTTGAGGCGTTTAATACAGCGGGTGACACTATTTATAGATCAAATGATCTTATTGTTCAATTGGAGACTCCGCCACTTTTTCAGCTAATTACGGAAGATATTAATTGCAGCAATCAGTATTCAGGATCCGCATCACTTTCATTTGCAGACCCATCATTTATTGATTCCATTTTTTGGTCAAATGGAGATACGGGAATGAATGCAGATAGTTTAACTGAGGCACAGGATCATTCGTATACTTTTATTACCAATAACTTATGTCCCTACACCTCGGAGTTTTATATCGGCAGCACAGAATTATTCAATATTCAATTTATAACTTCTGCACAATCAGAGGATGAGCAAGGGAGTATCTCGATTTTTATCTTCGGTGGAACACCGCCGTTTACCTATATTCTTGAAGGAGATACTGTTGAATCATTTGTTGATGGACTCGATGCAGGTTCCTATGACCTTGTGGTAATAGATGCGTATGATTGTCTTGAACAAGTGACCATTTCCATACAATACATCAACAATGCTGGTATTCCTGAAAACGACTATGAAGTTGATGTCAAAATGAGTGTTGATGAACTACAAATCTGTTCTCGACAAAATGAGCTTAACAAACTCGATTTGTACAACTTACGCGGTCAAAAAGTGATGCACCTTGACCTACAAAAAGAAAACCTAACGGAGTGTAAAAATTATTATTGTGCAAAACCATCTGGCATATACATCGCAATGCTTACAGACTCAAATGGTCTTGTTTACCGGAAGAAACTCTTTAAACCTTGAATTTCATGAGGAACACAAAAAAAGAGGCCAAGGCCTCTTTTTCATCTAAAATAATTAGAACACCTTTAGGATATTACCATTTTTAGTACCCGCTCTCCAAATTCTGATCTAATAAAGATACGGTATACCCCTGGACTCGGTGACGAAAGATCGAAGGACTGAGATTCCTCTTTGATATCAAAGAAAGAAATCAACCTTCCCTCTACCGAATAAACAGATATACTGCCGGTTTCAGGTAAGCCTGATAGGAAGAAACTCCCTTTATTAGGATTTGGATAGAGCATGACATTCTGTAATTCATTCGGTAATAAGCCAACACAATTGTCCACTAGAATGGTCAAGAAATCACTGCCAGAACATCCATTGTTATCCGTATAGGTATAGGTTATGACATGGGTTCCAACGCCTGCCGTTGAAGGATTAAAGACGTTGCCATTAATTCCAGGTCCAGCGTAAACCCCACCTGAAGGACTTCCACTCAAACTAAATCCTCCATCAGTATTACAGACCGTCGCAAATGGAGAACTCATCTCTACAGTTGGATTCGCGCTTACCACTATTGTTTGAGAAAAAGAGTCAGAACCAAAAACATTGGTGACGGTAAGTTGAACATTGTATGTTCCTACAGTCGAATATTCATGCGTTGGATTCATAACAGTACTTGTTGAACCATCTCCAAAATTCCAAGCATAGCTTGAACCACCAAGTGAGTTGTTCGCAAATTGAATGAAGTCTCCCAAGCAAACGCTGCTCTGTGCGTTGAAACTTGCCGTTGGAGGACTTGACGATTGGTCTCCTGTAATGTTGATATTGTCAATAAACAAATTGTTCCCGGCAATACCATTGTTTACTGACTCAAATCGTATGACCACACCGCTCATTCCGGAATATGCATTGAGGTCAATTATTTTACAATCCGACCCTACGTCCCCCGTACACCAATCGTCCGCAGTCGGGACGAATTCAACTGGTGAAGTGAAGGCAGTAGCGAAAGAGCCTGTTCCATCCTCAGCATAACTTGCAATGTGTGTAAAACTTGCGCCACAATCCGTTGAAATAAGAATCGCTAGAGAATCTCTTGATTCTTGATTGTATCTACGGAAAGCATGTTCAAAGGACATTTGAATATTCGTGAAAAGCCCAAAATCAAATGGTGCTGTCTGAAAACCATCTCGTTGACCACCATTCGAATAATTGAAAAAATCAATCTTCGCAGCCTTATTTCCCGGACTTGTTCCTACGACAGATACAATTTCCCAAGTAATATCGTTGTCATTATTTGTCATATACCAATTGTTAGCTGTAAAACTGTTGCTTTCAAAGTTTTCAGTAAAAGGAAGCCCTTGATAAGTATCATAAACATACAGTTCTGAACTCATGGAATTATTGGCAGTATTTCCATCTGCGTTCCCATCTGGATTCTGCAGCGTAACATTTAAGGTACTCGCTCCACCCGGCACCGAAACCGCAGGAAGTGTCAGCATTGCCGATGCACCAGGGGCAAGGGAACCATTATAGGTATAGTTTTGATTTCCTGTCCCAAAATTATAAACGATATCCACAGAAGAAAAGGCCTCTGAACCATAGTTAAATATTTCAATCTGTGCCTCAACCTCTGGATTACAAATTGTACCATAAGGGTAGCTGATTTCATTAATTCCAACGTCATAAGATACATTTGAAGAAACACAGAAGGGATTTACCTCTTCATAACCAAAATCGGAGTTTGCTGCTTGTATTGAAGCCAACACATTTCCATTAGATTCTGTAATACTGTATGAACCATCAACCGTGCAAGTCCATTGACTTCCGTATAGACCATCACCATAAGTATCTGTTATTGTGAAAATATAGCATGATCCTGTTGCAAGGCAAACCTCACTCTGGTAGGTTTCTCCACCAGTTATGTCAGGATATGGTCCGCCTGAGGCAAGAACTGCAGTCCCACCGTCTTCTGTAATATTCCATTCAATTTCAGAACCGTAGCAGTCAGTAACAATCTCAACAGTCACGGCTTCACCGGAGGGTACAACCGAAAAACTCGAAATTTGACTATTATTAGAATTATTTTGGTCTGTATTGCCATTTGGTGCAGAGCAAGAAATAGTTAATTCGTGTGCACCTGCACTCAAGTTTTGATTCGGTAGAGAAACCATTTCTACACCACCTTGTGGCAAATTACCTGTCCAATTGATTGTTTGAGCTCCTCCCCCATCATATTGATAGGAGATGGTCGCCGATGTGAGATTTTGACTACCATAATTACGCAGCTCAAATTCAGGAGACACAGTGGAGGTACAGAGCTGACCTTGAGGACTTGAAATAGAGGTAATACCTGCATCTAAACTAAAAGTAAATGCATTTAAGCAAATCAGTGCCTCTTCGGCATTTATCCTTCCCGAACCTAACTGTCCTTGGTAGTTTGGATTTGCAGATTCAATATTATCTGCTGATGAAAGCAAACAGTCCACAATATCTTGAGGTGTTGCAGATGGAGCATGAGAAATCATCAAACCAACCAATCCAGCAACCATGGGCGATGCCATTGACGTTCCCTGTGAAAATTGATAAGAGGTCCCTTCATTTGTACTTAAAATTTGTGATCCTGGCGCTGCGACATCAATCCATGTTCCGTATTGCGAAAAACTTGATTTGGCGTCACCGTTTGTTGTAGACGCCACACTTACCACGTTATTGTAGGCAGCTGGATAAAATTGTTGACTTGAATTATCGTTACCAGCAGCAGCGATAAGTATGACTCCGGCATTCCAGGCATAATTACATACATTTTGTCCATAGGTAGAAACTCCTCCTCCCCCCCAAGACATATTGATGGCATCTGCCCCATTGTCCGCAGCCCATATGATTCCGTCATAGCCGCCTGTTAATGCTCCCGTGGAACAATTCCCTATTTTAATCGGCATGACACTAATATTGAAACCTATTGACGCTACACCCATGTTGTTGTTTGTCTCGGCTCCAACTGTGCCAGAGACGTGAGAACCGTGAAAACCGTCATTTCCACCACAAGGAGAAGGGTCATTGTCGTTATCTACGACATCTCTACCTGGAACTATTTTATTCACAAGGTCGGGATGGTTAACTTGAATCGCATTATCTGTAACAGCGACAACAATGTTTGCGTCTCCTGTCGAAATGTCCCATGCCTGAGGAGCATTTACTTGGAATAAACACCACATACCATTATTGAATGAGTTTGTGAAATATGTGTCATTTGGCATTAGACAAGTTTTGTGCAACTCCTTCTTCTCGGCGTAAACCACATCAACTTCGGACTTGACTCGTTCGATGAGTAGTTCAGTTTTCTGGATTTCTGTGAACCGTATTTCGTATGTACGTACTAAATTTTCATCCTTAATATTTGGATGTAGTTGCACAACCTCATATATACCAAATTCTTGGAAAGCGCCCTCTAAAAAGGGATTATCAGAGGGTTGGACAATGCCGTGAAAGGCCTTAAACATGTGGGCGCCTGTTGGGACTTGAAAGATTATTTTACCATCTTGGTAATCGGGATTAAAATTTTGTGAAAAAGAAAAGAAGCTCAAAAAAAAGAGCATAAGACTAAGACAAGTGTATTTCATGTTGAGATAATTTAGAACCTAAAAATCTTGAAAATCTTTGAATATATCAACTTATTGCATGTATATATTTTAAAAGTAGACCTATGCTATGTGTTACTTATAATCCAAAAAAGCATAAGTGACCAACGGCGCTGAATTAAAAAAATGAGAATACCCTGATAAAGGTATTTGAGGTAAACTTTTCATTTATATTTTTGTATTATAGGTATAGTACAAACACTGCCAAACAATGAAAAACAATAGACTAATTAAAGCGCTTAAGAAAACAGCAAACGATTTAGACAATGGTTGCGAGTACGAATGGGGCCACATGGCGCGCTGTAATGCAGGTTGTTTGGTCCAAAACTTAATGGATAAATCACAGTCAGAGGTTGTTGAAATGGTCCACGGTCACTTAGATGAATGGACAGAATATGCAGATGCATACTGTAAAGGAACCCATAAATTTATCGACGATCTTTTTCAAGAGCTCGAGGAGTATGGTTTATCTCATCAAGACGTCCTTCACCTAGAAAATCTGTCAGACCCGAAAATTACAGATACCTTCCCGTTAGAAAGCAGATATCTAGAAAGAAACAACCCAACTCACGTTAGCAGATATATGAGACGCTTTGCAGAGCAACTTGAAACAGTATCTTAAATGAATCAGCTTTGGTGAACATCTGATTTTCTGTTCACTTCATTCCGAATGCCACTAAATAAAACCTAATGAACTTAAAAGGAAAGCATATAATTGTCACCGGAGGAAGTCTCGGAATAGGCAGGGCGACCGCCAATAGCTTAATTGAAAAAGGAGCTAAAGTGCTTGTCACCGGAAGATCGACTGAGCGTCTCGATAATGCGTTCAATGACCTTAATTGTCACACAATAGAATTTGACATTGGAGACACCGCAAAAACAGAGGAGAATGCAAAGAAATGTATAGAAATACTGGATGGTAGAGTTGATGTTTTGATTAATAATGCGGGGCTTGGAGAACGAAAATCCATCGAAGAATTGAGTATTGATGCTTTCATGAAAGTTTTTAATGTCAATGTATTTGGACTCGCGTTATTCACAAAAGAGATTGTGCCTCTAATGAAATCGCAAAATGGTGGAACCATTATTAACATTGGTTCTACTGCAAGCTTAAAGGGATATCAAACAGGCAGTATTTACGCCTCATCGAAATTCGCAGTTCGCTGTCTTACGCAATGCTGGCAGGCAGAATTACGCCCC
>TARA_B100001057_G_scaffold61177_1_pt1 | contig 20681 bp, 17 predicted proteins | sample TARA_B100001057 | Tara Oceans TARA_B100001057 (sample SAMEA2621839) | marine metagenome | biome: marine biome (ENVO:00000447); feature: surface water layer (ENVO:00002042); material: "saline water (ENVO:00002010), including plankton (ENVO:xxxxxxxx)" | depth 5 m
ACCACCGCCGACGTTACGCCGACCCTTGTCGATGCGGCCGGGGGAACCCTTAAACCCAGTGCCTGCGACGGCATGAGCTTTCTTCCCTTGCTCAAGGGGAAAGCCCTCGCCCCCCCCCGCAAATACGTCTTCGGAGCCTTCACCAACTGCCGTATCATCGAAAACCGCGATCGAATCTACCCCATCCGCTCGATCCGCGACCGTCAATTCAGCCTGATCTACAACCCGAACCACTCGGCCATTACCTCCAACGTCAGCCTGAGTCAGGCTCTGAAATTGGTCCAGGGAGAAGATGCCGGTTCCAAGAGTCTCAACCTCGCCGCATCCTGGGTTCCGCGCGCCAAAAAGGACAATCGGGCCAAGGCCCTTGTCCACAAGCTGCATCATCGCCCGCAATACGAATTGTATGATTTGAACGAGGATCCCTATGAACTTGAAAACAAAGCGGATGACCCAAAATACAAAAAGACTTTCGACCGATTGAAAAAAGCCCTCCAGGCCAAACTCAAGCAATTGGGTGATTCCGACCCGATCGCAACCGAGACATCGCTTGTTGGCTCCGGGAGCAAGAAAAAGAAAAAATCTTCCAAGAAGAAGGGCTGATCCGGTTCTTACTTTCTCATGAAAAAACTACTCATCCCCCTTGGCCTTTTCATTTTGGCAGTCAGCTTCCTCGAAGCCGACCAAGATAAACCTCATGCCGTACTTGTCGTAGGCACCCTTCATTACTCTCCCGAGTTGACCATGCCTGTATTCGCCAAGGAATTGGAACGGTTCGGTTTCCGGACCACCGTGGTCATGGGCGAAGGAAACCCCGAGAAGAAAACCGAGAACGTCCTGCCCGGAATCGAAGTTCTCGAGGAGGCCGACCTGGCCGTCTTCTTCATGCGCTTCCTCAAGTTACCCGATCAGGAATGGGCCCCCATCGAAGCCTACCTCAAGTCGGGCAAACCGGTCATCGGCCTACGCACCGCCAATCATTCCTTCAAATACGCGAAAGATCATCCCCGCTTTTCATGGAACGATGATTTCGGAAGGCGCGCTCTGGGTACCCCCTACGTCGTTCACCAAGGCGGATCCACCGATATCCAAACCGTGCCCAAATACCGTTCCCATCCGATCATGAAAAACGTGACCAAGACCGAGTGGGTTTCCCCCGGAACTCTCTATCTTTCCAGGTTGGAACCCGGATGCATCGCCCTGGCCACGGGAAGAGGAATCGGAAGAGATCGTTTATTGGAAAAGAATTACGGTGTAATCCAAGTCAACCGCGAGGAAAACGACGTTGTGGCATGGGCTTGGGAAAACGAGTGGGGAGGGAAAGTATTCGGAACCTCCTTCGGGCATCCAGGGGACTTTGCCGAAGAATCCTTCAACCGGATGCTCGTCAACGCTTGCCATTGGGCAGTCGGCAAGGATTTGCCCGGGGCGGACAAGAAAATCACTACTTGGGAAATCGACCGGGCGGACAAAAAGAAAAAGAAATAAGACTGACTTCCCTTGTCAGGCTATTTTTGGTCGGAATAGGCTTTGATCGAGTCGACCTGGAGTTCAAAAGGGCCGTCTTTCTTATCATAGATCATGAATCCGATGCTCTTGATTTTCGACTTCTTGAGGGGATAGCGGTCCTTGGGCAAACGCATGCCTCTCCAGGATGAGCTCAAGCTTTCGAAGGGAATCTTCGCGACCTGCCAACCTTTGCCGTCTCCATCGGTTTCGAAGTCGGCCCGGTAGGCAACGGAACTGCCCTCCATTCGAACCCCCAACTTATAAGTACGACCGTCTCCCTTGAAACGAATGATGACCCCTTCCTTGTCTTCGAAGCCAAGGTCCATCGGTTGGCTCCGGATGGAAGAGAACCCACCCCCGTTCGTATTCGTCGAGCCGGAAAAAACCATTTTCTTCTTTTTAAATGAGAAACCTCCCTTGGACCTACCTCCCATGACGTTGTCGTTCACCGTGATCCACTTCTTACCGGGGTTTTCTTCCGAGAAGTCAAAGATCGTCTCGCCTTCGCCTTTGTCCTTGTTCTTTTTTTTGGCTCCTTGGGCATTTGGGACCACGGAGAGGGACAGGACACCAAAAAACAAGAAGGCAAAAACGATCAGTTGGATTGTAGGTTTCATAAAACTTACTTTATTCGTTCGGGTTCGAGGGTCAAGTGTTGGAAAAGAGCCCTAGATAAGTTCCACCTCTATTTTCGGGCGGACCTGTCTTCGTTCTTGTCGAAAATCGTTCAACTTCTAGTCTCGCTGAATGCCCACTTTCGAAAAAATGCTTTTATTGGCTTTTGTCTTCGCCTGTACCCCCCTCTCGTTCGCGACCACACCCCTGCAACCCGGAGATCGGGTTGCAATCGTGGGAAACACCTATGCGGATCAACTCAGGCTTCACGGCTACCTCGAAACCCTTCTCTTGCAACGAACCCGTGGAAACGAAATCTCCATTCGCAACCTGGGATGGGGTGGCGACACCCTGACAGTCCGTGACCGACCGACTAATTTCGTAAGCGAGAAGGATACCCTCTCCGAACACAAAACCGACCTGATTATCGCATGCTTCGGCATGGGAGAATCCTTTGACGGGATGGACGGCATCGGCGAATTCAAAAAGAACCTGAAGGCTTTCCTCGCCACGCACAAGGGCATGAAGTACAACGGCAAGTCTGCGGTCCGCCTTGTCCTTGTCTCCCCGATCGCCCAAGAAGATCTCGGTCCCTCGACTCCCAATACCGATCAACGCAATGGGGACGTCAAAACTTATGCCTTGGCGATGGAGCAAGTTTGCTCGCAGGAAAAAATTCCCTTCATCAATCTTTATGAAGTGACTGCAGCCTTGCTCGGGGATAGGAACGCTCCTCGAATCACCGAAAACGGAATTCGTCTCAATGAGTACGGATATTGGGCGACCGCCCGCACCGTTGCCGACTTCCTGATTCGGCCGACTCCTCCCTGGCTTCTAAAAATCAACGCCAAAACTTTGGAGTCGGAGGGTAAAGGTTTGAGTATCGGCGAAATTGATTCCGATGATAAAAAGCTGCGATTCTCGTTCTCGGTTCTTGAGAAAACTCCACCCCAACTTCCTCCTCCGGTTTCAGGTCAGATCCACCAAGAGCTTCAATCAACCCGAGATTTTCTGGTCGTCAAAGGCTTGTTCCCGGGGAAATATCTCCTGCAGGTCGATGGCTTGGTCGTTGCCCTGGGGACCCATTTGGAATGGTCGAATGGTCTACCAATCGATCAGTCACCCGCCCACCGGGAGGCCGAGGCCTTTCGGATGAAGGTCAACGACAAGAACCTCCAGTTCACCTACAGTTGGAAAGCTCTCAACCAAGTGCACATCGTGGGGGAACGGAAGAAATCCCCCGCCGGAGCGGCTCTACCCGACGAGGTGATTCGATTCAATGAGTTGGCAATCCTAAGGGACGCAGAATTAAGGGAAACCCGCTCTCCCAAAACCAGAAGATGGCAACTGATCCGCCAATAATATTTTAGAGTATGAATCTAAACCTGCTTTTACTCCTTATCCTTTTACCTACCTTTCTGTTGGGGCAAGGTTCCGAAGGGATCAGCAAGAGAAACTTGGCCAACGCCGACCTCGAACTAATCGAAAATCACGATCCTGAAGTCGAGAAGGAAAACTTCGATTTACTTCCCGGGTACGAGGTCAACCTTTTTGCCCAAGAGCCCATGTTGGCCAACCCCATCCATATGACCTGGGACAACCGAGGTCGTCTCTGGGTTGCCTGCTCGTGGGCCTATCCACAACTCAAGCCGGGGGAGGTCGCCAATGACAAGATCATCATTCTCGAAGACGTCGATGGGGATGGCCGGGCAGACAAATCCACCGTCTTTGCCGATGGACTGTATATGCCGACGGGGATCGAATTGGCCAATGGGGGTTGCTTCGTGGCCCAGACACCGGATGTTTTCTTTCTCAAGGATACGGACGGGGATGACGTCGCGGACGTCAAGGAACTGCCCTTGACCGGTTTTGGCATCGAAGACAGCCACCATTCGGTCAGTGCCTGGCGGAGAGGGCCTGGCGGCTGGATCTATTTCCAGGAAGGTATTTTTCTGCACACCCAAGTGGAAACGGCCTACGGAATGGTTCGTAATTACAACGGAGGGGTTTACCAGTACAACCCGCGAACAAGAGACTTGCGGATTTTTGCCAGCGTAGGAGTGGGTAACCCTTGGGGGCACGTCTTTACCAAATGGGGGCAATCCTTCTTCGTGGATAATCCGCGTGTCCACTATCTTTCTCCCGCGACCGGCAACAGCGGCCAACGGATCCGACTCAACCACCTGATCAGTACTGAAAAACAATGCGGGGGAGATCTCGCAACGGGCACCCACTTGCCCGAAGACATCCGCGGGCAATTGCTTACCTGCCGATTCAAGAGTCGGTCGATCATACGCTACGAGTTCACGGACAGTGGAGCGGGCTTTTCGGCAAACGTTCTACCTCCCCTGATCTCCTCCAAGCACCCGAACTTCAGGCCCGTAGACTGCAAGGTAGGACCGGATGGAGCGGTATATGTCGCGGATTGGTACAACCCGATCATCAACCACGCCAAGCACAATTTCCGTGACCCCCGTCGCGACAAGGACCACGGCCGGATATGGCGGATAACGGCCAAGAACCGCCCCCTTTCACCCAAGCCGAAATTAGTCGACGCTCCCCTGCCCGAATTGCTCGATCACTTGAAAAGTCCGGAAGCATGGACCAGACACCAAGCCCGCCTGACTCTCTCCGGACTCCAACCCGAGCCCGTCTCGCAAGCCCTCTCGAAATGGGTGGACGGACTCGACCCCAAGAATCCCGAACATGCTCATCATCTTGTAGAAGCCATGTGGGCTTGCCAGAACGTCGAACGACCAAATGAGAAAATCCTCAAGTTGGTCCTCGCGAGCAAGAATGGAAACGCCCGATCCGCGGGGGCCCGCATCCTCCGCTATTGGCACGGGGACTTGAGTGATCCGTTATCCCTGCTCGCCAAGGCAGCATCCGATCCCTTTCCCCGGACACGCATGGAGGCGATCCTCTCGGCCGGGTACGTCCCCAGATCGGAGGCCTTCTCCGCGGCCCTTGGGTCGCTTGACCATCCGAGGGACAAGTTCATCGACCTCGCTCTTACCCAAACCGTAACCGCTCTCGAAAAATTTTGGAGGCCCGCCCTCGAAAAAGGAACGCTTTCCTTTCCCAAGCCCGCTCATCGAGACTTTGCAGAAGAGGCCGCCGGGCTCGGTTTCGAGAAGCGCTTGAACGACTACGTCAGAAAGAAATCCCCCTCCCTTTCCGAAACCAACCAAATCGTCGAACGGCTTATCCCTGATGCCGACATCCGCCAAACGCGCATGATCGTAGATTTTTTAGCTACGAAACAGCTCGGAGCCGAGGTACGGATCGCCCTACTCGATGCGTTGAATCTGATCGGACGAAAAGGCAAGTTTTCTCTTGGCCAACGAATCGGCCCCCTTCGCAAGCTCATTCGCAATCAGGACGAGAAGGTTGCCTCCCTCGCCATCGCCAACCTGGGAGTTTGGCAGCTCAAGGGGGCCGAAAAGGATCTTCTCTCAATCCTGCTTGACCCAAAACTCCCTGCCTCCTCGCGCCAAACCGCCTCCGTTTCCCTCGGACAACTTCGCGGAGGGGAAGGAATGAAAGCCCTGCTCGACTTGGCTGGCAAAGGAAAGCCGATGGAGCGTTATTTTGCGATTTTCGGGATCCTGGAAACAAGTGCCGAGGAAGCGGCTGAACTTGCCTCCGGTCTTTTTGCTCAAGATTTGGGAGACCATGATCCCGTGGCCTTGATTCAAGCATTCAACCGCAGATCCAACGCAAACACGGTCTTGGCCAAAGCTCTGAGCGGAAAATCGATCGATCCCTCAGTCAAAGACAAGGTTGCCGAGTACCATCGCAAGAGCGGTCAGCTTTCCAGGCAACTGGAGAGGTTGTTTCGCCCTGATCTACCAAAGTCTTTAAGCGCCATTCTGCTGAAGGAGGACCGTCAGGCTCTTGCCTCGGAGGTTGATCGTCTGGGTGATCCGGTCCGTGGCGAACTCGTCTACCGGCGACAGGCTCTAGCCTGCGTCAGCTGCCATGCAATCGGCAACGTCGGACCGAAAATCGGGCCCAACTTGGTGGCCGTCGGTACCGCTGCCGATACCACCTACGTCGTGGAGGCCATTCTCGAGCCGAACAAGGCCATCGCCCAGCACTACGAGAACAAGCTTATCACTCTCGCAGACGGAACAGTCCTCATGGGGTCGATCATTTACCAAAGCGACAAAGAAGTCATCATTCGCGACTCCTCACTGGGAGGAAAAGAACGCAAAGCATTGATGGCCGAGGTTCGCAAGATCAAGCCCATGCCCTCTCTGATGCCTGCCGGACTCGCCGACCAACTGAAAACCCGCAGCGAATTCATCGACCTCGCGAAATTCGTTGCCGTGCTTGGGAAGCCCGGTCCCTATGCCAACGACGAAAGCCCGGTCGTCCGCAAATGGATGGTGAGCTCGTCGGAAGCCAATGCCCCTGATGAAAACGAAACCTGGAGAAGCGTATACAGTTTGGTCAATGGAATCCTACCCAACGCAGAGATGGGAGAGAAGGAAATGAGTTTCGCCCTGGGCTTCGTTGAGGTTCATGCAGCTGGCTCCGTCCGGCTCAAGATCAACGAACTCAATGGCCTTCGTCTGTGGGTGGACGACAAAGAGATCAAGGATCCTGCCTCTATCTTGAATCTACCTTCCGGCACCCGCGCATTCACTTTCTCAATCGATCGGGCGAAAAGAAAATCGGAGGGCCTGAGAATCGAGCTCCTGCCCACGGGGAAATCGGCTGCCAAAGTTCAGCCGAAAGGTGGTTCCTGAGAGTCCTGAACAAACATGGCAACAGGCCTTCTTCAAAATGATTTTCGGTTGATTGTAGTTTTTTAGCTTTGTCGACTCCGCCATTGATCCCTTAGGGAAGATCCAACCCACTCATTTCATTCTTTTTCCTTTCGACCATGACCTTTCGTAAACTCTCCGGCATGACCTGCCTGCTGTACTTCCTTGCCCAAGGATTTCTTTGGGGTAACTTCCCCACTCCGACCAACACGCAAAAAACCGACCTCACCCTTCCCTCCCCCGATGAAGCGGTGGCTGGAATAAGCCTACCCGATGGTTTCGAAATCAACTGCTTTGCCAGCGAACCCATGATTCGGCAACCCATCGCAATGGCATTCGATGACCGAAACCGTTTGTGGGTAGCGGAATGCTACACTTATGCGGAAGCCCGTACCAATTTCGACCTGAAATTACGGGACCGCATCGTGATCCTCGAAGACGTCAACGGAGACGGACGGGCGGACAAGAAAACCATTTTTCACGATGACCTGCAGCGACTGACGGGGCTGACGGTAGGTTTCGGCGGAGTCTGGGCTAGCTGCGCTCCCAACATTTTGTTCATTCCCGATGCCGATCTGGATGACGTTCCCGATGGAGAACCCGAGGTCGTCTTGGACGGGTGGAATGACAATAGTGTACGCCACAACATGGTCAACGGTCTCAAATGGGGCCCCGACGGCTGGTTGTACGGGAGGCATGGAATACAAGCATTGTCTACGGTTGGTCCACCTGGCTCGCCAAAGGAGAAAAGAACCCAATTGAAGTGCTCGATATGGAGACTACACCCCAAGACAAGACGTTTCGAAGTGGTCTGCGAAGGGACGACCAACCCATGGGGGCACGACTGGGACCGGCACGGACAACTCTTTTTCATCAATACGGTAATAGGGCATTTCTGGCACGGTTTGCCGGGAGCCTATTTCAAACGAATGTATGGTCAGCATTTCCGGACGGGGCTTTATGGCCTGATCGAACAACAGGCAGATCATTTTCACTGGGACGTGGGCAAGGAAGCCGCCAAGGACGTAAAAAAGAAGATGTCCCTTAGTACCGACGAGGCGGGGGGCGGACACGCCCATTGCGGAATGATGATCTACCAGGGAGCTCAATGGCCGGACAAATACAAAGGAAAAGTATTCACTGCAAATTTCCATGGAAGACGTATTAACTGCGACCGAATCGAACGGGCCGGAGCGGGTTACGTCGCCAAACATGAGCGAGACTTTTTGAAAGTGAACGATCTATGGTTTAGGGGAGTGGAACTGGATTACGATATGGATGGTACCGTTTTCCTGCTCGATTGGTCCGACGTCGGGGAGTGTCATGAGAACGACGGTGTTCACAGAACCTCTGGACGCATTTACAGGATTACCTACGGCAAACAAAAACCCAAGGAACGAAATCTGGCTGAAATCTCGTCCGAAGAACTGGCCAAATTTTTGCAAAGTCCGAATAAGAAAATAGTAAGACACTCGGCCCGCTTGCTTCAGGAAAGGGCAAACAACCTCGGAATCAATGCAAAGACCGTCGACTATCTAAAGAAAACAAAAGATCGGGGCAAAACCGAAGCCCGCTTACAAGCCTTATGGGCTCTTCACAGAACCGAAAACCTGAAGGAAAGTGAACTGAGCGAAATGCTGAATGACAAAGATGAACACATCCGCATTTGGGCCATGAAACTATTGGTCGACGGTGGCAAGGCATCCGAATTTGCGAGCAAAGCAATCATGGAACGGGCAGCCTCGGAAAAATCCGCTTTGGTACGATTACACTTCGCATCCGTTTTGAGAAACTTATCCGAAACCGATCGTTGGAAACTTGTGAAAATTCTTTCCACATCCGAGGATTTACGAGATGACCCCGTTTTTCCTTTGATGGTGTGGTATGGAATCGAAGAATTGGTCAAAGCAGAGCCTGTGAGGTCATTGGAATTGGCTAAGACCAGTAAGCTTGAAACTTTAACGGAATGGATTCCTCGGCGCCTGGCCGAATGACATGATCACCAAAGGAGTGACACAGGGTATTTTTTCATATCCTCTTCACCGGACATAAGGTACAGGTTTTCAGTTAGAGCAGTGGCTATAAGCAATCGGTCAATGGGATCGTCATGATGGTGTGGGATTTCCGCCAAGCGGTAACAAATCTCACGAGTAATACCAATTGATTTCACGTTCCATAACTTGATTTGTTCGTTGATCCATTTCCTCGGTGTCTTGGGCATCTCCAAAATGCCTTCGTTGTACTTGAGGGAAAGCTCAAGAACTGATGCATCGCTTAAGAAAAATTCGTGCTCTTCGTCGGCGAGTAACTCCTTGGCCCGGGTAGTAATCCTCAAAGGTTCCGAGGTCAACCACACGAAAACGAAAGTATCGAGAAGGATCTGCACTAAAAATAGAGGACCTTTTCCCCCACTGACCCGGTAGGCTCGGTTTTCTCAATAACTTTGAAAGGTTTGGAAGTGATCGTACCAACTTCAGGTTTTTGCGTATTGGGCAATTGTTTGCACGGAACAAGACGGGCTATTGGTTTCTTGCCGCGAGCTAAAACAACATGTTTTCCGTCCTCGGCTTGTTGAAGTAATTTCGAAAGATTAGTCTTTGCATAATGAACTGTATGCATAGTTAACTAAGCTAGTTTTAAATATAGCTTAGTCAAGTTAAAAACTGCAACGAACAACAAAACCGAAGGGATTGTTGAGGTTAAGTGCGGAAAGTTAAGGCTTGGTGCGATCAAAGCTTGCCATGGCTTTTGGGTGAACCCTAACTTCTTTGCGTAACCTTCACATAATTCAGTCCTCATGAAAAAAATTCCTTCAACGCAGACGCGCAGAAGCTTCCTTGCCAAGTCGGCCACCGGAGCAACCGCCGCCACAATTCTTCCACGCCATGTCTTTGGAGCGCCACACGTTCCCCCATCCGAAAAGTTCGGAACCGCCCTCATCGGATGCGGCGGGAGAGGTCCCGGCACCTACAGTCAACTAACCAAAGGTCTCGATGTCGAGCTGGTCGGGGCCTGCGACGTCGACCTCAACCGGGCCCAAAGGTTCTCACAAGCCAGGAGCAAGGGAAAAGCCGAAGTCTACCAGGACTTCCGTGAACTTCTCGAACGAAAGGACTTGGATTTGGTTGCCATTGCCACCCCCCCTCATTGGCACGCCAGTATTTCCATTGCTTCGGCGGAAGCCGGAATGGATGTTCTCTGCGAAAAGCCAATGACACGCTTTGTAGCAGAGGGACGAGCTGTGGTAAACGCATTCGAAAGATATGGGCGGGTCTTCCAAATCGGAACCTTCGGGCGGTTCAACCGGAGCAAAGACAAGGGATCCGTTCTCAAGCACAAGATCATGGCGAGCGGGTTGCTTAAGAACTGTGAAGCCGTCCGGATGAAGAAGGGAGGACTGAAAGTCAAGCAATGGAGCGGAACTCCGGGCATTCCTCCCCAGACCGTTCCAGAGCAATTGGATTGGGATCTTTATTGCGGCCCTTCCCCTTGGAAACCCTTTGAAAGCAGGCGTACAACCGGTACTCACCGAGGATATTGGGACTACGAAGGGGGTGGCATGTGCGATATGGGTCAGCACCACTTCGACCCCGAGCAATGGACTTATGGCAAGGATCATACCAGCCCCGTGGAAATCACCCCTTTCGCTCCTCCATCCCACCCCGAGGTCACCGGTATGTGGGCCTGGGTTGAACTCAAATATGCCGACGGATTCAAATTTGTAATGGAAAGCGGAGAATGGGGCCCGGCTTATGACAAAAGCCCTGTGCGTGATGTTTCATTGGACGACCTTTCGAAGAAAGATCAGGAGAAGATCAAAGCCATGCCCGACCCAGAACCCCTCCTCTCCTTCGGAGAAGCAGTCAAACAGCGCAAGCAAGCCGGCGGTCATCCTGAAGCGGCTCACCGAGCAGCTTGCATACTGCACTTAGCCAACCTGGCGATTCGACTGGGCAGAAAGCTTAATTATGATCCGGACAAAGAGGTCTTCGTCAATGACGAGGAAGCCAACCGGTTTCTCAACCCCCCCATGAGCGCCCCGTGGCGAGTATAACCCCTTACACCAATTTTCAAGATGAATACAAAGGAAATACTAAAAGCCTTTCCACAACCCGACGGAAAGATTCTTCGCACCATCGACAAGGAAGCCTGTGAAAAGGCAGTCCGGCAAATCATAGCCGGTGGAAGCAAAACCGTTCGGGAAATCGTCGACCTCATTTTCGAGCCCGGCAAAGGCGAAGATATCCAACCGAGGCATGCCCTACATGCTACGGCAATCCGAGTGGGCGGATATGGGAAAGAGAAAAAACGTAAAGCATTTGCTTCGAGCCTCGCCGCGACCCTCGTGGACGAACGCCACAAAACCGTGAAGGGATTCGTCATTCGTCAGTTGCAGGTTTGCGGCGGAATCGAGCAAGGCTCTGCAATCGCCAAATTCTTGACCGACCCCGATGAGCATATCTACGAATACGCCGCCCAAGCGCTCGAAGCCATCGGCCCTGAAACAGTAAGCCATTTCCGAAAGGCCTACGCCAAAGCCAAGGGTGCACCGCGCTTGACGATTCTACAAGGACTGGGCGTACTTGAAGACAGCGAATCCAAGGCAGCATTCAGAGACGCGATCAAGCATAAGAATTTGGAAATCCGCTTGGCTGGACTTTGGGGATTGATGCGGATCGCATCCGCCGAAGACGTCGACTTGCTTTTGGCTCAATCCCTCAAAGAGAGCGGATGGGGTCGAATCAAGGCCACGGCCTACTGCCTTGAGCTTGCCGAAAAACTTGAAGCAACCGGTGCAAAAAAGGGCGCTCAGGCTATTTACTCGAATATCAAGAAGACAAGAACAGCCAAGAATGAAGACCACCTTCTCGAATCCGCCGACAGAGGACTTGCCCGCCTGAAATAATTACCAACCGTATGAAAGCCCCAAGATCCAAAGCGACTCTGATTCTCTGTCTCTGCCTTTTGTTCCAGACTTCTGGTTACGCAAAGAAGGAGAAGTTCATTTCTTTGTTCAATGGAAAAGATCTTGAGCAGTGGGTCCTTCCCAAAGGCGAACATACCTGGAAGATCGTTGATGGTATCATTGACTACGAGTCCAAAGGCGGGAACCTGACTACCAAGAAAAGCTTTTCCGATTATGTCCTTAAGCTCGACTGGAGATTCAAGAGAACCGCCGGCCCCCCTTACAACGCGAAAATCTTTGATCAAGAGGGAAACCAAAAGGTAGACGCGAACGGCAAGCGAATGACCCAACCCATTAAGAACGCGGACTCGGGTGTTTTCGTCCGTGGTAGCGGCAAATCTCAGGTCAACCTGTGGTGCTGGCCCTGCGGTTCAGGCCAATTATGGGCCTTTCATACGAGTGAAGACCCCGTCCTGCGCAAAGGAGCCTTGCCCAAAGTAAACGCGGACAAGCCCGTCGGGGTATGGAATGAAATGAAAATCACCATGAAAGGCGAAACCGTCAGCGTAATTCTCAACGGCGAAACCGTACTCGATCAATCGAGGATGCCGGGTGTCGGGAACAAGGGTCCGATCGTCTTCCAGCACCATGGTGGCTACAACGAGAAGACAAAAACCTGGAGCTCCGCTTCCGCCCTCATTCAATTCCGCAACCTGTTCATCAAAGAATTATAAACCGATCCAATCATGCGCCTGTTACTCACCTTGATTATCGCTACCGGCCTCGTCCAAGCCTCTCCTGATCATTGGAATCAGTTCCGCGGACCAAACGGGGATGGGGATGCCGGAAACGCAAACCTGCCGGTTGAATTCTCCGAAAAGAAGAACTTGACCTGGAAGACCCCTATGCCCGGCAAAGCCTGGTCCTCGCCCGTCGTCAGTGACGGTAAGGTCTGGGTGACCAATGCCGAGGAGGACGGGTACAAAATGTGGGCAATCCAACTGGATTGGGAAACGGGCAAGCAACTGAAAAAGATTCTCGTCTTTGAGAACAAGACACCCCAATTCTGTCACCCGATGAACAGCTACGCCACCCCCACGCCCGTTATCGAAGGCGGACGGGTATTCGTGCATTTCGGATCACACGGAACCGCCGCGTTGGATGCCGCAACAGGTAACAAAATCTGGGAAAGACGGGATTTCAAGTGCGATCACTGGCGGGGTGCGGCCGCCTCCCCCATCCCCTACAAGGATACTTTGATCGTTCATTTTGACGGTCATGACGTTCAATACGTGGTCTGCATGGAACAAAAGACAGGGAAAACAACCTGGAAAAAAGATCGGGCTTTCGACTTCAAGACCGATAACGGAGACAGGAAAAAAGCTTATTGCACACCAAGTGTAATCAAGCATGGCAACCGCTTGGAATTGATCAGTCCGGCGGCCGTGGCGACTGAATCACGAAACCCGGAAAACGGCGAATTGTTTTGGACGGCCCAAACGGGTGGAATGAACGCTTCTTCCCGCCCCGTTTACCGACACGGCATGGTTTACGTATTCAGCGGAATGGGATCCATGTCGGCAATCAAGCCAGGCGGCAAAGGGGACGTCGACGATACCCATCTGGCATGGAGCCGAAGGAAGGTGGTCCCCAAGAAATCCTCTCCGCTCCTGTTGGACGATTATTTATTCATGGTTTCCGACGAGGGCGTGGCTTCCTGCAACGACCCCAAAACCGGTGAAGTCCTTTGGGCGGAACGTTTGGGAATCAAGGGCGAATGCGCTTCGTCTCCAATCCATGCCAACGGAAAAATCTATTCCTTCTCCGTCAATGGAGATTGCGTAGTCTTCAAGCCCGACCCGCAAGGTTTGAAAATACTCAGTCGAAACAAGCTGGACGATGGTTGCATGGCTTCGCCTGCAGTGGTGGGAGATTCTCTGCTCGTCCGAACCAAAAAGAACCTTTACCGTTTCGACCAACTCTGATTGCAGGAGAAACTAGAACTCCGAACCGGGTTTCGCTTCTTCAATCATTATCAATCCACAATGAACAAATACATCCTCATCCTACTCTCCCTTACTCACGCCTGGTACCTGTCCGCCAAGGAAAACTGGACCGCCATGCCCGATTGGCTGGTTCTGCCCCAAGGAAAGGAAAAGCTCGGCAATATGCATGGCGACATAGCCGTCAGCTCGAACGGAGACGTCTACGTCAGTGTCGGAGACCCAAAGGCCGGTCTGCAGGTTTACGCAGACAACGGCAAATGGAAGAGAAACGTCAAGGGAGCCGCAAGCGATTTGCACGGTTTCGTCATCCGCCGGGAAAAGGAAGGCGAATTCATTTACTCCGCACGGGTCAACGGAAGCGAAGTGCTCAAGATGACTCTCCAGGGTAAAACCGTTCTCTCCATCAAAGACGACTCGATTCCCGACGAGTTCAAGCGAAAGGGAAAAAATGGAGAAGGATTTGTCAAGCTCACCGGAGTCGACGTAGGTAAGAACGGAGACATATTCGTGACCGATGGGTACGCGTCCGATCATGTCCACCGTTTTGACAAGAAGGGGAAATACCTCAATTCGTTCGGAGGAAAGAACGCTCCCTACGGCTTCAGAACCCTCCACAAGTTGATTATCGACCATCGCTTCACTCCCGCCCGCATCCTCGGCATGGACCGAGCCAACAATCGGGTTGTCCACCTTGGGCTGGACGGGAAGTTTATTGGATTGGTGAAGGAAGGCCTCCGCCTGCCCGCTTGCGTTCATATCCATGGTGACTGGGCCGTAATCGGCGAGCTTCGTGGCCGTGTAACCATCCTCGACAAGAAGGGTGAAGTCTACGCGCACTTGGGAGCAAACGAAACGAAGGGAGAAATCGGCACCAACCGGACTCCTTCCGAAAAGTGGCGCCCGGGAATCGTAACCGCCCCCCATGGAATCACCTGCAATGCAAACGGCGACATTTTCGTTGCGGAGTGGAATGTGGTTGGCCGAGTTCATCGCTTCAACCGCACTTCATCCTCAAAAGGAGCGTTCTTCAACGGTAAGACTCTTGAAGGCTGGAAGGTTCCCAAGGGCAACGACGAAGCCAAATGGTACGAAATCCTCGACGGAGTCCTGCAAATCCGCAGCGGCCCCAAGAAAAAGGGATCGGTCCTGTGGACGGAGAAAAAATACCGCGACTTCGAAATGGAATTCGACTTTCGTTTCGGAGAAGGTACGGTCGACTCGGGCGTTCATTTGCGAACGCAAGACCAAATCCAAATCGGAATTTCCGGTTCTCTCAAGCGCGACATGACCTGTTCTCCCTACATTCCCGGAAAAGGCTATCCGGTGGAAGCCAAGGAAGTCGCAAATTTACTCAAGGCAAAAGATTGGAATAAGATGAAAATTCGGGCCGTGGGACCCAAGTACACTGTTTGGCTTCAGGACAAGGAAGTGATGAACTACGAGTCATCCTCAGCGAAACCGGAAGGTCCAATCGGTATCCAACTCCACGGCAACCGCAACATGGGTATCGACTACAAGAACCTTGTTCTGAAAGAGCTTTGAATCCATGGGCTCATTCAAGAGCCTGACCATTATACTTTCCTTCAGTATCTTTGACTCGGCAGAGATAAGCCGCCGACTCCACGAAGACCAACCAAGCCAGCATGACACGGTTCGGGCTTGCCCTTGACCACAAATTCGAAAGCTTCGACATATGCCCCGTCTTTCTCCAGTCCAACACCTGCTTCGTGAATTGGTCGCCCGACCAAGCATCAACCCGACCTTGCTTCCCAATCGCCCCGACTTGACCGGAGAAGAAAGGGTATCGGAGTTTCTCCAGGACATCGCAAACTCGGCCGGCATCGAAGTTCGTCGGCAAGCCGTCCTACCCGACCGGAAAAACCTCATTGCCCGTATCGCCCCAAGTGGCAAAGCAAAGAGCAGAGTCATGCTTACTCCTCACCTGGACGTCGTCCCCGCTCCCGAGAAGGACTTCACGCCAAGGGTAAAAAACGGCAAAATGCACGGCCGGGGAACTTGTGATACCAAGGGCTCGGTGGCGGCTTTCTTCTCCGCATTCGTCGACTTGGCGAGGAATGGAAACGCACCCCGGGAAACGGAGATCCTTTTTGTTGGTTTGGTGGATGAGGAGTTTGGACAAGCCGGTTCACGCAAGCTTGCTCAAAAAGGACCAAGAGGGGATTTGGCGATAGCAGGCGAACCCACTGGACTGCAGGTTGTCACCGCACACAAGGGTAACTTGTGGTTACAACTCAAGACGATCGGGAAATCGGCTCATGGATCGACGCCCCATCATGGTCGCAATGCAGTCCATGCGATGACGCCCATCCTGGATTTTTTGTTTCATGAGTACCCGTTGTTTCTTGAATCGAAGACTCACCCACTTTTGGGGTCGCCCACCGTGAGCGTAGGAAAGATCAGCGGAGGCTCTCAACCAAACGTCGTCCCAGACTCTTGCGTGATCGACTTGGACCGACGAACGGTCCCCGGAGAAACGGAAGCCTCGGTGAAGAAGGAATTGACCGTAGCTTTCAAGCAAAGGGGCATTCCTCTTCCCGAATTTTCCAAAAGTCGTTCCGTGCCTTGCCCTCCTTTGAACACCGATCCGAAGCTTCCCTTATGCCAGTCATTCCTGCGAGCGGCAAACAGACGCAAACCCAAAGGCGTTCCGTACTTCACGGATGCTTCCCCGATTGCCACCGGTGGAACCCCTTCTCTCGTCTTCGGTCCGGGAAACATTGCACAGGCCCATTCCACCGACGAATGGGTGGAATTGGAACAAGTCGACCAGGCTTACTCGATCGTCTCGAAGTTTCTCCAATCCTTGCCTTGAGAGCAAGGATAGGACTCACTTTTTGATTTGTACGACGAGGGGATCCCAATCGGCATAATGTTTGTCTACGCCTACGATTCGGACGTCGATTGTTTTCGAGGAAGCCCCTATTCCGAGAAGAAGAACGGTTGCCAAAAGAAAACCGATGATAAAGCTTTTGAAGTCTAGGTTTTTCATTCGAAAAGCATAGCGCATGTCAAACAATGGTTCGAATTTCTTTACCTGAAGCGATTTCTTCCGCTTGCCAATTCGCCATCGATCTTATCGACTTGTGTATTCGCTCAACCTATTCACCAGTACTTACCAAACAATGAACGCCATTCGGATTACTTCTCTTGCTCTTTTTTCGCTCTCCTGCCTTTTTTCTACCCAAGCCGCCAAGAAAGACTCCTGGACAAGCTTGTTTAACGGTAAAGACCTTTCCCAATTCAAAGGATACAAGAAAGACAAACCCGGGGATGCCTGGGTAGCGGAAGACGGGGCAATCAAATTGCTCAAAGCAAAAGGCAAGTCCGGGGGGGACCTGATGACCCGTGAACAATATAAGTTCTTCGAATTACAATTGGAATGGAAACTACCGAAACCCGGAAACAGCGGTATTATTTACCGGGTCACAGAAACCGATGGTCCTTCCTACAAGACTGGTCCCGAGATGCAGATTTTCCACACCATGAAAGCGGGAGGAAAAACAGACACCGGTTCATGCTACGCCCTCTACGCCCCCAAAGTGGCCAACCTCAAACCGATTGGGGAATGGAATTCCGTGCGTTTGATCATCAAGCCCGGAAACAAGGTGGAGCATCACATGAACGGTCAGCTTTTGTGTTCTTATGAGATTGGAAGCAAGGATTGGAACGATCGTGTCGCCAAGAGCAAGTTCAAGAACTGGGAGAAGTTCGGGAGAATGCCAAAAGGGCACCTTTGCTTTCAAGATCACGGTAACGAGGTATGGTTCCGCAACGTCCGCGTTCGAAAACTCTGAGCCAAAGCGATGAAGACTTTTTTACTTGGTTTTATTCCTCTTGTCGCTCTTCCCTTTTTCGCATGTGCGGACGCGGAATGGAATTCCTTCCGCGGACCGACCGGGATGGGAATCGGAAACAAACACACCCTCCTGCAATGGAATGCCGACTCGATCAAATGGAAAAAGGAGATAACCGGTTCCGGGCAATCATCGGTCATTCAATCGGGCGGAAAGTTATTCCTCACCTCCGCCGATCAGGAGGGAGGCTTGAGATTCGTTCATTGCCTGGACAAGGACACGGGGGACCTGCTGTGGAAAAGGGAAGTCAAGAATACCAGGGAAGAAGCCGTGCATCGGATGAACACCTGGGCAACGCCGACCCCGGCCACGGACGGAAACAGAGTGGTGGCCTTTTTTGGGCCAGCTGGTCTGCATTGCTTCGATTTGGAAGGCAAGAAACTTTGGGAAGTCGACCTCGGAAATTTTCCGGGCAGCTGGGGCGTAGCCGCCTCTCCGGTGATTATCGATGGAGTGGTCCTGCAGAATTGCGATTCAACCGGGCCCTCCAGGCTTGTTTCGATCGACTTGGAGTCAGGCAAGATCGTCTGGGAAACGAAAAGAGAAAACAAGCCCCGCGGAGGATGGAGTACGCCCATCGTGATTTCCGTTCAAGGCAAGAGACAAATCGTCCTGAACGGTGAGTTCGGCGCTCGGGGCTATTCATTTGCCGATGGCAAGGAACTCTGGTTTTGCAAAAGCTTCAATGGACGGGGATCCCCCGTCCCCTTCTACGACGGCAAACTGGTATTCGTAGTCAATGGAAAACCAGGTGACCTTTATGCCATTGACCCGACGGGTCGAGGAGACGTTACCAAGACGCACATGAAGTGGCATGCCAAGCGCAATGGCGGAAGAGACCTCCCGTCGCCGGCCTCGGCAAACGGGCTCGTCTTCGTAACGAGCATGAGCGGTATCATCACCTGCTATGATGCCAAAGACGGAAAAACCCTTTGGGTCGATCGCCTGAAAGGCGCTTTTTCCGGGTCCCCACTTGTTTCAAACGGACGTTACTACATTCAGAACGAGTCCGGGCAAACCTACGTCGTCGAGCCCAATCGCAAAAAATTGAAAGTAACATGCAAAAACTCACTTTTTCCGGAAGACAACGAAATTTTCCGAGCGACCTTATCCCCGATTTCCGGAATGATTTTCACCAGGTCTCAGTCCACGATCTATTGCATTGCAAAAAAGTAACCCCCAAGGTTCGTCGGGTATTATTTTTTTGCTGAATTGTGTTGATCACACTTTCCATCGGTACCTCGACGGGTTAACGAAATTCAACAGAATTCAGACGCAAACAAAGAAGGCAAAACCCTTGAACACGAGCTACCGTAAAGTAGATTGAAAAGTAAACCCCTTTACAACGAACCCAAACCAGAGGCCAAGAAAAATGACGATTCACCCATCCCCCCTCACCCGCAGAAAATTCATAGGTCATTCAGGAAAGATCGCGACGGGCGGCGCCCTGGCAGGAATTGCTCTACCCGTCGTACATGGAAAAAACGACGACACCACCAAGATCGCCCTAGTCGGTTGCGGCGGTCGAGGAACGGGAGCAGTCAGTAATGCCCTCTCGGTTTCATTGGCCAATGGACCGACCAAAATCGTGGCCATGGCCGACGTCGTGCAGAGCAAACTCGACCGGAGTTACAACGGACTGCGTAACAAACACAAGGAACAAGTGGACGTCCCTACCGAGCGACGGCACATTGGCTTTGATGGTTACCGGAAAGCCATGGACGCCCTCGACCCGGGTGACGTGGTGATCTTCACCTCTCCCTGCGCCTTCCGCTGGGTTCATTTCGAATACGCGATCAAAAAGAGCCTCAACGTCTTCATGGAAAAACCCGTCACGCCGGATGGATTCTCCTCCCGTAAAATGCTCGAGCTCAATGAAAAGGCGAAGAAGAAAAACCTCAAGGTCGGAGTTGGCTTGATGTGCCGGCACAGCCAAGCTCGCAGGGAGTTGTACTCTCGAATCAAAGACGGGGAAATCGGCCAAATTCTCAACCTGAGGGCCTACCGCATGCAAGGCCCAGTCGCCTCTTGTTTCACTAACAAAAATACCACCGACGATAGTGATCTGATTCACCAAATCAAAAATTTCCACAGTTTTCTTTGGTTGAGCGGAGGGTCTTTCAGCGACTTCTTCATACACAACATCGACGAGTGTTGCTGGATGAAGGATGCCTGGCCAGTCAAGGCGCAGGCCCAGGGAGGTCGGCACTATCGGGGGGATAAAATAGATCAAAATTTCGATAATTATACCGTTGAATATACCTTCGCCGACGAGACGAAGATGTATCTCCATGGACGCAACATGGCCGGGTGCCACCAAGAGTTCTCAAGCAATGCCCATGGAACGAAAGGATACGCTTTGATTTCCGGACCGGGTGGGCACCGCTCCCAAGCCCGCATTCACAAAGGACAAGGCTCCGATAGCGACCTGGCCTGGATGTTCGGCCAACGCGGAGGAGGCAGGCCCTTGCGGGAATCCAGCCCATACCAAGACGAATGGGAACACCTCATGGATGCAATCCGTAACGACAAACCCTACAACGAAGTGCAGAGAGGCGTACAAGCCAGCGTGGTCACTTCAATGGGGCGCATGTCAGCGCACACGGGTCTGGAGGTAAGCTACGAGGAAATGCTCAATTCCGAGCATCAATTTGGTCCCGGAGCCGAAAACCTGACCATGAAATCGGAATCACCTTTGCAAGCGAACCCCGATGGATCCTACCCCATCCCCGAGCCTGGAAAGAAAAGGAAACGGGAATATTAACGTCAAAATCGATGCGAAAGGCTCGTTGCTAACAAGCATGCGTAAAAGCAGTGAATAACTTTTGTCATTAAAAGTGAATAACTTAAAGCCCTGCTTTACAGAGTGTTAAAGGTATCCCAAATAGGAAAACGACAATCGAGTACGGAAACTCGGTTGACGAGAGAACAAGCATCTAGCTAAATCAACTTATCCAAGGAAGTTTTGGGGTAGGCTTTCTTGGCTTTAGGCCCGTTC
>TARA_B100001057_G_scaffold433401_1_pt1 | contig 20637 bp, 34 predicted proteins | sample TARA_B100001057 | Tara Oceans TARA_B100001057 (sample SAMEA2621839) | marine metagenome | biome: marine biome (ENVO:00000447); feature: surface water layer (ENVO:00002042); material: "saline water (ENVO:00002010), including plankton (ENVO:xxxxxxxx)" | depth 5 m
TAATTGTCGTATGTTTACACGCTGATCAGCCTGAAAATCGCAGTTTTAAGCCAGTTTCTGCGGGTTTTTGCTTAAAATCAATCAAGCTGCACAAAAGATTCGACGCGCTGCGCCTCGATTTTTCCCGCCAGATATACTTTTTCGCGTTAAAGGTGAACCAGGGCAGCTCGCCTGGTCATTCATTTATTGAATTAAAACAAACATCGGATTAAAATTGCCCGCTTTTAACTAGTTTTGTGTTTATACAACCTAAACTAGTTTAATTCTCGTCGAGCTCGTGATCGATCGGCGGGTATTTATACATTGATCAGCTTGAAATTCGACTTTCCTGCGTCGGAATCCGAGGTGCAGCCGTGACATAAAAGCAGATAAGTTGCCCAGCGGGCCGAGCTGGTGGAGCTGTAAACCTATCACCGGACGCCATGACCCGTGATCCGTGATCGATTGTTAGTGGATTGTGGGAGCTGCACCACGGATCATGACACGCTGCACCTAGTTATTAACGATTGATCCAGTTTTATCGGGCGGGGCCCGTGTAGACTTAATTTTAAGCAAAAACAATGGTTTACGGCCCGCGTCAAAAAATTGACGGCCAGCGGTCGGTCGCCAGAGGACGACGTAGTCCATGTTTTTCACAAACAATAGGTAAAAAAATGATATCATTATATAAAATATCGCATATAATGAAGGTAAAACCCTGCAAAGGAGGTGAGCATGTTTACTGTCTTATTGGTAGTGTGTATAGGACAAAACCCACAGTGCTTTAATATACGAGATGATTGGGGCCCCTACACGTCTCTAGAGCAATGTGGGCAAAGATTGGAACAATTAGCGTTGAACGTCGAGCAGAATTTTTCACCAGTTATCTTTTTTCAAAGAAAATGTATATTAAACGAAGAAGTTGAGACGAAAGAAAAGGCATGAGTGAAGACGCAAGAGATAGAGCGGTCAAACTTCAGTTAAGATTAGCTCAATTAGATAGGATAGATTCCTGTCGCAAGGATTTCCTGACCTTTGTTCGCGCCATGTGGCCTGAGTTCATAGCAGGTGAGCATCACAAAATCATCGCAGAGAAGTTCCAAAGGGTGGCTGATGGGTCCCTCAAGAGACTTATTATCAACATGGCTCCGCGACATACAAAGTCTGAGTTTGCGTCGAACTTTCTGCCTGCATGGTTTATAGGCCGCAATCCAAATATGAAAATAATACAGGCGACGCACACCACAGAGCTTGCCGTAGGCTTTGGTCGTAAGGTCAAAAACCTTTTGGACAGGGAAGATTACACAGAAATATTTCCTGAAGCCAAGCTTTCCGCCGACAGTAAAGCCTCTGGTCGTTGGGATACCGCCAGGGGTGGCACGTATTATGCGGTGGGCGTGGGATCAAACCTTGCGGGTCGCGGGGGAGATCTTGTTATCATTGACGACCCACATTCTGAGCAGACTGCAATGTCAAATAACGGGTTTGATGACGCCTGGGATTGGTACACTGGGGGCCCCCGACAGAGACTACAGCCAGGGGGTTCAATCATTTTGGTTATGACACGGTGGTCTCAGAAGGATTTGACCGGGCAACTCATACGACAGATGAATAAAGACCCTAAAGCGGACCAGTGGGAGATAGTTGAACTTCCTGCTTTGTTGGGGGACGGGGACCCAACATGGCCTGAGTTCTGGTCAAAAGATGATTTAGAGAAGGTTAAAGCGTCCATCCCGCCTTCAAAATGGAACGCACAGTACCAACAACGGCCCACGGGCGAAGAGAATGCCATAATCCCGCGTGAGTGGTGGCAACGATGGGAAAAAGAGGATGTTCCCAATCTTGAATACGTCATACAAAGCTATGATACTGCGTTTTCAAAGAAGGAGACGGCAGATTACTCTGCAATCACTACTTGGGGGGTATTCAGGCCAGAAGAAATTGGGGGCCCTAGAGGGTTGATATTGTTGGACAGTAAGAAGGGGCGTTGGGATTTTCCTGAGTTAAAACAGGTAGCTTGGGATCAATACAACTTTTGGGAGCCAGAAACAGTTATTATTGAGGCAAAAGCGTCAGGGACCCCTTTAACCCACGAATTACGCAATATGGGCATTCCTGTTGTTAACTTCTCTCCATCACGGGGTAATGACAAAGTTTCAAGGGTACATGCGGTTTCTCCTTTGTTTGAGGCAGGCATGGTCTTTGCTCCTGATGAGACCTTTGCGGATGAACTAATTGAAGAAGTTGCAGCGTTTCCAAATGGGGAGTATGATGACCTTGTTGACAGCATGACCCAAGCGTTGATGCGTTATCGGCAAGGTAACTTTGTATCGCTGCCCACGGACGATTGGGACATAGACGAAGATAAGCATACTCAGGTCCGCGCATATTATGGCTGAATCAAAAATTTCTTTAGTACCGTCCCGAAGATACCCGGAAGGGTACGACCGTACAGGTGAGGGCATAGAAACCTTTAAAGGTCTTTTGCAAGGAATGGGCCCCGACCTTGTGGGAAGTTTTTCTGATATTGCAGGATTAGTAGGCGAAGGTGCTACTTCTCTACCTCCAGTCACATCAAATATTTTGATGCTTCAACAAATGCAGGGGCTAGATAAAATAGCTGGCTCTGAAGTTTTAGGGGAGAAAACTTTTGGCAAAGCCCCAACAGAGTTACGTCAAAAGATGCGGGATGATGCACGTCTCGTGGGAGGTGCTCTAGGTTTGGGGGAGATAGCCACCGCTAAAGGAGCAGATCTTTTAAGTGACGGCATTGCAAGCTTCATAAAATATATGAAAAACAAAAATACTCCTGTCGCGGTCACACCTGACGGGCAGATAGTTCCCGTACCACGGTCCCCGGAACAAGATTTACCCAACACGTCAAGGACAGAAATGATGGGCGGCGAAGAGGCGGCCAGAGCTTTTCCTGAAATCACAAAATCAAGAGAATTAGCTGAAAATTTATACAGGGCAAAAGAGGCTGACTTTGCAAACAAAGAAAATGTTTACTCTTTAGCGGACGACATTTTCAGAGAAACAAAAAAGCAAACAGGTTTTGGGACAGGGCCATCAATTACATATGACGCAAACGGAAAACCAACCGTAACTTTTTACACTGAATTTGAAGCAGATCTTACCGATATTAATTTTGGAACAGATGCTCCAATGGACAGCGTTGTCCATGACATGTACGACTTTTTCGATTATGAATCTTTGGATGGGGGGAATGTCATTACTTATTTAGACAATAACATAAGCCTTCCGACAGAACCTGGCTTTGGAAAATTCTTTGACAGTCCTTTGTCAGAGCATATGCCCTCTGACCACCCTATAATGCAGGCATATGGGGATTTCATTAATAAATATGAACTTCGTATTTCTGAAACGACTCCAAATGGCGAACTAGGTCATTTTAGCCCGTATGATAAACGCATTACAATAAGAGCAGATCAGCTTAATTCGAGTGACCCTGACCAATTTAGAAGCATCATGATCCATGAATTACAGCATTTATTGCAAGATGTAGAGGGCTTACCTCAAGGGGGCATGGGTTTTACTCTGACTGATTATCAAAAAGTTTCTGATGAGTTTGTAAAACGCCTAGATGAAGTTGACCGGAACCTAAGAATTGGCCTTGATCAAGGAACCTACAGTATGGGCAACTTATCGCAGGCAAACCCCCAAAGCGAAAATGGTAGAATTTATCAAGCTTTAAACATGGCTCGTGATGATATTCTTTCGCAAAATAATATGCCCAATAACATGCGTTCTCGTGCGATGGTTTATCCAGGTCCCATGTACCAAGGGGCTAAATTAGATCCTAATAATCTCGCTATGCGTGAAGAAGTTTTGGCTCGCGCTAAAGAAATAATGGCTAATAGATATCAAGGCGCGATACAAAAACAACAAAAAGTAATGAAAGCTTTGGGCATTACTGAAGACTCTTATAGAAATTATTTAAGAATAATTGGGGAAAAGGTTGCTCGAAGCTCTGAGGAAAGGGAGAAGCTGTTTGCGGAAATTCGTGAATTGGAAAGGTCGCGACGAAAGGCTACTTCTCCTGCTGCATTAGAGAGAATAGATGGCCGACTATATGAGCTCGAAATGAGAGCTGCGACCGCTCCTATCGAAGTGTTTGCTCCAGGCGGCTTTGACATGCAGGACGTAATTAAAGAAGTCGGCCCTATGGGAGTTCAGTACCCAACAGGTAAAGGCGGCATTCAGGGCATGGTTCCAAAAATAAATGAAGCCGCTCGTCGCCGTAAAGTTGAGACTTGGCACGGGGCAGGAACTGATTTTGATAAGTTTGATCTTCACTATGTAAAGACAGGTGAAGGAGCAAACATGTTTGGTCATGGTATTTATCTTTCGGATCTTCGTCAGGTGGGCGAAACATACAAACGCAACGTAGGTTTTCGCAAAGAGTTAGACCCTTTTGCAGATGAAGACGATTTGAACATGGTTGTTGGACGGTTTAACACAGATCGTGTGACAGACCCTGACACAGGAAGACCAAAGCTTTTTGTTGAAGATAACGAAGAGTTCTCAAATTTGCTCGATGAATTGGTTTATGGCATTGGCGAGGACAATGTAAATACAAATTTAACCGGGGGCTTTACAGACTACGCTTTCGATGACGGTAAAACTTTACGTTTGAAAAACGCAGTTCACGTTGATGAGAAGACGGGTGTGGAGCGAGATGGTTTTGAGGTTATAGGTCTTGGACCTTCTGACGGTACGCTTATGCAAGTAGCTATGGACATTGATCCGCGTACCGAAATGATTGATTTCTATCGCTCAATGGAGGACCAGCACCCTGCTGTTCGTGAAAAGGTTTCAGCAATCGCTCGTAAGATTGGCGATGAGAAGTTGATTAAGGAGGTCGAACGGGGGCGGGCTGACGGTCAGGGAGTTCTGTTGTCCATTGCCAAATTCTATGGTGGTTCTAGTTTAGATGACCCGCGTATTTCTATTTTATTGAACAATAACGGCATAAAAGGAACGAAGTATTCAACCCGTGGTACGCGGTACGATAGGTTAGACCCCGGAGCAGACGATTATAATTACGTTGTTTTTGATGCGGCTACTTTAGATATTTTAAAGAAATACGGTTTTGCGGGGACCGTGGGCATTGGTACAGGGGCGGCGTTGACCGAAACGCGGCCCACGAACCAGCCAGAGGAGTTGGCAAAAGGCGGCCCAGTTAAGGCTGGCATCGCAGAATTTATCAAACATATGCAATAATGGAGGGATATGCTATGATAGAAGAAGAGTTTGACGAAGAAGTAGTCATGTTGAAAGCGGACGGGTTTGATGAGGCCATCATTGGATCTGCTGAAAGATGTGGACTTCCCGTGATGATTGCTTACGATTGGGATAAATGTGTGGATATATTGCGGAAACGAGACGGCATGTCTTTGACAGAGGCGATAGAGTTCATGGATTTTAATGTGACAGGCGCATACATGGGCGAGGGAACACCTGTCTTTATAAAGGGTATGAGCCCGCGTTGCGGATGTGAGGTTGTAAATGGTTAGACCCCCTATTTCTTTGGTAGAGAATCAAAATCCACAGATAGATCAAGAAGAGTTGATGGCAGAGGTGGAGATTGAAGCCCCTGGCAGTCTTGAAATGCCTATTGAAAGTGAGTTTGACATACAAATATCGGAGGACGGTGGGGCCATTGTAGATTTTGAACCGTCTACAGACATGCCTGACAATGGTTTTTACGCCAATTTAGCAGAGGATTTGGACGACAGAACGCTTGGGGCGGTTGCAAGTGAGCTTACAAGTGACTTTGACGCTAACAAAGCTAGCAGACAGGATTGGGAAGATGCTTATGCAAACGGTTTGGAATTATTGGGATTCAATTATTCAGAAAGATCGGAGCCTTTCAGAGGTGCGTCAGGCGTCACGCATCCGTTGCTGGCTGAAGCGGCGGTGCAGTTCCAAGCTCAGGCGTTCAATGAGCTGCTGCCAGCGGGTGGACCCGTGCGTACTGCTATTGTCGGGTCAGCAGACGCAGCAAAGTCTGATCAAGCCCAGCGTGTAAAGGACTTTATGAACTTTTACATTACGAATGTGATGGAGGAGTACACCCCTGAGTTTGACCAAATGCTGTTTTACTTACCTTTAGCGGGGAGTACCTTTAAGAAAGTCTACTATGACGAGGGTATCGACAGAGCTGTAAGCAAATTTATAGCTGCAGAGCATCTAGTAGTGCCTTATGAAACCGCTGATTTAGAAACTTGCCCCAATATCACGCATGTCGTGCGTATGAGCTTGAACGAATTGCGTAAAAAGCAGATTGGGGGCTTTTACAGGGACATACCTGTGTTGCCGCAACAGGCGGTGGATGACGATTTGGGCTCTGAACTCGATCGTATTACTGGAATTGAGCCGTCATCTGTGGATTATGACTGTACTATGCTTGAATGTCATGTCGATTTGGACCTAGAAGGGTTCGAGGACATGGGTGAAGACGGCGAACCAACAGGAATCAAGCTTCCCTATGTAGTCACCATTTCTCAGGACAACGGACAGATACTCTCAATTCGCAGAAATTACCGTGAAGAAGACCCCAATAAGGCAAAAATCCAGTATTTTGTGCATTATAAGTTCCTCCCTGGCTTTGGGTTCTACGGACTGGGGCTAATTCACACGATTGGTGGTCTTTCACGGACAGCGACGGCAGCTTTACGGCAATTGATAGACGCAGGGACGCTTTCCAACCTCCCAGCAGGCTTCAAAGCTCGCGGCCTACGGATAAGAGACGATGATGAGCCTTTGCAGCCGGGTGAATTTAGGGACGTAGACGCTCCTGGGGGTGCAATTCGTGATAGTCTGATGCCCCTGCCGTTTAAAGGCCCTGACGGCACATTATTTAACCTTCTAGGCTTTGTTGTTGACGCAGGCAGGCGATTCGCGACCATAACAGACCTCAAGGTAGGGGATGGCAACCAACAGGCTGCTGTAGGGACTACAATCGCAATGATGGAGCAGGGCTCTCGTGTGATGAGCGCGGTCCATAAACGCCTTCATTACGCGATGAAGCTTGAATTTAAGTTGCTTTCAAGGGTTATGTCAGAGAGTCTGCCGCCTGTTTACCCATACTCTATTGAAGGCGTAGATTCTGCGGTGAAGGCGCAGGATTTTGATGACCGTATAGACGTAATACCTGTTTCCAACCCCAATGTATTCTCTCAAGCACAACGGATTGCTCTTGCACAAACCAAAATGCAGCTTGCGTCCCAGGCCCCACAGATACACAACATGTATGAGGTCTATCGGGACATGTACGAAGCCTTGGGTGTACGGGATATTGATAAGTATTTGATGAATGAAGAGGCACAGCAGCCTACACCGAAGGACCCGGCTCAAGAAAACCAGGAAGCACTTGATGGAAAGAAGATGCAGGCATTTCCTGGGCAGAACCATGAGGCGCACATTATGGCGCATCTTGTTATGAGCGGTTCACCGCTTGTAGGGGCGAATCCAATGGTTGCCATGAACCTTCAGAAGCACGTTTTCCAACATGTCCAGATAGATGCAGTGGAGAGAGCTATGCGTGAGTCAGGCATGGAAGGACAGCAACAGATACCTCCTGAAGTTAAGATGGAGATCGATGCTTTGGCTGCAGTGTATATGGCTGAGGGGATGAAAGCCGTACAGGATATGGGTCGCCAGCTATCTGGTAATGCTCAACCAGATCCTGTAGTGGCGTTGAAGCAACAGGAATTGCAGCTTGACGCATTGGCAGAGCAGAATGACAAGGAACGGGAAGAGCGGGAGCTCAACCTGAAACAAGCTCAAATGATGGATAAATCTCGTCAGTTTGATGAGCGTATTAGAAGTCAAGAAGAGCAGACAGCCGCTAGAATACAGGCTGCTTTAGAAAGAGAACGCATGAAAGATAGGAGCGTACAATGAGTGTAGTGAAGATAGTGACAAACACCCCAACAGAGGCACCAAAAGCTAAACCTTTTGCGGAGATTGACGGGCAAGGTCGTGTGCCATATGGCGAAGCCAAAGAGGTGTCTGTACCGACAGCTATGGGTATTTCAAAAGTTCGCGGCATGGGCGCAGCAATTAAGGGCGGCAGCTATCATAGCTGCAAGTAAAATAAGAGGCGAAAATTTTAGCAGAACTCGCGGCTGCAAATGCGGCTTTTACGATTATCAAGAAGGCTGTCCAGAACACTGGAGACATAGCCAAAGCAGGAAAGGCTATTTCAGATTTTGTCATAGCCAAGGAAGAGCTGCAGCGAAAAGGTAACAGAAAGAAAAAATCGGGTGTTCGATCTTCTGACTTAGAAGAGTTCATGGCTTTAGAAAGTATTCGTCAAAAAGAAGAGCAGTTAAAACAGATAATGATATACACAGGAAGACCGGGGCTTTGGCATGATTGGCAAAAGTTTCAAGCAGACGCTAGAAAAGAACGCAGAGTGCGGGAGGAGTTGGCGAGACGCAGAAGAGCGGAACTTGCAGAAGTCATTGGTTTGGGTGCAGCAGGTCTTTTAGTTGCTTCAATGGTTGCAGGAATGATTGCTTGGATAGCATGGTTAAAAGGGATGTTTGACTAATGAGTGCAGAGGACGTAGCAAGAAAGCTTTTAGAGCTTAAAATACTGCCAAGGTTTATGATGTTGTGCATGACAGGCGTGTATATTAGATGTATTGAGTGGGCACTTTCGCAGCCGGATTTGACAACTCAGCAGGCTTCATTAATTTCAGTCGTCACGGGGGCTATGACAGGCAGTCTGGCTGTATGGCTGAACTCAGAGAAGTAAATGCCAGCAAGGTTAAATGAAAATACAGAGGTAGCATTACCCTTACGTAATATTGTGTCTATGGTTGCAGCAGCTAGTCTAGCAACGTGGGCTTACTTCGGCATTATTGAACGCTTAAATCAGATTGAAACCAATATCACAATGATGGAATCTGACGTACAACATAACACAGAGTTCAGAATTAAATGGCCTAGAGGGGAGATGGGGAGCCTTCCTGCAGATAGCGAACAGTTTATGTTAATTGAACACCTTGCTTTAGAATTTGAAAAGCTTCAATCTCAAATAGAAGACGGCAAAGCTCCCTATGATCAACAACAGAAATTGACGTTGGAGTTTTACGAAAAAAGAATAACAACAATAGAAGAAAATTTAGAAAAGATGCGAAACGGTGGTTGAGCTTACCTTTGTTTTATTATTGGTTATGGGCGGCGAAAAAGTTGAGTATACTCCGTATAAATCGCTTGGCGAATGTTTGGCAATAAGGCGTAAAATTAAACGTAATGTGGGGCATACCAATAATTTTGAGCAAAAGTGGTCCTGTAAAGAATTAAAAGTGATGGTTTTAAACGGAGAAATTTTAGATTTTATTGAGGAGTAACCCATGTTTCAAGCTCTTATTGGACCTATCGCATCGTTGGCAGGCTCATTTGTTGAGGGGCAAGTTTCCAAGCAAAAGGCGAAGGCAACTCTTGCACAGACTGAGGCAGAGGCAAAAGCTGAAATAATGAAAACGGCGGCTACCCACGATAGTAAGTGGGAGTTAATTATGGCTGAGTCTACAAAATCGTCCATCAAGGATGAAATAGTCACGGTCATTATACTCATTCCGTTGATATTAGTTTTCATTCCAGGAATGGAAGATATAGTCAAGAATGGCTTTGACCGTTTGAACGAATTACCGGAGTGGTATACGTATCTAGTTTTTCTTACAATATCCGCAGCTTTAGGGATTAAAGGAGTAGACAAGTTTAGGAAAAAATAGTAAATATCTTATATGGATGAGATAACTCTCGCACAATTCATACTTAAGCTTATTAGAGACCGCAAAGAAAACATTGTAGATGTTTTGGTTAATAATGAAGTTAAAGATATGGAACACTACAGGCAGTTAATGGGGAACATTGACGGTCTGCAATATGTTGAACAGGAACTCAAGAGCCTGCTAGAGAAACAGGAGCTAATAGATGACTGATGCAGTCAAAACTACAAATGAAGACGCCTCGTCTTCTCCCTGGGTACATCCCTCAGAACGTGTACTCGACCCTTCAAAAATTGATAAATCGCTTTTGGACAGAATGCCAGAGCCTACAGGCTGGCGTATATTGGTTCTCCCTTATAAGGGTAAAGGTAAAACTGAAGGGGGCATTTTGCTTCCAGATCAGATACTAGCAAATCAAGAAATATCCACTCAAGTGGGTTACGTCCTTAAAGTAGGTCCTCTTGCTTACGAAGATAAAGACAAATTTCCTTTGGGCACTTGGTGCAACAAAGGAGATTGGGTTATTTTTGCAAGATATGCGGGTTCTCGCTTTAAGATTGAAGGTGGTGAGGTTCGGATACTTAACGATGATGAAATCCTTGCTAAGATATCTGACCCTGAAGACATTTTACACGGTTGAGGAACATTATGGAAAACCAAGAAAATAAAAAATCAGAAGAAGCTTTGGCTGTCGAGCCCAGAGAAGAAGCTGTTGAGGTAGAAGTAGATGCTTCGTCTTCAGAAGAAGCTGTTGAGGTTGTAGAGCAGGCGGCTTCAGAGGAGCCACAAGAAAAACCTGCATCAGATTCTAAAAAACGCATTGATCGTTTGACAAAACTTCGCAGAGAAGCTGAACGTCGCGAACAAGATGCACTTCAATATGCTCAAGGAGTGAAAAAAGAATTAGAAGAAACAAAGGCAAGATTGCAAAATCTGGACCAAGGGTTTGTTAGAGAATTTTCTAATAGAGTTGACGCAGAAATAGCGCAAGTTAAAAATGATTTGAGCCAAGCATTGTCTGTCGGGGACAGCACCGCTGCAGTAGAAGCGCAAGAAAAGTTAGCAAAACTTGCCGTTTCTGCCGACAAGGCTGAAAATGCTCAAGCGGTACAAAAACGCCGCCAAGAACAGCCTGTTCAAGAACCGCCCGTGCAACAACAACAAGCCGCACCTAGACCTGCGGATCCAAAAGCAGAGGAGTGGGCGAACAGAAACGAATGGTTTGGCGCAGACAATACCATGACTTATGCGGCTTTTGGCATTCATAGGCAATTAGTCGAGCAGGAAGGGTTTGACCCCAGCTCAGATGAGTACTATAATGAATTAGACAAACGAATTAAGACGGAGTTTCCGCATAAGTTTGACACAAATCAGTCACAGAGTAATCGACCCGTTCAGACGGTTGCTTCTGCATCTAGGACTGCTAATAAATCTGGACTCAAGAAGGTCAGTTTGACCCCATCTCAAGTTGCTATTGCAAAAAAATTAGGAGTTTCTCTTGAGGATTACGCAAGGCAAGTTGAATTACTAGGAAGGAGCTAGTGATGGCTGAAATTCAAGTTACAAAGAACGTAGGCGTTGATCGTAGCTCTCGTGCTAGTCAGACAAGGGAGAAAGAGACACGGCGCAAGCCTTGGGCTCCCCCGTCTATGCTAGACGCACCACCTGCGCCCGATGGATACAAACATCGTTGGGTCAGGGCCGAAGTTCGTGGATTTGACGATACGAAAAATATTTCTGCTCGTCTGCGCGAAGGATACGAACTGGTCCGCCAAGATGAGTACCCAGATTTTGAGGCACCCGTCGTTGAATCAGGTAAATATGCTGGTGTGTTTGGAGTTGGCGGATTAGTTCTCGCTCGTATTCCGTTAGAAACGGTAGCCGAAAGACAAGCCTACTTTGATGGTAGGACTAAAGATCAGATGGATGCCGTGGACCACGATATGATGAGAGAAAATTCTCACTCTACTATGAGGATCGGCAACGCCGATCGTCAGTCGCGTGTAACCTTTGGTGGTCCTAAAAACTAGGACCTGATTGGAGAAAAAAAATGGCAAACCAAGATACTGCTTTTGGTCTGCGTCCAATTGGCCTTACAGGTTCAGGTGCAAACACTACTGGTGTGACTCAATATGAGATCGCATCGAACAACACCAATGCAATTTTCCAGTATTCGCCAGTGATTCCATTGGCTGCTGGTGTAATTGACATTGTTGGTGCGGCAAACGGTGGTACAGTTCCTGCTCTTGGGGTCTTTATGGGCGTTGAGTACGTAGATAGTTCTACAAAAAAGACTGTCTTTAAGAACTTCTGGCCTGGGTCCAACAACGTCAGTGTAGACACAAACTTTCCTGTGAAAGCTTTTGTTGCTGACAACCCAAATCAGTTGTTTATGATTGCTGCGGACGGCAGTTCAACAGATCGTGCGACAGCTTTGTCAAACATCTTTGCAAACGTGTCTTTAGCAAACGGAGCTTCTGGTTCAACGAACAATGGCCGTTCAACTGCTGAAATGGATATTTCAACAGTAGCAGTCACAGCAACTTTATTCATGCGTATAGTCGGCCTTTCAGGCGATGAGGCTAACCTTGATTTTGACGCTGCGGGTGTGAATTACATAGTTCGATTTAACTTCCACCACAACGCGCCTGTTGCGGCTTCGGCTTCACAGACCACGTCGTTGTCAACTGGCATATAAGGGGGACATAGATAATGGCTATTTCTCGCGCACAACTAGTTAAAGAGCTAGAGCCAGGTTTGAACGCACTGTTCGGTCTGGAGTACAACCGCTACGAAAATGAACACACAGAGATTTTTGAAGAAGAGACCTCTGATAGAGCATTCGAAGAAGAGGTAATGCTTGGTGGATTTTCTACAGCACCTGTCAAAGGTGAAGGCTCTGCCATCACATTTGATGATGCACAAGAGACATATACCGCACGGTACACACATGAGACTATCGCTCTTGCGTTCTCAATTACTGAGGAAGCTATTGAAGATAATCTGTATGATCGTCTGGCGTCTCGTTACACCAAGGCTTTGGCTCGCTCAATGGCACAAACCAAGCAAATCAAAGCAGCTTCTATTCTAAACAATGCGTTTAGCACTGGAAGCCCCGTTGGTGATGGTGCAGCTTTGTGTTCAGCGGCCCACCCTTCTTTGTCAGGCAATCAGCGTAACTTGCTTTCAGTTGCGGCAGACCTCAATGAGACTTCTCTTGAGCAAATGCTAATTGATATTGCGGGTTTCACTGATGAGCGTGGTTTAAAAGTTGCTGTACGCGGCACTAAATTGATTATTCCAAAGGAACTTCAGTTTATTGCAGAGCGTGTTATCAACTCAAATCTTCGTTCTGGTACAGCGGACAATGATGCAAATGCAATGAAAAACATGGGCATGTTGCCTGAAGGGGCAGTGGTTAACCACTTCCTAACAGACACTGATGCGTTTTTCATTAAAACAGATGCACCTAACGGTTTTAAAATGTTTAATCGTTCTCCTATCAAAACTGCTCTTGAAGGTGATTTTGATACAGGAAACACTCGTTTTAAAGCTCGCGAGCGTTACAGCTTTGGTGTCTCTGATTGGCGTTGCGTGTTCGCTACACCTGGAGCATAAAACAGTTTCTCTTGAAACACAGAAGGGCGACTTTGCAGTCGCCCTTTTTTATTGTATACTTAGGCATCCCTGACAGCCGCATGGTGTGGCTGACACTAGCCGAGACAGGAGATAAAATTGGCTAATACTACTTTCAACGGTCCCGTCCGTTCAGAAAACGGATTTAAGGCAATCATCAAGAACGCCAACACTGGTGCTCTTACCAATGAAATGACTTTGTCTACCTACAGCACTTCAATTACAATTGCTGCATCTGGTACAGATCACAAAGAATCATCCATTGGAATTCCATCTAACTTCATCCCTATGGGTGTTGCCATCACAGTAACAAGTGCTGCGGCTAACAACGTAAACTTGGTTGATATTGGTACAGATGCTGACACAGATGGTTTTGTTGATGGCCTTTCTATTGCTATTAATTCAACAGGCTTTAAGGGCTTCTTCCCTTGTAACGGTGTGCTTGGCATGTCCGGTGGAACAACTACCGCTGCCACAGAAACTGCTGACGAAGTTGAAGTTGTAATTTCTGGCACAGCAGGTGCTGGCGGTGTTATTGCTCTGAAGTTCTTTGGTATTGCTTCTGATTCACCAACTGCTTAATAGGAGGCTGATATGGCTGATTCTGATGTAAGGTCAAAACGGATAACAGGCACAGGATCTTTGGCTGTAGGCCCCGCTCGTATTCGTCAGATACAGTTGAAGACCGCGTCTGGGACGCCTCGTCTTACTATCACTGATGCCAGTGGCGGTTCGACAGTTTTAGACTTGGACTTTAATGCGTCTACGACTCACTCCGTGAATATTCCCGCAGAAGGAATTCGTGTGAGTGATATTTTCGTAAGCACTCTTACAAATATTACTGCAGCTACAATATTCTTTAACTGATGAGAATGTAATGGCAGAGCGTAAAAAAGATAAAATGCCTGCTCGAAATAAAAAAAATTTCCGCCCCACTAAATCTGGGGCGGGAATGACTAAAGCAGGCGTTGCAGCTTACAGAAGAGCTAATCCTGGGTCAAAATTAAAGACCGCAGTTACAGGTAAGGTAAAAAAAGGGTCTAAGGACGCTAAACGACGTAAATCTTTTTGTGCTCGAAGTGCGGGACAAATGAAGAAATTTCCAAAAGCAGCAAAAAATCCAAATAGTCGCTTACGTCAGGCTCGCCGGAGATGGAAATGTTAAATGTAAGCACATTAATAAGCGGGGCGAGTTTGGCTTTTATAGGCTGGATTGCTTTTTCTGTTGTTGAATTGAAGACAGAAACCGCAGTTATTTCAGTAAAAGTTGATCAGAATCATAAGCTTTTAGCTGAATTATGGGATTTTTATCTGCAGGAGAGGGTAAATGACGATATCGCGTGGACAAATCGCAAATCAAATATCCAAGCCCCCGATGAAAGGTCGTAAAAAAATGAAAGGCAATCCTACGCCAAAAGGTTTAAGTTACTTCCGAAAAGGAGGTGCAGCTTCAAAAAAATCAAAAGGAAGCAAGATCTGCCCAGAAGGTAAAGCTTGGGCAAAACGTACCTTTGATACATATCCTAGTGCATATGCAAATCTTGCCGCCTCAAAATATTGTAAAGACCCCAATTATGCTAAAAAATCTAAGGGTGGAAAGAGAAAAGGTAAATGACGCTTACAAAGTCAAACAAGAAAAAAAGAGCCTAAAATGGGTGAGTTAAAGAAATGGGTAAATCAAAATTGGGTTCGGATTGGAACTGATGGAAGTATTAAGGGCAAATGCGGTACATCTAAAGACAAAAAAACCCAGACCGCTGCTTACCAGCTTCAAAAGCTAGAAGCCTCTCAAAAACTGAAAGAGCATCTACAGCACGAAAGAAGAAGAGAGCGGGAGCAAAGGGCCAGACAGTGGTATCTAATACAAAACAAGCAAAAGTCACAAAACTTGCAAATGGAGGCCCCGTTAAACGGCCTTTCCGGGGTAAAAAAGTGGCTGGCACGGCTGTTGCTAGGGGATGCGGCGCAGTCATGAATGGCAGAAGAAAAAGAACACGCGGGTCTGTAGTGCAATTTTGAGGATCTAATGGATTTTGCGACTGAAGAAGCTATTAAATCTGAAATGAGAGATTGGTCTGCTCATGCGCTCGAAGTGCCAAACGAATATTATAACAATTTACCTGCTTGTCCTTATGCAAAAACAGCCTGGGCAAAAAACAGAGTAGGTTTTTCTTTTAAGTACGATAGTCATTGGCAACCCTTGTATACTCTGATTTCTACTTGGGACGATAGTAGAGACGTAGTCATATTAATAGATTTTGACCCACTTCCTGTTGACGTAATGGACAAGTATTTAGACGGCTTAAATCACGCTATATCTGAAGGCGTATTTATTAATAAAGACATGTTTCTAATGGGATTTCATCCGGAAGATGATGGCAATGAACTTTTGGACAATGAGTTTGAATCGACTGTTGATACACCGTATGGTATGGTGTTTCTACAGAGACTTTCTAAGTTGCAGGAAGCCTCTGATGCCCTTAGAGTAAAGGGGTATTATAAAATTGCTCAACAATATTATAATGCAGATTTTTTATACCAGCAACGTCAAAATTTTTATAGGAGACTAAAGAATGGTTAAAAAAGCAAAGAAAATGATGAAGGGCGGAGCCGCTAAAAAAATGATGCGCGGCGGAGCCGCAAAAGCAAAGAAAAAACCTGCTTTCATGAGAGGTGGCGGCGCGGCTAAAAAAAGAATGCGGATGGGCGGTAGAGTTAAGAAGTAATGACAACGTCCGGTTCAAAAAACTTTGAGCTTCAAGTCGATGATTATATCGAAGAGGCTTTTGAGCGATGCGGGCTCGAATTTAAGACGGGATACGATGCTCGCACCGCAAAACGATCGCTCAATCTGCTTCTAGCAGATTGGGCAAATCGTGGTTTGAACCAATGGACCATAAAACAACGGTCTTTGACGCTCACTCAAGGCACTGCGTCCTACGATTTAGATGCGGATGTCATAGATGTTTTATCTTCAGTTTGTCGTAGAAGCGGGTCAGATACGGTATTAAATAGGATTAGCAGGCAAGATTATCTTGTATTGCCCGATAAAACTCAACAGGGCAGGCCAAGTCAATTTTTCTTAGACAGGCAAGTGACGCCTAAGATTTTTTTATACAATGCTCCTGAAAATGCCACTGACACTATTATTTATGACGCTCTTGTTCGTATGGACGATGCAAGTCAATTAGACAATACGCTTGACTTACCGTTTAGATTTTATCCTTGTTTGGCGGCGGGTCTTGCTTATTACGTTTCGATTAAACGTGCACCCGATAGAATACAGCTTTTAAAAGCAATTTACGATGAAGAATTTGAAAGGGCTAGGGCAGAAGATCGCGACCGATCATCTTTCAATATTTCACCTAACTATCAATATTTAAGGGTGAACTAATGCCTTCTTTTGCAAGTGGAAAAAAAGCTTATTTTATTTCAGATAGGTCTGGATTTAGATACCCGTATTCATCAATGATGATTGAATGGACGGGGGCAGCCGTAGGACCTGACGAATTTGAACAAAAACATCCACAACTAAATCCAAGAAGACACCCGTCCGACCCTCAAGGGTTAAGATTGGCAAAGGTTGACCGCACAGAACCTTCTGTAATTCAGTTACTTAGACCCAATTGTTTTCAGAGTAGTTCGTCTGGGTCTCCCGTAATTACTGTGACAGAGCCCTCTCATGGGAGAAGCACCTCCGATTCAGTGAGATTTAGAAAAGTAAATGGGTTTGATGGTTTTACAAAGGCGACGCTTGAAGCGTCTACGGGGTACACAATAACTGTTGTTGATGAGAATACCTACACAATTATAATCACTGGGGAAACGGCTACAGTTGGGGGTATACGAGGCGGAGGAGAAGTTGCAACCGTAGATACAGGTACGAGTACTCCTCCTTCTTCTGCATCTACCTTTGATACCACAAATGTAAAACTTGACTCAACAACAAAGACTTTTGACGAGGGTTAAATGGCAAAACAAACAGTAGGAATTGGCTCTGCTGCAAATGACGGTACAGGTGACACCCTTCGTGCCGGAGCGGATAAGATAAACGACAACTTCAACGAAATCTACAATGCGCTGGGCAACGGGACAACGCTGACAGACATTATTAATACTGCGGGTTTATTGGACGTAAGTGCTGGGGCAAATAAAATTGTTTTCTACTATAACGCCCTGAATGATTTGCCAAGTGCTTCAACATATCATGGAGCAATAGCTCACGTTCACGCAACTGGTGGATTGTATTTTGCTCATGGTGGAGTTTGGATTAGATTAAATGATGAAACCACTGGTCCTGTGACTAAATACACAACAACATCAGCAAATGGTTCTGCTTATCAATTCTCTGGTCCAGGGGCAACCGCTGGCAATAACCCTAATTTTACATTTTACAAGGGCCACACTTATCTAATTGATAACACCTCTCATGTTGGTAGTCATCCTTTGCAGATACGAACTGCGGCTGGAGGCTCCGCTTTTACGACAGGGGTTACAGATAACTACAACAGCACTACTGGACTAACTCAATTCATTGTCCCACATGAGCCAAGTGACACTTCTTTAGTATATCAGTGTACAGTGCATGGCGGCATGGTTGGAAACATAGCAATAGTATAGTGAGCGGGTAACATGTCATTTACATACGCACAACTAAAACAGGCAATACAAGATTTCACAGACAATAGTGAAACATCTTTTGTCACCAATTTGCCTATTTTTATAAGAGGTGTTGAGGACCGAATTTTTTCATTAGTAGATTTGGAGTTGTTTCGTAAAAACGCTACATCTGCTTTATCTTCAAACGACCCTTTTTTAACTTGCCCAACAGATTATTTAGCACCATTTTCCTTACAGATTACGACCGCAACAAAACAAGATTTTCTTCTTTTTAAAGACGTAAACTTTGTTCAACAATATCATTTAGACGTTGGGGCAAACGGACTTCCCAAATATTACGGAATTTTTGATATAGATAATTTTATTGTCGGCCCCACCCCAGATGACAATTACACCGTCGAATTACATTACTATTATCGACCAGCAAGTATAACTGCAGGAACAGATTCTGCGACATCTTGGTTAGGAGAAAATGCTCCTAACGCCTTGCTTTACGGTTCACTCGTGGAAGCGTATACTTACATGAAGGGTGAACAGGATATGATGCAACTTTATGAACAAAGATTTGGGCAAGAGTTAATGCGGCTTAAAGATTTAGCAGAAGCTAGAGAAAACTCAGACGCATATCGTAGAGGTTTACCAGATCAGCCAAGGACTTAGGAGTAACAAATGGCAACGAGTAACGCAGCAACCACGTATCTTGAGCATCGACTGCTCAATTTTATTTTTAAAAACAACGCAGCTATTGGTGGTGTAACATTTGCTTCGCCAGGGAACAGCATTTATGTTGGATTAGCAACGGGTGTTTCTGATCTTGAAGCTGGAACTATAACTGAAGCTACTTTTGGTAGTTATACAAGAAAGCAAATTGTTGCGGCAGATTGGACTTTAGCAAGTTCTAGCACAGATCAGCAGACAATAAAAAACACTAACAATTTTGAGTTTCCGGCATCCACAGGAACAACAAACATAGTTACACATGCATTTATTGCAGATGCCTCAAGTGGTGGAAACATATTGTTTATTGGCCAGTTAGATGCTTCAAAGACAATCGCTACAGGTGATGTTTTCCGTATTAACTCAAACAACTTGACTATTGAATTGAAGTAATGGCTCTTGTTCTGAAAGACCGTATAAAAGAAACTACAACTACCACTGGCACAGGCACTTATACGCTTGCTGGTGCTGTAGGCGGTTTTGAGGCTTTCAGCCAGATAGGTAATACAAATACTACATACTATTGCTGTACGGATGGAACTGATTTTGAAATAGGTATCGGCACCTATACTGCATCTGGTACAACCTTGGCCCGTACCACAATTTTGCAGTCTAGTAATTCTGATAACGCGGTTAGTTGGACATCAGGCACCCGCACCATCTTCTGTACGTTGCCAGCAGAGAAGATGATATTTAATAATGCGAGTAATGTAGCGCAGAACTTTACAGAGCAAGACCCGAATGCGTTGGCATTCGCAATAGCATTGGGATAGAAAAATGGCTAACGCATTTAAAACATTCACATTAAGAGATATAGACGATAGTAGCGCAACTCTTTACACCTGCCCCTCTGCTACAGAGACAACTATTATTGGTTTGAATGTAGCAAACATTCTTTCGGTTTCCATCACGGTCAGCGTTGAACTTTATGACGGCGGAGGTGCCTCTGCTACACATATTGTAAAGGACGCTATAGTCCCAGTGGGGAGTAGCTTGGTGGCTGTTGGCGGTGACCAGAAGATTGTAATGAACGCTACAGACATTTTAAAGGTTAAAGGTTCTCAGACAAATTGCTGTGATGCGATTGCTTCTGTATTGGAGATTACCTGATGGCACTTAGCACGATTGATACAAACCAGATTAAAGACGGTGGTGTTTCTAACGCAGATATTGCGGCATCAACCACCGCTAATCCGTTCCGCACAAACGCTACCAGCATTACTAGCGACCTGACTGTGGCCTCTACAGAAAACGCAGGGGCGTTTGGGCCGATAACCATCTCCGCCACAATCACTGTTAATGGAGTGCTAACCGTTGTCTAGTCGTATTCTTGTAGATGAAATATATGGCAAGACTTCTGGTGGGTCTGCTATAACCATTGATAGCAGTGGGCGTGTGTTCAAACCAGCAACACCAGCTTTTCATGCTTATGCTGATGACGGCAATTATCAAACCACAAGTCCTATTCCATACGACAATACTACAATAAATGTGGGAAATGCTTTTGATACAACAAACTATAAATATGTTGTTCCTGTAAGCGGCAACTATTTTATTGCAGTGCATTTTGGAATTGTTCGTGATGATGCGAGTGGGGGTGAAAGTCTAAATGTTGAACTTAAGAAAAACGGCACAAGAATTCAAAGAGGATATTTTGAAGAAGTATCTTCAACAGGTTATACCCATATATCCTTTTCAGCAATACATGCTCTCGCCGCAGGGGATGAACTTACTGTGACGGCTAGTGGGTCCGTTGATTATTTTGCCGCAGCCGCTGATACAATATTTTCTGGATATTTGATAGGATAATTCATGGCATCAGAACTAGGTGTACAGACCATACAACACACCAACGGCACAGATGCTATAACTATTGATAGCACTGGTCGCATACTCACGCCAGCAAGACCAGCATTTTC
>TARA_B100001057_G_scaffold475595_1_pt1 | contig 20632 bp, 16 predicted proteins | sample TARA_B100001057 | Tara Oceans TARA_B100001057 (sample SAMEA2621839) | marine metagenome | biome: marine biome (ENVO:00000447); feature: surface water layer (ENVO:00002042); material: "saline water (ENVO:00002010), including plankton (ENVO:xxxxxxxx)" | depth 5 m
TTGACCTCTCCTCAATTTTATATTGATCAATTGAATCATGTGTTAGCTTTTTTTGAATCATTTTTATTAATGGTTGATTCTCTCTAAAAAATTGTGGACGATAAACAGAAAATCTTCCTTCAAAACTTTGCTGGTCAAAATCGATAGCTCTAATCTTGTATATGACCTGATCAAAGTCATGAATTGGGATAATTACATAATTATAAGATCTCATATCACCCAGCAATCTTATCATACATCTTTCGTTAAATTTTACATACTCCTTTGCAATTTGAGATTGTTGAGTTTCTGAACACTTTGGAAGCATTTCCTTAATAAATACATCTCCTGGGATTCCAGAAATGTGTTCCTCAACTAATGTTGATTCATTAACAAAAAAATTTAAATTATAAGGAGAAAGCATATGTTCAAACTCTAACCCAAAAACCCTGGATGAATCAGTTTTTTTTATGTAAAAATATGTGAAGTTGTCATTTAAAACATTTCTAACCTTTATTCTAAAAGGTTTTGAATTTCCGAATGTACAATAATCAATTGCATCGATATTTAAATATGTTATTGTTGATTCATTTCCATCTGAATGTAAGATGGTATATATTTTTTTTAGGTTATGATCAATTTCTCTAAGCTCGCTCTCTGCATAGTAAACTCTAGTCCACAATGTATCTATATTTTTATTATCATAAACACAAACACTACCTTGAAATCTTAATAAATCATCATAAGTAATTGGGACTTTAATCCATCTATTGAAATCAATCAAATAATTTTTTAAAAAATTTGTTATTGGATAAAAAGGTTTTTTTTTTGATATAAGTTTTTTCTTTTTAATCATTTAAATATTTTAAGCTCAATTAAAAATCAAAATTAGTGATTATAAATCAATAGCTTAAAAGTAATAAAAAGATATATTTTTGTATTCAAAGAATCAAAAATGGAATTTAAAATTTCTTCTGTTTTTAAACCAACAGGAGACCAGCCTGAAGCTATAAGACAAATATTGTCTGGATTTGAGAATAATTATATCAATATGGTTCTTCAAGGTGTTACAGGATCGGGAAAAACTTTTACCGTTGCCAATGTTATTGAAAAACTTAAAAAACCAACATTAGTTTTGGCACACAATAAAACTTTAGCTGCCCAACTATATTCTGAATTTAAACAGTTTTTTCCAAATAATTCAGTAGAATATTTTGTTTCATACTACGACTATTACCAACCTGAGGCCTATATGCCCGTTAGTGGTGTTTACATTGAAAAAGACCTCTCTATTAACGAGGAAATAGAGAAGTTAAGATTAAGTACAACATCTTCTTTACTATCTGGAAGAAGAGATGTCATTGTAGTTGCCTCTGTTTCATGTCTCTACGGAATAGGTAACCCAGTTGAATTTGAAAAGAATATGATTATTATTGAAAAGAATCAAAAAATATCTAGAACTATTCTTTTAAAAAAGTTAGTACAAAGTTTATACTCAAGAACAACAGGTAATTTTGAAAGAGGAAACTTCAGAGTTCAAGGAGATATTATCGATATTTATCCAGGATACTCAGATTCAGCCTTCAAAATTCATTTTTTTGGAGATTTAATTGAGGAGATCGAACTATTCGATCCTTTGAGTAACAAAATTATTGAAAGTCAAAAAATATTAACATTATTTCCTGCTAATATGTTTGTTACATCACCAGATATTTTGCAAAATGCGATTAGTCAAATTCAAGCAGACTTGATCAAACAGGTTGATTATTTTATTAATTCAGGCAAGCACCTTGAGGCAAAACGTTTAAAAGAAAGAACCGAATTTGATATTGAAATGATTAAGGAATTAGGTTATTGTTCGGGAATTGAAAATTATTCAAGATATCTTGATGGAAGAAATCCTGGAACAAGACCCTTTTGCTTGTTAGATTATTTCCCAAAAGACTTTCTTATGGTAATTGATGAAAGTCATGTTACAGTTTCACAAGTTCATGCAATGTATGGTGGTGATCGATCTCGAAAAGAAAATCTTGTCAATTATGGATTTCGATTACCAGCCGCAATGGACAATAGACCTTTAAAATTTGAAGAGTTTGAAAGTTTACAGAATAATGTTTTATATGTAAGTGCTACTCCAGCAGATTATGAAATTGAAAAGACTCAAGGACATATTGTAGAACAAATAATAAGACCCACAGGACTGCTAGATCCAGAAGTAGAGGTTAGACCTAGTTTTAATCAAATTGATGACTTGATTGATGAAATTCAGAAGAGAGTAGATATTGATGAACGCACTCTTGTGACTACTTTAACGAAAAGAATGGCTGAGGAATTATCTGAGTATCTAGCGAAAATTAGTATTAGATGTAGATACATTCACAGTGATGTTGATACTCTTGAGCGGGTCGAGATTATGCAAGATCTAAGAATAGGAAGGTTTGATGTCTTAATTGGAGTTAATTTATTAAGAGAAGGTCTTGATCTTCCTGAAGTATCACTTGTGGCAATTATTGATGCAGACAAGGAAGGTTTTTTAAGAAGCTCAAGATCTCTAACCCAAACCGTTGGAAGAGCTGCCAGAAACTTAAATGGAAAAGCAATAATGTATGCAGATAAGATTACAAAAAGTATGAACAAAACCATAACTGAGACAAATTATAGAAGAAAAAAACAAAAAGAGTATAACCGAATAAATAATAAAACACCGAAACCCTTAAACAAATCACTCGACAACGTTTTGTCAAAAAACTCAGTATCGTCACACGCCAAAGAGATCGAAAATCAAAAAATGTCATTTTTATCCAAAAAGTTTAACAAAAAAGGTGATTTCGAAAAAGCAATAAGAGAAACCAGAAAAAAAATGGAAGAAGCAGCAAAGGAATTGGATTTTCTCAAAGCAGCTTCTCTTAGAGATGAAATAAAAATCCTTCAATCTAAAAAGAGTAAGTTATAGTTAAGTCAAAACCTCTTGAACCTTAATTGCAGCCTCTTCAAAAGCGGTCGCGGCAATAACATCTAATTTAGAATTTTGAATTAAATTTTTCGCAGATTCTGAGTTTGTACCTTGTAACCTGACAATAATTGGCACTTTTATTTTATCTCCAATATTTTTATATGCATCTATTATTCCTTGCGCTACCCTATCACAGCGAACAATACCTCCAAAAATATTAACTAAAATCGCCTTTACATTTGGATCTTTCAGAATTAACCGGAAAGCGAGTTCAACTCTTTTAGCATCTGCAGTTCCTCCAACATCTAAAAAATTTGCAGGGGAACCACCTGATTGCTTGATCAAATCCATTGTAGCCATTGCTAGGCCAGCACCATTTACCATACATCCAACATTCCCATCTAGATCGACGTAATTTAACCCAGCATTATCTGCCTCAACTTCTGTAGGGTTTTCTTCTTCTAAGTCTCTTAGGTCACCGTAATCTGGATGCCTAAATAATGCATTGTTATCAATACTTACCTTTGAATCAACAGCAATTATTTTATCATCTGAAGTTTTAAGTACAGGGTTTATTTCAAATAAAGAAGCATCTGATCCAATATATGCTTTGTATAGATTGGTAATGAACTTTATCATTGACTTAAAAGCAAGACCATCCAGTCCTAAATTAAAAGCAATACGCCTTGCTTGAAAAGGCAGAAGACCAGTTTCAGGGTCAATATCATCCTTAAAGATTAAGTGTGGTGTTTTATCTGCTACAGACTCGATATCAACTCCCCCCTCTGTGGAATACATTATCATATTATTTCCAGTAGATCTATTTAGTAAAATTGATACATAAAATTCTTTAGTTTCGGTTTCACCAGGATAATAAACGTCCTCAGCAATGAGGATTTTATTTACTTTTTTTCCCTCAGGAGGCGTCTGAGGGGTTACTAAACTCATACCTATAATTTTTTTTGAAATATTTTCAGCTTCTTTAATTGATTTAGCTAATTTTATTCCACCTCCTTTGCCTCTTCCACCGGCGTGTATCTGCGCCTTAATAACATATAATTTTGTGGATGTCAAAACAGTTAATTTTTTTATAGCATCCTTAACTTGGTTCATATTGGTTGCCAAAAATCCTCTTTGAATTCCTACCCCATAGCTCTCTAGGATATTTTTTCCCTGATATTCGTGTAAATTCATTTACAAACTTTATTTAAAACAAAATTAAAAATCAATCTCACACTACAACAGAATTAAGTATTTTTTATTTAATATTTTAACAAGTTTTAATCATTATGATATATTTTACCTATTTAGACTTTAATTATGTTCATATTTATAAATTTGAAAAAAAATTAAATTGAAAAGAAAAGATCTATTAAACATTACAAAAAAATTTGGTACTCCTGTTTACGTATATGATTCAAATAAAATTACTTCACAATTCAATAGGCTTAAAAGGGCATTTAATGAAATCTCTGATTTAAGAATTCATTATGCTGTCAAAGCTTTATCAAATATTTCAATTTTGAAATTAATGAGAAAGCTCAATGCAGGACTTGATACAGTATCAATACAAGAAGTTGAATTGGGACTTATCGCAGGTTTTGAAGGTAAAAAGATTATTTACACGCCAAACGGAGTATCATTTAATGAAATCGAAAGAGTCTCAAAAATGGGTGTACAAATAAACATTGACAACCTCTCTCTTCTTGAACAATTTGGTAGTAAATATCCAAAGACTCCAGTTTGTGTTAGGATTAATCCCCATGTAATGGCAGGTGGAAACTCAAATATTTCAGTGGGACACATTGATTCCAAATTCGGGATTTCAATTCATCAAATTCCACTTCTAAAAAGAATAGTTGAAAATACTAAAATGTGTGTAAACGGAATTCATATGCATACCGGAAGTGATATTCTCGATATAGAAGTATTTCTTTATGCTTCGGAAATTTTATTTACAAATGCTATGCACTTCAAAGATCTTGAATTTATTGACTTTGGTAGTGGTTTTAAAGTTCCATATAAAAAAGGCGACAAAGAGACTAATATTGAAGAATTAGGTGAAAAACTTACAATTAGATTTAAAAAATTTTTGAAAAATTATGGTAAGAATGTTCAACTTGCTTTTGAGCCAGGGAAATTTTTAGTCAGTGAAGCGGGATACTTTTTAACATCTGTTAACTCCCTTAAACAGACAACTTCAACTGTTTTCGCTCAAGTAAATAGTGGTTTTAATCATTTTATAAGACCTATGTTTTACAACTCATTTCATGAAATATATAATCTGTCAAATAATATGGGTAAAAAAAGATTTTACTCAGTTGTTGGCTACATATGCGAAACCGATACTTTCGGGAATAATAGAGAAATCGAAGAAATCTCAGATGGAGATATTTTGGTTTTTAAGAATGCTGGAGCATATTGCTTCTCAATGGCAAACAACTACAATTCAAGATTGAAGCCTGCAGAAGTTCTATGGTATAATGGAAAAGCAAATCTAATAAGAGAGAAAGAAAATTTTGAAGATATAATAAATAAACAAATTCAAATTAATATTGAATAATATTACTTAGTCAAAATTTATTTGTTGATTTATCACTCGAATATTATACCTGAGCCAATGAGTTCGTTATCATCGTACCAAGCAACAAATTGACCAGGAGTAACAGATAATTGAGGATTTTTAAAATAAATAAATAAAAAATCTTTTTTTTGAATTAAAGTAGCTGAGGTTAATTTTTGCCTGTACCTAATTCTTGTCATGTATTGAATCGATTGGCCATTAGTTAATTTTTTATCGTCTCTGATCCAATGAATCTCTGAATTTAGGACTTTCAAGGCCTTGCGATAAAGACCTGGATGAGTTCTACCCTCACCTACATATATGATGTTATCATTAACATCTGTTTTGATTATAAATAATGGATCTTTACTTCCACCTATAGCTAGACCTTTCCTTTGCCCAATTGTAAAAAAATGAGCTCCATTATGTTCTCCAATTTTTTTTCCATCACTTGGTTTATATTTAAATGGTTTAGCAAAATCTTCATTAAATTTTTGGTTCATTAAAGTTGACATATTGTTGTGATAACAATCATTTGTTGAAGATATTTGAATAACATCTCCTTTTTTAGCATTAAGTTGTTGTTGTAAAAATTTTGGCAACTTTACTTTTCCAATAAAACAAAGGCCCTGAGAATCTTTTTTTTCAGCTGTAATTAATCCATTATCCCTAGCAATATCTCTGACTTCACTTTTTTGTAAATTACCGATTGGAAATTTTGTTTTTTGTAATTGATACTGATTTAACTGACATAAAAAATAAGATTGGTCTTTTTTTGCATCACGACCTTTTAAAAGTCTATAAATTTTTTTCTTATCAATTATTTCTTCTGACATCATACAATAATGACCTGTTGCAATGTAATCAGCTCCAAGAGAGAGTGCTATTTCTAAAAATATATCAAATTTGATTTCTCTATTACATAAGACATCAGGATTTGGAGTTCTACCCAAAGAATATTCATTAAACATATAATCCACTATTCTTTTTTTATATTCATTACTTAGATCGATTGTTTGAAATGGAATTTTAAGTTTTTGTGATACTAACATTGCGTGATAGCTATCTTCCAGCCATGGACATTCGTTAGAAATTGTTACGGATTCATTATGCCAATTTTTCATAAAAAGACCAATAACTTTATACCCCTCTTCCCTGAGAATGTATGCTGCAACACTTGAATCAACACCTCCAGATAGAGCAACTACAACAGTTTTATTTTTCATAAATCAAATTTAAGATTTATCTAAGATCTTTAAATAGAAGTAATTCTAAGTTATCTTTTTTGATTCATTCTTTTCTGAGCTTCAGCTGCTTCCATAGCCTTTTGCAGTCTTTCAGAAAAACCACCTTTTTTTCGAGGTTTCTTTTTATTTTCAGCTATTTGCGCTCTAATCCTATCTTCCTTGATAATAAAGTTTTTAATTACCAACATTAAGATAATTGTTAGAGTATTGGAGACGAAATAATATAAGCTAAGTCCACTTGCGTAATTATTAAAAAAAAACAACATCATTAGTGGCATCATGTATATAATAAATTTCATATTTGGCATTCCTTCTTGCTGGGGCATTGTTTGTTGACCTGTTGTCATTAAAGTATAGACAAATATTGCTGCTGATGCAAGTATTGGGAATAAACTCACATGGTCCCCATAAAAAGGAATTGAAAATGGTAATTCAAATATTGAGTCATACGAGGATAAGTCATCTGCCCATAAAAAACTTTTTTGTCTGAGTTCAAAAGCTACTGGAAAAAATGTAAATAATGCATAAAAAATAGGTAGCTGAATTAGAGCAGGAATGCACCCAGACATCGGGTTGACTCCTGCTTTACTGTATAAAGCCATAGTTTCTTGTTGTTTTTTAACCGCATTATTTTTATGTTTAGCAGTAATTTCTTCAATTTCAGGTTTTAGAGTTTTCATTTTGATTTGTGAAACATATGACTTATAAACAACTGGAGACATAGCCAATCTAACAATTATAGTTAGAATGATTATTGAAATACCATATGGAAAATAAGACGCTAGGAAACCGAAGAGTGGGAGAAATATAAATCTGTTTATCCAACCAAAAATACCCCAACCAAGTGGAACTGAAGTTTCTAACTGATTTCCATATGATCTTAACAATTGATAGTCTGTGGGGCCAAAATAAAAATCCATATTTGAAATTATGTTTCCATTTGTTTTTGGTATTTCAAAAGTTGTAATCAATCTCTTGGTATATTTATTGTTTAATTTTTTTTCAACGGTCAAATCAGCGGAACTAAATGAAACTTGATTTAATATTTTATCTGGAATTAATATAGAACTAAAAAAATGTTGTCTGTATGAGATCCATCTAATTTCATCTTCTAGTTCTTCATCTTCGCTAGATAAAGATAAATTATCGGTTTTATCATCTTCATAAGCATAAGTTAATTGAGTATATCTGTTTTCATAATCAATACTTTTGGAGTTTCTAAATAATTCTTTTTTCCAATTAAATACTATATTATCTGAGCTCAAAATATCTTCAAGACCTTCAGTTCTTATTTCTAATTTTAATTTGAAACCTTTTTTAGGTAGAATGTATTTAAACTGTATATATTTAAAATCAGTAATTTTGGCTCTTAACGAAATTGATTTTTCTATATCAGAATCATCATATTTTATTTCTTTAAAAAAAATATTTTTAGTTTCCAAAGTTAATCCTACACGACTTTTTATAGTTGTATTTATTAGATTGTTATCATCTGCGATGAGATTCAGTGGAAGACCCAGATAATTAGTAAAGTTTTTTAAATTAACTAAAGTTAAATTTGCTCCCTTGGAACTTATTTTAATTTTTAGATCCTCATTTTGTAATTCATGTTCAATATTTTCGGCCGGATTCATTAATTCAGAAAAAATTCCATATGTAATTTTATTTTGATCTTGATCAAAACTATCCGATTCCTCTTTAGAAATTTTTAATGAAACTGAATTGTTAGTCTGAGAAATGGTTTCATCTTGTGAGGGTACATTCTGATTTCTGAACAGCATCCATGTAAGTATCATTGCAATTAATATAAATCCAATAAACTGATAAGGATCAAATTGTTTTTCTTCCATATTATTTTAATTTTGAGTAGTAATGAGCTGCTTTAACAAAAGATACAAATAGTGGATGTGGTTCGGAAACAGTACTTTTATATTCTGGATGAAACTGAACACCAATAAACCATGGATGATCTTTTAACTCAATTATTTCTATTAAGCCCGTTTCAGGATTGACTCCACTTGCTCTAAAAGCTGGAGAAAATATATTTTTACTAAACTTATTATTAAACTCATATCTATGACGGTGTCGTTCATTTATAATGGTTTTTCCATAAATATTATGCACCAGACTATTTTCAGTCAAGGAACACTCCCATGAACCCAATCTCATTGTTCCACCCTTAATTTTAATTTTTTTTTGGCTTTCCATTAAATCAATTACCGGGTACTTGGTATCATCAGTTATTTCAGTTGAGTTTGCTCCAACTAAACCTAAAATATTTCTAGAATACTCAATTACAGCCATTTGCATTCCAAGACAAATACCAAAAAATGGAATTTTATTTTTTCTAACATATTCAACTGCTCTAATCTTTCCTTCAATTCCACGCTCACCGAAACCAGGAGCTACTAAAAGTCCATGCAAACCGTCTAATAAGGTTTTATAATTTTTTTTTGATATATGTTCTGAATGTAAAGAAACCACTTCTATATCAACTTCGTTAACAGCCCCAGAATGGATGAAAGCCTCCAAAATTGATTTGTAAGAATCTTGTAATTCAACGTATTTTCCAACCAAACCGATTTTTATTTTGCTCTTAGGATTTTTGTACTTGGTTAAAAATTCATTCCATTGAGTCAAATCTATTTTTTGCTTTGGATTCAAATCCAGGCGATCTATAACAACTTTATCTAGCCCTTCTTCAAGCATTTTTAGGGGAACATCGTAAATTGTATTAACATCTATTGATTGAATAACAGCTTCATATTTTACATTGCAAAATAATGCCATCTTTTTTCTTAATTCCTCAGACAATTCGTGTTCAGTCCTGCAAACCAAAACATCAGCTTTAATACCGCTTTCCATAAGTGTTTTTACTGAATGTTGTGTTGGTTTGGTTTTTAATTCAGCAGCAGCAGATAAATATGGGATCAATGTAAGATGAATTGTCATTGCATTACTCTCCCCTAACTCATAAATTAACTGGCGAACTGCTTCAATATATGGTAGTGATTCAATATCTCCAACAGTTCCGCCAATCTCAGTAATAATTATATCATACTCTTTATTTTTATCAAGCAATAGAATTCTATTTTTTATTTCGTTGGTAATGTGGGGAACTACTTGAACTGTTTTTCCTAAAAATTCGCCCTTTCTTTCTTTATCGATTACACTCTGATAAATTCTTCCTGTTGTTACATTATTTGCTTGTGATGTCCTGACATTTAAAAATCTTTCATAATGGCCTAGATCTAGGTCTGTCTCGGCACCATCGTCGGTCACATAGCATTCACCATGCTCATAAGGGTTTAAGGTCCCAGGATCAACGTTTAAGTATGGGTCTAATTTTTGAATAGTAACTCTAAAATTCTGAGATTGAAGTAATTTAGCTAATGATGCTGCAATAATACCTTTACCAAGTGATGATGTTACCCCTCCGGTAACAAAAATAAATTTTGTCTTTGACATTAACTAAATCTTTACTTACCGGACTCAAATTTACAAAATAACTATTACCATAATGAGATAATTATTATTTATTTATCTCAATTACATCATATGATTCATGTTTTAAGAGGTAATATCCCTCATTTATGTAGGATTCATCATTAAATGGAACATAATTAAACTTATTATTAAAATACTCAGTTTCTCCAATCTTTATACTTTTAAATAAATCATCATAAATAGAAATTCTTAATAATAAATCCATCATTAAATCATAAGCCCTAACTGCAGTCCTATTTGGCGGAATTCCATATCGATCAATAAATTGAATCGAAAATTCAGAATCATTAATTGATCTAGGATAATAATCAGACAAATAAGTAAATTCAAGGTCACTAAACAATGTATTTGAAAGATTCTTATTATCGTAAGAAACACCTCGATATGTTGTGAAAAGCTTAATTTTCTTTTCATTACTCAATTGAGACCTTATTTGAGAACTTGCACTTGATATCAGAGAAAATTTCTCGGTTTCCAAAATAATTTTGTTTGGCATAGAGTCAACTATCAACGAGTCAATCAAATCAGGTAATAAAAAATCCCCATACTCTGGTCTGATATTAACTGATCTTGGAAATAATTTATTTAATTCTGATTCCACATCAAGATTTAAAGAATCAGCAACAATGATTATATTATCCTCATCAATAAGAATATTCTTTAAGTGTGATAACATTTTATTTCTTAAAAAGTTTTTTTGGCTTATACTTTGAAATACTCCTTTTCTCATCTCAACTGGCTTTGAAGATAAAGGTGCGACCTTAGGAATATTATCAAAATCAGAGTGAGAGCTCATAAAATTAAAATTTTTTGGCAATAAAGGACCAACTATTAAGTCTAGGTTAAGAGTATCTATTAATTTTATTTTATTGTCTATTTCATCTATATCGTTTTGTGTATCTATTATTTTGGAATCTATATTAATTCCCATTTTTACTAAATCTTGCATTGCAGTTATAGCACCAAAATAAAAGTCAATCGCTATTGATGAAAGCGTTCTTTTTTTTAAAAACCTATTTGTCTTGATTACAGAATCAAATTCAATCGAGGAAGTATTAAATGGGAGAAATATTGCGAGTTTAATTGATTTTCTTTTCAATATTGAATCTCTTAAATTTATTTTCTCTGAAAGGAAGTTATTAAAAACATTCAGTTTTTTAAAGTATAGTTTTGGTAATTTTAAAATCATTCCTTCTTGAAGTCCATTTTTTATAACTAATGGGTTTAAGGAATCTATGATTGTTTTTTTTATTCCAGTTTTTAATCCAATTCGATAATATCCCTCCTTAGGTTTTATTTTGTAATAATAGTAATTATCATCAACTGTCTGTTTAATGATATTTGAATTTTTTGGGAGTAAAATCTTTTGACCTATTTTTAGCCCTAACTTTATTTGTGGATTTAGCTCCTCTAATTCATCTATACTAATTCCATTTTCATAGGCAATTCTCCATTTTGTGTCCTTTGGAATTGTTATGTAATAATTAGGTAAAACTTTTTCTTTTGGTGTTTTTTTGAATACAGGTATTCTTAATTGCATTCTTTTTCTTAAACCTCTTTTTCTAATTTGTGGATTATAATTTTCAATTAGGTCTTTATCAATTTTGTATTTTTTTGAAAGCTCTAAAATAGTTTCTCCCTTTCTAACTTTATGCAATAAAAAATTTTCAGGAATTAAATTATCTTGACTATTTAAATCTATAAATGAAAATATCAAAATAAATAAAACTAATATCTTAGGCTTGATTAACATCACTAATTTTATGTTTATTCCCATTCTATTGTTGCCGGCGGTTTTGAACTTATGTCATAAACAACCCTGTTGATTCCTGGAACTTTGTTTATTATTTCATTAGATATCTTTTGTAAAAAAGTATATGGCAAATCAACCCAATCCGCTGTCATTCCATCGGTAGACTGCACTGCTCTCAGGACTACACACTTTTCATATGTTCTTTCATCTCCCATAACACCAACACTATTAACTGGAAGCAATATTGCACCAGCTTGCCATATTGAGTTATACAAATCCCATTCTTTGAGACCATTAATAAATATTGAGTCAACCTCTTGAAGAAGTTTTATTTTCTTTATAGTGATTTCACCTAATATTCTTATCGCTAAACCTGGACCAGGAAAAGGGTGCCTTCCTAGTATTTCTGATTTAATAGATAAACTTTTTCCTACTTTTCTTACTTCATCTTTAAATAGCATTTTTAATGGCTCAACGACTTTAAGCTTCATAAAGTCGGGCAGCCCACCTACATTGTGATGTGATTTAATTGTAACTGATGGTCCGTTTACTGAGATCGATTCGATAACATCAGGATAAATTGTTCCTTGTGCCAACCATTTTACATTTTTAAAATTCTTTGATTCCTCATCAAAAACGTCTATAAATGTATTACCTATTATTTTTCTTTTTATTTCAGGGTCAGTTTCGCCTTTTAAATTTTTTAAAAATAAAGATGTGGCATCAACCCCTTTTACATTGAGTCCCAACCCCTTATACTGATTTAAAACTAAAGCGAATTCATTTTTTCTTAGCAAACCATTATTAACAAAAATACATTTGAGTTGTTTTCCGATTGCCTTTTTTAATAATATTGCAGCAACTGTTGAGTCAACTCCTCCAGAAAGACCAAGAATAACATTATCATTTTTTATTTGTTTTTTTAATTTCTCTATCATCATCTCAGCAAAAGAGTCTGGAGTCCAATTTTGTTTAATTTTTGATATACCAACCAAAAAATTCTTTAACATTTCGGATCCCTGAGTTGTATGGTAAACTTCTGGATGAAACTGTATGCCAAATGTATTTTCATCATTAAACTGAAAAGCAGCATTTTCAATATCAGATGAACTAGCTATAATCTTCGCATTATGAGGAAGCTTTTTGATTGTATCACTGTGGCTCATCCAAATCTGGCTTTCGTTTGAAATATTATCAAAAAAAATAGATTGAGAATCAACAATTTTTAAATTAGCTCTCCCATATTCTCTTGTTTTAGAATGGCTTACCAAGCCATCATAGTTGTTGGCTAAATATTGAGCACCATAACACACTCCTAACAAAGGTATCTTTCCTTTGATATCAGAAAGATCAATATGTGGAGAGTTTTTATTTAGCACTGAGTGAGGTGAACCAGATAAAATAACAGCTTTATAGAGACTAAAATTGATTGAAGGTTTATTAAATGGGAAAATCTCACAATATATATTCAGCTCTCGAACTCTTCTTGCTATTAGTTGAGTGTATTGAGATCCAAAATCAAATATCAAAACTTTATCTTCCATAGGTAAAAATACAATTATTTATCATGCTGAAAAATTTAAATAATACTTATGAAAAAAATCGTTTTAATACTCTAAAATTGTTAAGGATTTATTTATTGGATCAAAATTTTCAATTAGTTGAGGGATAAGATCGTCACCTATTTGATCATAGTATTCAAAAAAGTTTTCAATTCGTTCCTGAAGCTTTTCATTAGGAAATAAGATATTATGAATTTTTTCGAAACTCATAATCTCATCATTTAGCTTTCTTTTTTGAGCTTTTAAAAGACGTTTTTCTAATTTATCTATACCTTTATATTGTTTGGCTTTTTGAGCTCTAACAGCACCAGAAAAGGATGAATCGGTCTTACTTACCAACTCCTCTAAATATTTAAACTGTGAATCGAGTTTAGACTTGAGAAACTGAAGATCCATATTGATTTTGGACATATTAAGTGTAAGATTTTTTTTTATTAATTCCTTTCCTTTAAATAGATCAACCATGGAAATTTTGAGTTTTTTGAGTTTTTTTAGATTTTGAGAAGAAACTAATAAGCATGAATCTCTAATAAGTAAAATTGGGAATGGGATTTTTTGAAATTCAAAAAGATTCTTTAACTGTAACCAGTATGCTATTTCAGCCCCACCACCAACATATGAGACATTTGGTAAAATTATTTCCTGAAAAAGTGGGCGCATCAAAACGTTTGGAGAAAATCTATTTGGAAAATTCAATAGTTCATTTATAATTGATGAAGAACTAAATTCCTTAGAAGAACCAATTAATTTAAATCCATTTTTAGATTTTATAATTCGCTTTCTTTTACCGTTGTTTAAATAAAAAAGATTGATTTCTCTGGGGTTAACTTGAGGTTTATAGGAAAAGTCATAAGCTTCTTTTATTTTATTTGTTTGAATATTTACGAATTTATTACAACTTTGATCAAGTAACTCATTCTTAAAATAATTAATTGCCAGCTCCTTTAATTTTTTTGAGTTTGGGTCTAATACTATTAGTCCATATCTCGAAAAAAGACTATTGACTAATTTAAAGGTTGCTTCTGCAAGAGTGTTACTAGATAAGTAAGATTCTTCAATCAATTTTTTGATGGATTTCGAGGATTCTGAATCTCCAAGCTCGTGGTCCATAAACAATCTTAAGCAATCTAATTTTTCTAATGTTAATTCTCCTACAGCACCTGATTTGGATTGTTGCCATGATATAATTTTTTTCTTGTAATAAAAACTTCTGATTTCTTCAAAATCGTGATCCTCAGAGGCAAGCCAAAAAACAGGAATATATCTGTAACCATTTTTCTTTTTGTTTAATTGATTAGTCAACTTTATTACACTAACTATTTTGTAAATAAAATAAAGCGGTCCAGTCATTAAACTCAATTGGTGACCAGTTGTTATTGTTACTGAATTATACTTTGATAATAAATTTAGATTATTATTTACTTTCTCAGAACAATTGATTTCTGAATATTGATCTCTTAAAACCTCATTTAGTTTTACCCTATTGCCACTTGGATAATTTTTTAATTTGGTTTCAGAGAAATTAGATATTGATTCAAGACTAGGATAAGATGTAATAAATGACTTTAGTATGTTATTTTCTTTTAAGTAATCTTCAATTAAATTTGAAAATATTTTTAAAGAATTAAATGGAATTTTATATGCCCTCATAATAAGGATTTTTCATAAAGATATATTACAATATTATCTAAAAAAAGACTCTACAAAAGATTTAGGATCAAAATACCTTAAGTCTTCAATTTTCTCTCCAATTCCGATATATTTTACAGGAATTTTAAATTGATGGGAAATCCCCAAAACTACTCCTCCTTTAGCAGTGCCATCTAGCTTTGTTATAGCCATAGAAGAAATATCAGTTGCGGATGAAAACTGTTTTGCTTGTTCAAACGCATTTTGACCAGTAGATCCATCTAGAATCAAAAGTACTTCATGGGGAGAGTTTGGAATAATTTTATGCATTACTCTCTTAATTTTTGCAAGTTCATTCATTAAATTCACTTTGTTGTGTAATCTACCAGCAGTATCTATTATAACAACATCAGCTTGTTGAGATTTAGCAGATTTAAGTGTATCAAAGGCAACTGATGCTGGATCACTGCCCATTTGTTGTTTGACTAATTTCACCCCAACTCTATCCGCCCAAATTTGAAGTTGTTCTATTGCTGCTGCTCTGAATGTGTCTGAAGCCCCAAGTATTACCTTTTTTCCTTTATTTTTATAGGCATGTGCTAATTTTCCAATTGTAGTTGTTTTACCTACACCATTAACACCAACAACCATTATAACATAAGGTTTAAAATCAGTTGACGAATCAGAATTTATATCAGAATTGACATCAATGAGAATTTTTGAAATCTCCTCTTTCAGTATGGTATTTAGTTCTTTTTTACCAACATATTTATCATTTGCAACTCTACTTTCTATATTTTCTATTATTTTAATAGTTGTATCAACTCCCACATCTGATGTAATAAGGACCTCCTCTAATTCATCTAGAGTGTCTGAATCAACCTTATTTTTTCCAATAAAAAGATTACCCAACTTCGAAAAAAATGATTTTTTTGTTTTCTCTAATCCCTTATCCAAACTGTCAGTAGATTGTATATCATAATCTAGTTTGGAAATTTGCTCTGGCTCTAAAACTGGATCTGCTTTATTTACTGATCCTGGTTCAGGAACTGGATCTACTTTGGGAACTGATCCTAGTTTAGGAACTTTCTTTTTCAGAGGTTCTCGAGTTGAAACCTTTTTGGATTTTTCTTTTAAAAATTCTTTTTTAGGAAGATCTAATTTTTTTTTAGATACTGATTTTTTTGTCTTTTTTTTAGACTGAGATTTATCAATATTTAACTCTTTTTTTTCTACGGATTTTTTTTCACTTTCATCTCCTGTAAAAAAAGATTTAATCGATTTAAAAATACCCATTATCCATTATGCTTTAATATTATTGTAAAAGTAAACTTTTAATTACAATGGACAATATCTACTTTACATTACGGATATTATTGGAAAGTGATAAATAGTGGAATGACTAATTAGTATTATTTTGATCGCCCTTATCATCTTCGACAGACTTTTTGTCTGTTGTCGTTTCTTCAACAATTGGCTTTTCCTCTATCACATCATTTTCTTGTGATAGTTTGTCATCTACCTTTTCATCTACAACTGAAATTTGTTCTTTTGCGGCATTTTTTTCTGTAAGAGGTTCATCATTCGCAACAGATTTTTTTTCGGTGATAGGATCATTTGTCTTAGGCGTTATCTGTTGAGAAAGGATGGGTTTACCAGCTAGCCAGTCTTTAGCAAATTTTGGGTCAATAATTTTTTCAACAAAGCTGTAAGAATCAGACCCATCTTTTTTTTGCATCTTTATTGCTTTTGTCAACCTTTTTGAACCTGTTTGGAGCGATGCTACTGATTTCTTTGCCATAACTTACTTAATTTCTTTATGTAGAGTCATCTTCTTAAGGATGGGATTAAATTTTTTAATTTCTAACCTATCGGGAGAATTCTTTTTATTTTTAGTAGTGATGTATCTTGAAGTACCAGGCTTTCCTGAACTCTTGTGCTCTGTACACTCTAATACTACCTGTACCCTGTTTCCTTTTTTTGCCATAGTTATACTATTTAAGTTGGCCTTTTTCTTGAGCTCGCTTTAAAACTGCATAAATGCCGTTTTTATTGATCGTTTTCAAAACAGATGCTTTGATATTTAAGGTAACCCATCGATCTTCCTCAGGTATATAAAAACGCTTTCTGACTAGATTTATATTAAATCTTCGACGAGTTTTATTCATAGCTTTAGATCTGTTATTTCCAAACATCACTCTTTTACCGCTTATGTTACAAACTTTTGACATTAAGTAAAAAACTTAAAATAAATTGGATGCAAATTTACATTTTTTTGTTTAGTTACAAAACTTATTCAATATTATAATTGTACTCATTTTTTAATATTTTAAGTAGAATTTCAAAGGCCTTATTTACTGTTTTTTCAACTACCCTCTCTCGGTGATTTCCCATTTTGAAAAAATTAACAAAAACATTTGATGGGGTGGCAATTGCAATATAAACATGTCCAACTTTTGATTTTAAGTCCCCTGAGGTAGGACCTGCGTTACCTGTTGTCGCTATTGAATAGTCTGTATTATAATTTTTTTTTATGTTAATAGCCATTAGTTCAGCAACTTTTGAACTAACCGCTCCATTAACTTCAATGAATTTGTCAGGGATATTAAGAATTGAAGATTTAATTTGATTTGAATACGCAACCAGACCGCCTTTATAAAATTTTGATGCTCCTGGAATTGCTGTAATTCTCGCTGAAACCAAACCTCCAGTACAACTTTCTGCAAAGGATATTGATTTACGATTTTCAGTTAATATTTTTGCAATATGATACTCAATTGAACCGTCATCTTCTTCACCAACATAGATGTCTTGTATCAATTTTTTTAGAGTTAATACGTATTTATTAACCTCACTTTTGACAACCATTTTATTTTCTCCGGATAATGAAAGTCTAAGTCTAACCCTACCTAGACTTGGTAAGTATGCAAACTTTAGATGTTTTGGAAGCTTATTTTCCCATTCACTTATCCTCTCAGCTATTGCACTCTCTCCCAGTCCATATGTCAAAAGTGTTTTATTATAAATAAACGGTCTTTTGAATTTTATTTTTAGCTGTGGTAAAATCGAGTCGATCATTAGTGCTTTCATTTCATAAGGAACTCCAGGTAGTGAAATTATATCAATATCATTCTCAGAAAACCACATTCCAGATGCTGTTCCATATTCATTTCTAAAAATTTTTGCTTTCGATGGTAATAATGCTTGATCAATATTCATTTTAACAATAGGTGTGGTAATAAATTTTTTAAATAAAGCTTCAATATGGCTTTGAATTTTATTATTACGAATAAGTTTATCTTTAAAATAAGCTGTCAATGTATGCTTAGTTATATCATCGTTTGTTGGTCCCAAACCACCAGTAATAATTATTAAATCTGAACTTTTCCTTGATCTTTCAATAGTTTCGATTATATCTTCTTTTTTATCAGAAATTGAAATTATTTTAGAAATTTTGAATCCAATTGAACTTAGCTCTTTGGAAAGAAAAGCACCATTTGTATTTACTATTTGACCAATAAGAATTTCATCACCAATATTGATTATCTCAGCAAGCATAATCTATTTAATTTTCACATTAAAACATTTAAAGTTCTCAATATAGCCCTCTAAAACATCATCTTCATTTAATTTACCAACTCCTGAGGGTGTTCCTGTGAAAATAATATCTCCAATTTTGAGGGTAAAGAACTGAGAAACATAAGATATAATTTCATCTATTTTCCAGATCATTTTTGATGAATTCGAATTTTGACAGATTTCACTGTTTTTGGTTAAATGAAAATTTATGTTATTAATATCGTCGATATCATATTTACTCATCCATTTTCCTATCAAAGCAGAATTATCAAAACTTTTAGATATTTCCCATGGAAATCCTTTTTTTCTTAAATCATCTTGAATGTCTCTAGCCGTAAAATCAATCCCTACAGATATATACTCATAATACTTATGAGCAAATTTTTTATCAATATATTTACCTACTTTAGAAATCTTCACAAGTATCTCAATCTCATGGTGAATATTCTCTGAAAATGAAGGGATAAAAAAAGGGCTATTTTTTGGTATTATTGAAGAGTCAGGTTTAAGAAAAACCACAGGTTCCTTTGACTTATGATTGTTTAATTCTTTAATATGATCAAAATAATTCCTACCAATACATATAATTTTCAATGTTCTTTATTTTTTAAGTTACTATTTCTAACTCTTATCTTTGTTAAAATTTTTTTTGTGTATAAAGGAAAGTCTGCATTCAACAACCATCCAAAATATCCTGGTTCTCTTTCAAGAACTTCTTGAACAGTTTTCCCCTTATGTTTTCCAAATGAAAAACATTCTACATCATCTTTATTATATATTATGTATCCAGCGAAATCAGCACTTTTTTTTCTTGTTGTAAAATCACTTAAAGAAGATATATTAGGTTCCAAATTATCATATCTTTCTAACTGGGCCATCAAAACATCGAATGTTGCCTGGGTATCTACAACAGCAGAATGTGCTTTTTCGATTTTTTTATTACAGTAAAACTCTAAAGCAGCTGATAAATTTCTTTGCTCCATCTTATGAAAAATTGTTTGAACATCAACTGTTTTTAAATTTTTTGTTTCAAAATCAATTTCAGATCTCAAGAACTCCTCCATCAATAAGGGTATATCAAATCTATCAGAATTATAACCAGCTAAATCACATCCTTTTATAAAATCATAAATCGATTTTGATAATTGTTTGAAAGTTGGTGCTTTTGAAACCATTTCATCAGTTATACCATGGATTGCAGAAACTTCCAAAGGAATTGGGATTTCTGGGTTAATTAACCATACCTTTTTTTCTACTTTTTCATCTATGTGTAATTTAATAACAGCCATCTCAACTATTCTGTCGGTTGTAATACTCATTCCTGTTGTTTCTAGATCGAAAAAACAAAGGGGTCTTTTAATTTTTAACCTCATTTTAAAAAGAATAATTTAAGTCCCAATTTTCGAGATAATCCGAAATATATTTAATAAAATTCCCTCCAACTGCCCCATTTATGATTCTATGATCAAAACTATGAGATAAAATTAATTTTTTTCTAATTGCAATGTAGTCACCTTTATCCGTTTCGATGACAGAGGGAACTTTTCTAATAATTCCAACTGCTAGAATCCCTACTTGCGGTTGGTTAATTATTGGCGTCCCCATTAAAGTACCAAAATTTCCAACATTACTTACCGTGTAAGTACCATCTTTGACTTCATCGGGTAGTAATTTATTTTTTCTAGCTCTATCTGATAAATCGTTTACAGCTTTTGTTAAACCAATCAAGTTTAGATAATCTGCATTTTTAATTACTGGCACTATTAAATTTCCGTCATCCATTGCTGTCGCCATTCCTATATTAATATTTCGTTTTTTGTGGATCGTGTCTCCATCAATTGAACTATTTAAAATTGGAAA